>Ga0075163_10001310_pt1 | contig 33358 bp, 20 predicted proteins | sample JI1023141ADNA_FD_71478 | JGI IMG/M metagenome (GOLD analysis project Ga0075163, IMG submission 71478) | Wastewater effluent complex algal communities from Wisconsin, to seasonally profile nutrient transformation and Carbon sequestration -... | ecosystem: Engineered > WWTP > Effluent > Algae...
TTTAATTTGAAAAAGTAAAAAACAAACACTATTTGGGTCAGGTTGAGCGGAGTCGAAACCGTGGGCTGGCCTGCTCTACATGATGAGCCAACACACTCATTCGACTGCGCTCTGGATGACCCTGGTTTTTTTGAAATTCAAAAAGAGTTTAATTTGAATAAGTAAAAATCAAACACAATTTGGGTCAGCTTGAGCGGAGTCGAAACCGTGGGCTGACCTGCTTTACATGATGAGCCAACGCACTCCTTCGACTGCGCTCTGGATGACCCAACTTTTTTTTGAATTTAAAGTTCTAATTTGAACAAGTAAAAAACAAACACTTCATGGGTCAGGTTGAGCGAAGTCGAAACCGTGGGCTGGCCTGCTTCACATGATGAACCGACGCACTCCTTTGACTGCGCTCTGGATGACCCTGTTTTTTTTGAAATTCAAAAAGATTTTAATTTGAAAAAGTAAAAAACAAACACTATTTGGGTCAGGTTGAGCGGAGTCGAAACCGTGGGCTGGCCTGCTGCAGATGATGAGCCAACGCACTCCTTCGATTGCGCTCTGGATGACCCAGTTGAAACAGAAGTTCAACAAAGACTTTCATAAGCTTGAAATTTAGAGTGCAAATTTTTTCTACTTTTATTCTTTATTGATTATAGAGTAAAAACTTCATAACCCATTCTCTAACCCTAAAAATAATTCCTCATGAAAACACATCGTTTTATAATGATATTGCTTGCGGTATTCATTTTAGAAAAAGTAACTTGTATTGCGCAATGTAGCTTTACTTATAATTTGGGAGCCGATACTTCCTTTTGTACAGGAAGTAATTTTACACTTACCATTACAGCCCCTTCAGGTTTAGCTCCCTATTTATGGGACAATGGCAGCACTTTGCAAAGCCGCACTGTAACTGCCTTGGGCAACTATTATTGTAGAGCGAGTCAATTAGGACAAGATTTGGTGGTGAATGGTAATTTTGATTTAGGCAACAACGGATTTGTAAGTAATTATGTAGTTGGTACAGGCGGTACTTGGGGACCAATTTCAAATCCCGGTACTTATTTAGTTACCAGCAATAGCAGTTTAGCACATAGCAACTTTACCAGTTTTAATGACCATTCTGGTAGTGGAAATATGATGGTGGTAAATGGTGCTTCAACCGCCAATACTTCAGTGTGGTGCCAAAGCATTTTAGTTTCTCCCAATACCGATTATAACTTTTCAGCTTGGGTAACAAGTTGTGAAAGTGGGCAACCTGCTTCACAATTAGCACAATTGCAATTTTCAATAAATGGAACAGCAATAGGAAATGTATTTTCTCCAACAGCTGTTGCACCAGGCTGGACAAATTTTTCTTCAACTTGGAATTCAGGATCAAATGCCAATGCTGTAATTTGCATCGTGAATCAAAATACTGCTGCTGCTGCAAATGACTTTGCATTAGATGATATATTTTTTCAACCTGTGTGTACCTTTACCGACACCTTAAAAGTAAGCGCTAAACCCCTGCCCTCGCTGGTTAATGCTGGAATTGATACAACTGTGTGCGATGGTGAATCTGTTTTTTTATCTGCCAATCAAGGCACCGGAACAACCTATAGCTGGTCGAGTATTCCTGCTGGATTTAGCTCTACAAGTTTGCAACCGGAAGTTAGTCCTTCCATAGCTACCAATTATATTCTTACCGCTGAATTAAATGGCTGTATCAAAAGAGATACAGTTACTGTTTTAGTAAACAGTCTTCCACAAGCAGATTTTACAGTATCTATAAAAGATTCGAGTTGCAAAGCTTTTGAAATTTTCCTACTTAATTCTTCACTTCAATCAAGCAGTTATTTATGGAATTTGGGTGATGGGACAATTTCAACGGATACCTCAATCTCTCATAATTATGGTGTCTCTGGAACTTATACTCTAACTTTAATTGCATTTGACAATGGCTGCAAAGACACAGTAAGTCACCTATTGAATGTACAATTTAGTTCAGCTGAATTTGTATTGCCTAATGTAATTACACCCAATGATGATTTAAGTAATGACCGTTTTTATGTACCCGGAGAATGCCTTGCATCCGTATCCGTATCAATTTTTAATCGCTGGGGCAAATTGGTGAAAAAGTGGGATAACCTAGATGGCTTCTGGGATGGGAAAATAAAAGGAAATCCTGCTGCTGAAGGAGTATATTATTATGTGATGGAAGGAAGTTATGCTAACGGAGAAACTACCCGACTAAACGGAACAATTAGTCTCTACCGTTAAAACACTAGTTGCATTTAGCACACTAATAGTTGTGCAATCACTGCACTTACTTTATCCGCGTTCGGAAGCATCGTTGCTTCTAAGGTTGAATTTAAAGGAATTGCTGGTAAATTTTCAGAACCGATTACTTCTACTGCTGCATCTAAATATTGAAAACAATGTTTCGAAATTTTTCCTGCAAGACTTTGCGCAAAGCTGTTTGAAACAGGTTCTTCAGTTAATACAATGCAACGACTGTGTAATTTAACCGATTCATAAATTGCACTTTCATCTAAAGGAAATAAGGTTCGTAAATCAATTATTTCAATTTGCGAAGGAAAATTTTTTGCTGCAGCTTTTGCCCAGTATACGCCCATTCCATATGTAATAATACTCAGTGATTTTCCCTTTTTGATGCATGAATCATCAGCAGATTGTACTTTGCGGCACTTACCAAAAGGAATCACATAAGCTTCGTCAGGTTCAATCGTTTTCGCATCTTCAGTACCTTTTATTTTGCTCCAATAAAGACCTTTATGCTCTAACATAATAACCGGATTGGGGTCGTAATATGCAGCTTTCATCAATCCTTTTAAATCGGCGCCATTGCTGGGATACGCTATTTTAATACCTCGAATGTTTGTCAGAACCGATTCGACACTGGATGAATGATAAGGACCTCCACTACCATAGGCTCCAATTGGAACGCGTATTATACAACTCACCGGCCACTTGCCATTACTTAAATAACAAGAGCGACTAACCTCTGTAAATAATTGGTTGAGGCCTGGCCAAATATAGTCGGCAAACTGAACTTCAACAATTGGTTTACAACCTGAAGCACTCATTCCTACAGTACTTCCAATAATAAATGCTTCTTGTATGGGAGTATTGAATACACGATTATCACCAAATTTTTGGGCTAAGGTAGCTGCTTCGCGAAATACACCACCCAGTCTTCCTCCTACATCTTGTCCGTACAATAAACATTCTTTGTGTTTCGCCATTAACTCTTGCACTGCAAAAAGTGCACAATCAACCATCAATGTTTTTTCTTTTCCAGCAGGTTCGCGCTCACCTTGTTCTTCAGTAATCGGGCTTGGAGCAAAATCATGTAAAACTAAATCTTCCGGTTTGGGATCTTCTGCAGCAGCTGCTTGTGTATAAGCTTCGGCTACATTTTTTACCGCAGCTTCTTCCATTTTAGTTAATTCAAAGCGATCAAATCCGGCAACTATCAATTGGTTTTTAAATCGAGGAAATGGGTCGCGTTTATTGGCTTCCGGTAAATCATCACGGTACCACTCTTTTCGCACTCCGGAAGTATGATGATTGAGCAAAGGAACTTTTGCATGAATCAAAAATGGGCGACGTTCTGTGCGTATTTTTTGAAATACTTCTTCAATTACTTCATAGCATTTAAAAAAATCTGTTCCATCAATAGTGCGGGTTTCAAGGCCTTTAAAACCTTTGGCATATTCGGTAGCATCTTGAGCACGAAACTCTTTGGCATTTGCACTAATGTCCCATTCATTGTCTTGCACCAAGTAAAGAATTGGTAGCTTTTTTAAAACAGCCATCTGAAATGCCTCAGCAACTTCACCTTCGGTAATGGATGCATCGCCTAAAGAACAAACAGCAAGCGGCTTATCAGCACCTAAATAACTGCTAATTTTCTCGTTTTCGAGGTATTGAATTCCCATGGCAACACCGGTAGCAGGTATAGCTTGCATTCCCGTTGCAGATGATTGCATTGGAATTTTAGGCATATCGCTTCGGTTCAAACTTGGATGACTATAATACAATCGTCCGCCGGAAAATGGATCATTGCGTTTTGCCATCAATTGAAGCATGAGTTCATACGGTTTCATACCAATAGCCAGCAACATGGAATCGTCGCGATAATACGGTGAAACAAAATCTTGCGCTTGCAATTGTAATCCCAATGCCAGTTGAATTGCTTCATGACCGCGAGAAGTAGCGTGAACATATTTAGCTGTTACTTCTTTATTAGCTTCATACAGCTCAGTCATGGCTTTAGCTGTACAAATTAATTCAAACGCTTTAGCTAAAGTTTGAGCTGAAATTTTTGAATTGATGGTAGGAAAAGAGGCAGTATCCAAGTTTAATTTTTTTTAATAATCGATTGAAAAAAGTGACAAATTAAGTATGCTCAACCAAGCAAATAAATTAACGAACGCCGGTTTTAAACTTTGCAATCGCATTTCTAGTAAAATCAGATAATACCAATTTTCCGCTCGTTTCGGCACGTTCAAACAACAGGGTATCCCAATTATCAGTTCCTTGCCATTGTATTTGTTTTAGCAAACGCATTGCCTCGGGATTACTTTGTGAAAGCTTATCAACTAGTGATAAAATAGCGTTGTCTAAATTTTCGGTAGTTGAAAAAATTTCAGCATACATTCCTTTCGAAAGTGCCCATTGTGCCGATTGCCATTCAGTTGCATTAATACTCAAAGCCGAAAATGCTGCAGTTCCAATTTTACGTTCAACAGCTGGGCCAACAACAAAGGGGCCTATACCTACAGCTAATTCGCTAAGTTTTACCGAAGCAGTTTCAAGTGCAAGTGTATAGTCGGCAGCACAAGCAATACCAACACCTCCACCAACTGCCTTACCTTGAACTCGTGCAATAACAAATTTAGGGGCTTTGCGCATAGCATTTATAACTAAAGCAAAACCTGAGAAAAAGTGCTTTCCGGCTTCTAAATTTTCGAGTGAAACCAATTCATCGAAACTAGCACCTGCGCAAAAAGCTTTTTCTCCTTCGCTTTGCAGCACAATTACCTTGCAGCTATTATTGTTTCCTAAGACTTGAATTTCGTTTGCTAATTTTCGCAATAATTCGCCCGGAAGTGAATTACTTTGCGGGTGAAAAAAAGTAATGGTTCCTATACCATTATCCAATGAAGCATATACCTTTCCTTGTAAACTCATGGGTTTAAATTTTGGGGCAAAGTAATTGATTTTATTGGGCAAAAAAAAATTATCCCTGCATTTTTAAATAGGGTTTTCAACGCTTTCTTTTTTAATATAAATTAGTATGAATATCCGCTTTTGTGCCTAAAACTTAAAATAATATCTGTATCCTGTTTTGTTCTTATAATTTAATAATGATACAGATTAAAATTTTTGGATGAATAGAATTTACTATTGGAACGCAGATTTAGCGTCTGCCTGCAGTAACTATGCAATCGCTATGGCAGGCAGTGATTCTTATGATTATCGTTGAATTGATTTCGTTGCAAATAATACTTATCACTTTCAACTTTATGGATTTAATTAATCGCATAAAAAATTTTAGTGTTTAGGTATAATGGCGGATAAGCATATTAATTAGCATGTATACTAACCATTATATAAGTAATAAGCAGGTAATTTAATTCGAGATTTTTTTGTGCATCCAAACATTACATCCAAAATGTACACTAGAGCCCATTGCTGCAGTGAGGTACACAAATCCTTGCTTTTCGTAGAGCCCAATTGCTTGCTTTAGTTCGGGCATAGATTCAAGATAGATATTATTATATCCGAACGACAGTGCTTTCTTTTCACACAATTGAATTAGTTTATAACCAATTCCCAATCCCCTTGCTTCGGGAACTAAATACATTTTAACAAGTTCACAGGTCGATGCTGCTAATCCTTCAGTTGGAAATATTCCTGCCCCTCCTACTACAACTCCATTTAGTTCAGCAACAAAATAAGCCGATTGAGGAGTTTGAAATAATTCATACATAGCATCAGTACTAGCATCATAAAAAACTGTACCCTGGCGATTCGCACCAAATTCAGTTAAAGTATTGCGAATTATTTGAGCCAAGGCAACGTTATCTTCCTTTTTAACGTCACGTATAGTAAGGCTATGAATATTCATTTTCATTTGGTTAAGGTATCAAAAAACAAATAAAGATTACAAAAAAGTTAATTCAAAAAAAATCAATTTATAAATTTGATTGCGTAAGTTCAATCTATTAACCCTAAATAAAACAACATGAAAAAATTCATACTAACTTCACTGATAGCGCTTTTTTCAATTGGTATAACTGCTCAGGTAACAACCAACATTTCTGTTCAACCTGCTAATCCAACTAACTTAAGCCCAATAATGATTTTAACTGATATGTATTTTCCTTCGGGTGGTTGTGGTGAACATACACAGTTTTTTACTTTTTCTGGAAATACAATTTATGCATCGGCTTTGCATTGTCTTGGTCCACTTACATTTATATGCAACTACACCGACACCTTTAGTATTGGAACAATTGCACCAGGAAATTATTCGTTTATTTTTAACTTAAATTCAGGAGCTGGAACAATACCTTGCTCACCCGGAATAGTTCCCGGGCCAACAGACACATTAAATTTTGTGGTATCAACAGCTACTGCAATTTCAGATTATACAAGTCAACAACCAAAATTAACTTATAATTCAACCTTAAAAACTATACAATTGAGTGGTTTAGATCAAATTCGAAGCGGTAAGTTATCCATGTATTCGAGTGAAGGAAAATTGATGCTTATTGAAAAACCAGCATCGGGCACTGCACAAATTGTATTATCCGGTTTACAAGCTGGATTATACGTAGCAAAGCTCGAATGGGATGGAAATGTGATTCATAAAAAAATTATTGTTGAATAGTTAGAATAGCCAAAAAGTATATTGAGGTCTTAAATTTTTTATTGCAGATTTGCAGTAGAATTATTGAAGACTATGAATAGCGAATTTTTTTCACAAAGTTTTTTAGGAAATACTCTTGAAAACTATTGTTGGTTTTTAGGCATACTGTTGTTGGGAATTATTATTAAAAGGTTTCTTTCAAAAGTATTGGCCCAATTAACTTTCAGGATAGTTAAAAAATATTCTTCGGGCGTAGGCTTTGATCGCTTTTTAGAATTGATGAAAGCTCCTTTTGGTGTACTGGTAATTCTAACAAGCCTCTACCTTGCTTTTAACAGATTGACATTTCCTGCTGAATGGAAATTGGCTTCTGAAAATGAGTTTGGCCTCAAAATGATTTTATTTGGCGGCTTTCAAATAGCCATAGTAGTTTCTATTACATGGATTTTATTGAGGATTACAGATTTTTTTGGTGTTATACTGTTACACAGAGCAACCTTAACCGAATCTAAAACAGATGATCAATTAGTGCCCTTTGTTAAGGAATCAATTAAAGTAATTATCGCGGTTTTTTCATTGTTTTTTATTTTAGGAAGTATATGCAACATAAACATTGCGTCATTAATAGCCGGACTTGGAATTGGTGGATTAGCCTTTGCCTTAGCAGCCAAAGAATCGCTTGAAAACCTTCTTGGTTCTTTTACAATTTTTTTAGATAAGCCTTTTATTGTTGGTGATTTAGTTCAAATTGGAAGTGTCTCAGGAAATGTTGAAAAAATTGGATTTAGAAGTACCAGAATTCGCACACTCGACAAAAGTTATGTGACGGTTCCGAATAAAAAAATGGTAGAGGCCGAACTCGACAATTTAAGTTTGCGCACTTTACGTCGTGTAAAATTTGTATTGAGTTTAAACTATTCAAATAGTCCTGAACAGATAAAAAAATTTATTGCCGATTTAAACGAGTTTATTAGGAATAACCCATCCACTAACCAAGAATCGCAAGTACGATTATTTGAATTGGGAAAAAACTCAATCGATGTATTAGTGCTTTATTTTATTGATTCAATTGAATATGATTTTTACTTAGATATGCGCGAAAATATAAACTATCAGATTATGGATATTGCATTAAAAAACAAGATTAGTTTTTCGAATCCATCTCCTGTGGTCTATGAAATGCCTAAGAATGCTAGCTAAGCAATTCAATTAACTGAGTGAGTGTGTACTTTTTTTGTTCACCGTTTTTCATATCCTTTAGGGTTATAACCTGCTCTGTAATTTCATCTGCACCAATTAAAGCAACAAAGGGAATTTTTTTGGCATCAGCATAACTCATTTGCTTTTTCATTTTGGCATTTGTATCGGGATACAATTCGGCATTAATACCGGCTTTTCTAACCGCTTGAAGCAGTGGTAAACAATAATTTTCTTCCTTACTTCCAAAATTAACAAACAATAGTTTAGTTGAAGCGGCAACACTTTCAGGAAATAAATTTAATTCTTCCATAACGTCGTAAGTGCGGTCGGCTCCAAATGAAATACCGACTCCACTCATGTTTGCCAATCCGAAAATACCAGTTAAATCATCGTATCGCCCACCACCACAAATACTGCTGCGCAATGATCCTACAGTAGCTTTTACTTCAAAAATTGCTCCTGTATAATAATTCAATCCACGAGCTAAAGTAATATCTAATTCAACCTTAGACATTCCCATATCCACAGATGCGACGGTCGTAAAAATGTATTCCAGTTCGGAAATTCCAAGCTTTCCGATTTCAGAATCAGCTAGTAAATTCTTTAAAAAATTAAGCTTTTCAAGTGTAGATCCTTCGAATAAAATTAGGGGTTGAAGTTTGGCAATGGAAGCATCCTTTAATCCCGACTCTGTTAGTTCCTTAGTTACACCCTCTATCCCAATTTTATCTAATTTATCGATGGCAACAGTTATGTCAATAATACGTTCTTGTTCGCCAAGTATTTCAGCAATACCACTCAGTATTTTACGGTTATTAATTTTTATTATTACAGGTATTTTAAGGCTTGAATAAACAGCATCCATCAGTTGAATCAACTCAAGTTCATTCAATAATGAATTGCTTCCAATCATATCGGCATCACACTGATAAAATTCTCTGTAGCGCCCTTTTTGCGGTCGATCGGCTCGCCAAACAGGTTGAATTTGATAGCGCTTAAATGGAAAGGTCAGTTCATTTTGATGTTGCACAACATAGCGTGCGAATGGCACTGTTAAATCGTATTTGAGTGCCTTTTCGGAAATAAATTTTGTGAAAGATTTTTCGCCTTTGCTTTTCTCGTCAAGCAATTGTTGATCGGAAGAAAATTCAGAAAAATAATTTCCCGAGTTTAGAATTTTGAAAATCAGTTTATCTCCTTCCTCTCCATACTTTCCCATGAGGGTGTTTAAATTCTCCATAGCCGGGGTTTCAATCGGCAAAAATCCAAAGCGTTGAAATTGGTTGCCTATAGTATCAAAAATAAAATTTCTTTTCACCATCTCATTCGGTGAAAAATCGCGGGTTCCCTTTGGAATTGAAGGTTTTTGTTGTGCCATTATGTTTACTAAAGCGCAAATGTACTAAATCAAATAGCATATTTTTTATCACCTGTTTTAAATAAAATTTCTATTTTTATACAAAGATTTTGTAGATGAAAAAAATTGCTCTCTTTGCGTCATTGGCTTGGTTTATTTCGGCCTGTACTTACAAAGACCCTTGTACTTCGGTTAGTTTAGCTACCAAAGATTATTTGAATGTAAAATTCGTTAGCAGTGTCGGTATAGGTGGATTCGTAAATAATGGATATGCTACTTTTACAGTAGCTGAAGTAAATCAAACTTACTCCACCGAATATAATGGATATTTTGACGGATCTTGGGGTTCTACTTTTACTTCGCTTAAATTACCGATTGCACACAACTATGAACAAACTACTTTTATTTTTAAAGGAGATACAGTGGTTCCGGAAACATTGATTGTAAATGCTTATAATGCAAGAGCCGAATTAACCGACGATTGTGGTTATAGATTAGTAATTGACGAACCACAAATTAAATCCTGCACTTTCAGTACGGTTCTCAAACCTGTATACGATGATTACAACCGCGTGCTTACTGTACAGATTATAAAATAATTTTATGAAAAATCTGCTTCTATATACCGCTTGCTTTTTATCGTTGAATTTGTATTCACAATCAACTGAAAAATTCCATCAATTTAGCGCCGGTATTAATATGCTTAATGCAGTATTTAAAAATGCTGAAATTAATACTGAGTTCATGCTTAATTCGCACATTGGAATTACCTGCGATTTAGGAAATCAATTTAGCACTAGTGCCGGAAAAAATTTAAATCTCCGAAATAATAAAATTGAAGGATACTATGGTAAAATAGGTCCACGTTTATATTTTGCACCACACGCATCAAAGGTTACAGGATATTTATCAGCAGGATATATTTATTCGTATTTTAAACAATCTGCTAGCATTGATGAAAGTGATTTTTATGAGAATTTCAATATTACTTTTTCAACTCAGCAAAAATTAAATGGCACTTATGTCGGAATAGGAACTTTGGTAAAAATGGCTTCCGGATTAAGTCTTGACTTTGGAACTGCGATTAATTTCTTTTCTCCAAAAGACATTCAGTTTGCGCAGGATTATAACAATGTTACAAATGGCCAACCGGGCTATGGAATTTTTATTGTAAGGAACAATCAGAATTCTGCTTTTGGATTAGGTATTAATTGTTCTATTAAATATGAGTTTATAAAACATTAATAAAGTCTACTCATAAATTAAGTATTCAAAGTCTGGATCTTTCAACAATTCAGTTGCGTCTTCTTTCTTCTTTTTTATGAATCGATATTTTAAACCAAGCCCAAAAACAACATTGTTTGAAGCGCTTAAATTTTCGTACAAATAGTCGTCCTTACTCATTCCGGAAGCAAGCCTAATACTTCTTCTTACTAAATATCCGATCTCGGCATTGACTGAAAATCCAGCTTTAATTTTATAACTAGCTGAAATTCCTAAACAAGTTTCACGCAAGCGTAAATAAAAGGATTCAGGGTATTCCTTATTCATCAATTGATTGGAAACATAATAATATCCCCCCTGCGGTTTAAGGGAAGCAGAAAGCAACAATTTTGTACCAACCGCTTGTAAATAAGAAATACGGTTAGGAAAATTAATTAATAAACGACTTCTCTTTCCAAGTTTAGTTGAAATCCCCAAAACAGGTAAAGCCAAGCCTCGACCGAATAAGTAAGAATATGCGAGTCCTGCATTAAACGAAAAACCCGGACTTACAACACGTTTGTAATTCACTACTCCCGAATACCTTAAATCGAATGCAGCATACATTTTTTTATCACCGCGGTTAATTGCATTTAACGATAAAGTGAATCTATTTTTACGGCCTTTAACCAAAGCAGCTGTAATACCTGCAGAGGTACCATACAATTCTGCTTGATTCAAAATTGAACTAATGGATACTATTGCAATTGAAGCATTGGCTTGAGCCGCAAGTTGAAAAAAAGTTGTTTGCTTGGTACTGTCGGCTTTACCTTGGGTAGAAAAAAATGGAATTCTCACTTGTATTTCGCCTCCATATTGCTCGATAGATCCAGCATAGTTGTTTATCGAAGATACCGGTATATACTTTCCGTTTATGCTTACATGAGGCTGAAATGCTTGTGATTGTTGAGCTTTTATCCAACTTAAATTCACCAACAATACTATTCCTACGAATATTTTTTTTGAAATCAGCATAGATTCAATTGATACATCAAATTAAAAAAGGTTTAATGTCAAAATAAAAAAAACCGTTAGCATCAACTAACGGTTTTTTCCTACTAATTATAAGGTTTGATTAAGCATCAATTTTTGCATATTTTGAATTTTTCTCAATAAAGTCTCTACGAGGAGGAACTTCATCGCCCATGAGCATACTAAAAATACGATCGGCTTCGGCAGCACTGTCGATAGTAACCTGACGAAGTGTTCGGAACTCAGGATTCATAGTAGTTTCCCATAATTGTTCGGCGTTCATTTCTCCCAAACCTTTGTATCGTTGTATACCTACACTGCTTTCTTTTCCTGAACCGGCCAGTTTATTAATGGCATTTAGTCGGTCGTCTTCGGTCCAGCAATAAATTTGTTCTTTACCTTTTTTCACCAAATAAAGTGGTGGAGTAGCAATGTATATATAACCTTTTTCAATAAGTTCTTTCATGTAACGGAAAAAGAAGGTTAGAATAAGGGTAGTAATGTGGCTTCCGTCAATATCGGCATCGGTCATGATTACCACTTTATGATAGCGTAATTTTTCGATGTTGAGTTCTTTGCTATCTTCCTCGGTACCAATAGAAACACCAAGTGCAGTAAACATATTTTTAATCTCCTCGTTTTCGAAGATTTTGTACATCATAGCTTTCTCAACGTTTAGGATTTTACCTCTTAATGGAAGAATAGCCTGAAATCTTCTGTCACGGCCTTGTTTGGCAGTACCACCAGCCGAGTCACCCTCAACCAGATAAATTTCACATTGACTAGGATCAGTTTCTGAGCAATCGGATAGTTTTCCTGGTAAACCAGTACCGGTAAGTACATTCTTGCGTTGCACCATTTCACGTGCTTTACGAGCAGCATGACGTGCAGTTGCTGCAAGAATTACTTTATCTACAATCATTCGGGCTTGCTTAGGATGCTCTTCTAAGTAATTTGCGAGCATTTCGCTAACCGCCTGATCAACAGCACCCATAACCTCATTATTCCCCAATTTAGTTTTGGTTTGTCCTTCAAATTGAGGCTCTTGAACTTTTACCGAAATAACCGCTGTAAGTCCTTCTCTAAAATCATCACCGGCGATTTCAATTTTAAGTTTAGATAGCATGCCTGATTTATCAGCATAATTCTTTAGGGTACGGGTAAGTCCGCGTCTAAATCCTGCTAAGTGAGTACCACCTTCATGTGTATTAATATTGTTTACGTAGGAATGAAGATTTTCAGAATAAGATGAATTGTAAAGCATGGCAACCTCTACCGGAATACCATTTTTATCACCTTCCATGTAAATTGGCTCTTCTATTAACTTTTCGCGGGTAGCATCAAGGTATTCAACAAATTCTCTTAAGCCACCTTGGGATAAAAAAGTTTCGGTTGGACTTACTCCATTGTCGTCTTTTTCACGCAAATCGGTGATACAAAGTGTAATTCCTTTATTTAAGAAGGCTAATTCACGTAAGCGTGAAGCCAAAGTATCGTAACTATATTCGGTAGTAGTAAAGATGGAGGCATCGGGTTTAAAAGTAGTTTCAGTACCTCTTTTATCGGTGGTGCCAATTTCTTTAACCGGGAAAAGGGGTTTACCAATGGAATATTCTTGTGTAAATATTTTACCATTTCTGTTAACCACCACTTTTACATGTGTAGATAGTGCATTCACACAGCTTACCCCAACACCGTGCAAACCTCCAGAAACTTTATAAGAATCCTTGTCAAATTTACCACCGGCATGCAACACCGTCATTACAACTTCGAGTGCACTCTTTTTTTCCTTTTCGTGATAATCGGTAGGTATACCACGGCCGTTATCTTTAACTGTGATAGAGTTGTCTTCGTTTATAAAAACCTCAATATTGGTGCAATGTCCGGCGAGCGCTTCGTCAATTGAATTATCTACTACCTCGTACACTAAGTGGTGCAGCCCTTTAAAACCGGTATCCCCAATGTACATTGAAGGCCTTTTTCGAACAGCTTCTAATCCTTCTAAAACCTGAATACTGTCTGCTGAATAATCGTTGTTTTTCACTTTTTCTGTTATCGTTTCTTCCATTACTAAATTTGACTAATTTTTACGTGATTTTTAATAAAAAACAAATATACAATTTTTATCGCCCTAAATTTCTTGAACGCAAGATAAATCAAGGTTTTTATTAACATTTTTTTCACATATTTTAGCTTTTAAAAAGGGATAAAATAAATACTTTCGTTCGCAATGAATTTTAGGCAAAAAACAGGGGTAAAATATTTGGTAGTTTGGGTATTTTTTAGTAGTACTTTCTGTTTTAATTTTCAGGGATGGGGACAAGTTGCGCCAGAAGCAAAAAATTTGGCAATATTAACCGGGTATATTTTAAGTAAAGACAGCTTAAAACCAATAGCAAATGCGAGTATCGTAAATTCTCGTTCAAAATTGGGCACTATCAGTAATCCATTTGGATATTTTAGTATTGGAATGAATTTAGGCGATACTATTAACTTCAGTTCGGTTGGATATGCTCCCTATAATTTTCATTTTAAACGCGATTTACTAGCAAAAAATTACAACTTACAAGTTTTAATGAGTTCAGATACAGTAGAATTAAAAACATTTGTTTTTCGTGATTATTCGCGACAGGAATTGCAAAAACAATTTTCGCATTACTTAACAGCTGATAGCTTAAAAGCTTTTGAAGAATTGAGTAGAAGAGCAATGCTGAAAAATAAAAGTATATTATATAATGCAACAGAGCTTTCACATCCTATTAGCTATTTTTATGACCGTTTTAATCAAAATGCACGCACTTGGCGTAAAATTGACAGGTATCGTTCCATCATCGAAAAGGCTGCAAAAGAAAATCGTTTATTGAATAAAAATTCAACCACTGATTATTATATTAAATAAGTACTAATATTGTCATCAAAAATTTCAACCAATAAATTTGAATACTATGAAAAAACTAATTTTAGCAGCAAGCTTTTTCTTATTGGGATTAAGTATACAAACTGCTGCATTTGCTAATTCAAGAGTTTTAGGAATAAAACAAGAAGCTACCTCCAATCAAAAAAAGGAGAAGGCAAAAATGAAATCTGAAAATGCGGAAATGCGCAAGCAGGCAAAGGTTGAAGCCCAAAAAAACAGTGCAGTAAAAACCAAGGCTGACGGTACTCCGGATAAGCGTTACAAAGAAAATAAAAAACTGAAATCGGACGGTACTCCGGATAAACGTTATAAAGAAAACAAAGGAAAATAAGTAGTGTAAAGAAAGCTTATACCGTTAAAAGTAGTATTTGTATTTCCTATAATCGTTTAATATTAATTCTTTTAATTCATCCATGAATCTCAAAATTTTAACACTAGGGCTATTTATTCAAGTACATTTCTGTGCGCATGCTCAACAGCATAAAACCGACAAAATTACCCGCGACATTGAACACAATACTAAGGTAGTAACAAAGAAAGCTGCTAAAAATGTTGAATATGTTGCCAAAGAGAGCGGAAAAAACATAGAAAAAATATCGAAGAAAACTGCTGAAGGAGTCGAGAAAACAGTTCGAAAGATAGACGCAGATGTAAAGAAAAAAAAGGCAGCCAAATAGCTGCCTTTTTTATTTCTTAAATACGCTTGTGCTAGAAAGCATACGTTAATCCAGCCATTAAATTGAAACGCTGATTAGGATAGTTATTCCAACGATAATAGCGATAAGCAGCAATATTATTAAACTTTACAAAAGCTGATAAACGTTTGTTATATAAATATTCTACACCCAAATTGATATCTACAATACCCTTTAATTCACGTTCGCTTGTGCTTATAACCGGTTGATAGTAGATTGGAGTTAGTCCATCCAAGCTCGAAATTTTTGCATATTGTTTACTAATGCCAAATACATCCGCAATAATCCAAATTTTGTTTTGCAAATTGTATTTACCATTCATACTAAGTTCCATGGAAGGGCGATGCCAGGCTTTAGTTTCATTTTCCATTACATAGTGAAAATAGTCGACTTTGGCACCAATTCTAAATTTATCGCTTTTTGTATAGGCTAATTCGCCGTGAACATTAAAAATATTCGCATTATCAAACAGTAAAGTAAATCTGCTTTGCTCCATATCCAAGGCATAGTTAACATACAATGGCATATCCTTTTTACTGGTATAATTTCCTGACACGTGAAAAGAAATTTCAGAACTAATATTACCTCTAAAACCAAGTGTTGCACTAATTGGTGCTGTGCTATTTTGAATGGGTAAAGAAGACAAGATAAATGGATTTTCTGTTGCTAATTTTTTATAGCTGTTTCGCTCCGTTTTTCCTTCAATATCTAAATATACAGCAAGCATATTTTCGACCAACTGATAATTTGCATGCAAGTTGGGTAAAAAATGAGTTTTGCCGGATGAAGACTCAACCGTCACTTTAATTCCAAGTGTTGCTTGCCATTTGGCTTGTGCTGCTTTTACAAAAGGAGCAATGGTTACTAACGCTTCGTTAAAACTGCTCAGTGAATTTTTATTGCTGTAGTAGTCGACCATAACATTGGCTCCAAAAAGTTCAGTTTTTACATACTTACTTAATGTTGCATCGAGTAAAAAATTATTTTCAGTAGCAGGTCCATCTTCACTAAAATTGTAAAAGCCAATTGCACCGTTATAAAATAATTTATCGGTGTCGTTTTCAGTTGAAGCTAATTTTGCATTAAAACCAATATTGGTATATGCTTGCTTACTTCCTACCTTATCAATTATTGAATCGCTGATGCCTCTATCTACACCATAATAATGCATTCCATTTCGATTGTAATCAAGCGCTCCAGTAAGGGTGCTTTCCTTAAAGAAATACTTCCCAAAAACCCCCAATTCATTATCACTAAAACCAGCCGAAACTTTTTCTTTTGTTTTATAAGTCGAGGATAAATGTTTACCATGCGCACCCACCAAAAATTCCTTCGATCTTAAATTTGAAATAAAGGCCTCTGCATAAGGTGTAGTATAAGTTCCTAAACCAACCTTTACATAACTCTTGTAAAGTTTAGTCAAAGGTTCCCCTTTCATTTTAGCTGCGGTAATGGGTTCCAACTCAAAATTATTTTCAAAATGCTTACTCAATAATTTATAGCTGAGTTTAGGATCTAGCGGTGTAGAATCATTCACCTGTGGATTGTCGTTTAACTTTACAGCATCAACAATGGTAGGTTTGTAATCCTGCACTACATTTACCTGTTCAGTACCAAGGTCGTCGCCGGCTTTGCGTTCGGTTTGAGCAAATGTATTCTGTACCGTGAATACCAGTACAAGTAACATGCTTGAAATACTTGATAATATTATCTTAAAATGCTTCATGTGTGCGATGTTAAAACGGGATAATTATTTCTTATTAAGTGTATCATTGAATAGTTGCATATTTTCCAATTTGCTTTCTTCAAAAGGAATTTCAATCAACTCGGGCTTTGAAGTAGTTACTGCATCTGCTTCTGCTTTATTAATTGCTGCCAATTTTTGTTTTGCTTCTTCTACCAATTCGGCTATCTCTGCATTGTCGATAATACTTTGAAGCGTTGCCTTTGCCTGGAAGTTATCTTTTAGTGCCATGTAAATATCTGCCCACAGTATAAAGCTTTTAGCAATCCAGTAATCGTAAGAAGGAACTTGTTTGATAATATCGTCGATTGTTTTTTCGGAGGCTTGGTACTCGGCCTTTTTAAACTGCAATACAGCAATGTTGTATTTTGCTTCAGCACCCAGTTCATTTTTCGTAAGCTTCGAAGTAATTACAAATTCATCCATCGCCAAAGAATCATTCCCACTTGCCAGGTATGATTTTGCATTCAATGAATGACATTCATAGAGAATTTCATTGGGGATTTTTTCCATTGCAATTATTTTTTTTGAGGTAGCAATGGCCATTGAATATTGTTTCAATTGAAAATTGCTGCGCATTTGACCAATTCGTGCATCCATAATATTAGACGGAACCTCTGCTATTTCTTCCAACTTTGTGTAGGCTGCAAGTGCTTCGGTATATGCGCCGCGTTTAAAATAGATATAGGCAGATTTGATCAAAGCCTTTTCTGTGAAATTTGATTTCGATTGCTCTGTTACGTATACATAACCTTTTAAAGCATCCGCAAGAAAGCCGTATTTGTAGTCACATTCAGCTTTGTAAAAATTTGCATTCAATTTAAAATAGGCATTCGGATAACGGGTCAAATAAGCATCAAAATCTTTGGAAGCATTTTCACAGTCACCTTTCACATAGCGAAGTTCGGCAGCTTCATAAGTGGCGCTATCAAGAGTTGAAGCACTTATTGTAATTGATTTTGTTTTGAGATAGTCTTCAAATTCAGCCAAATTGCTTGTTTCAATATATATCGTGCGCATATTGGTTAATGCTTCGCGTGCTTCAGCTGATTGAGGATAGTCGGCAATAATTCTTTTGTTCAATTCCAAAGCCAGCTTATTCTGGTCGCTGTTGTAATAAATCAAAGCCATTTTAAGTAAGCATTTTTTAACGTAACTGCTGTTTGGAAATTCATCAACCAGTTTAGTTAAAACACTTAACGCCTTCTCATTTTGATTTTGAATTAAGTAAGTATTTGCCAATTCATATTTAGCATCATCCAAATAAGGTGATTTGGGATAAGTATTTATCAATTTCTGCAAGGTTTCAATTTTACTGTCAAACCTTCCTAGCACACCCATTGCACTAGCTTGTTGAAACACTACATAATCGTTGTTGAGTGCGTTAATTTTTGCGGCTTGACTATAATACTCAACGGCATTTGAATAATCTTTACTCACAAAATAAGCATCTCCAATTCGAGTGTAAGCATCGTTCAGTTTTTTAGTATCTTGGTTTTCCTGATCCGGAGTTCCTACATACTTGCGAAACCAGATAATTGCGTTTGGATAATCAGCCGATTTAAAAAAAGCATATCCCAAATTATAATTTGCTGTTTTAAATACCGAAAGCAATGCTGCCCCGGGTTCAAACAAGAAACTTTTGTAAGCTTTAATTGCGTCGGTATAATTTCCCATTCGATAATAAGCTTCCCCTTTCCAGTAATAACTCAATGCATTAATGGATTTATCCTTAGGGTAAATTAGGGCTTTATTAAAATTTGTAATTGCATTTTCGAGGCTCTTGTCGTTGAATAATTCCACACCCCGGTAATAGGCAATTTTTTGATAGGCAAACTGCATGTTCTGCGACTTTTGCTGAATTTTCTCAATGGATGTAAGTGCATCTTTGTAATTCTTTGTAGTCAGGTACACATTCACCAAATAGTTATAAGCTTCATCAAGGCGAGGCGAATTAGGGTATTGACTAATGTAAGTTTCAAATGCTGAAATGGCTTCCTGATAGGGATTGTAAGAAAGCTCAAAGGCTAACTTTGCAAAATTAAAAAGTGCATCTTCTTGAATTTCTTTATCAAAATTCATTTTACTGGCGGTTTGCATTGAGATACGCGCAAGTTGCTTATTGTTGCTATGTATGTAACAATCGGCCATGTGATAGTGTGCCAACTGAGTTAAGCTATCAGCATCTTTTATTGATTTTTTAAAATAAAGGATTGCTTTTGTAAAATCATTCGCCTTGTAATAGGAATAAGCTATTTGATAGTAATCACCGCGTGAAAGTTGTGATGCCGATTTTTGATATTTTTCAAAATAAGGTAATGCATCACTGTACTTGCCCTTCTTAAAATAAGCATCTCCGAGTAAGTGCGCAATTTCCGGTTGTCGTTTAATATTCGCCGAATCCAATAATGCAGGCGCATAATTTATCACTTCATCGTACTTCCCTTGCAAATAATAAATTTGAGCAATGTAATAAGGAACCAAAGGGCCGAAGTTGGGATTGTCGGACAACTTTAAAAATCCCTTTTGTGCCGTTTCATAATTTTTATTTAAGTAGGCAATGTGCGAGTAGTAGTAAAGAGCAGGGGCAGTGTATTTGTTATCGACATCTTTTATTTCAAAAAATAATTTCTGTGCTTTCTCATAATTTTGACGTGAAAAATAACTGTAACCCAATTTAAAATAATAATCGGTTAATTGAGCATTGGTTAAATCAAGCGGATTTACTTTTTCAAAATAAACTATTGCCTCTTTGTATCGCTTTTTTCGGTATTGAAAATTACCCATATTGAAATAAGCCATCTTAATATGCTTACTCTCAGGATGACGTGTTACAAAATTTCGAAGTAAGAATTCGGCGTCCTCATTAAAAAGCTCCAGTGCACAAATGGCTGAATAGTATTCGGCATCTATTGTTTCTTCAGTTTGTGCTTTGGAATTCTCAAGATACTTTTGAAAAAGCTTTTGAGCAGAACCAAATTTCTCCTTTTCAAAAAGCTCAACACCTAGTTTAAAGGTTGCGTCCTTGTCGGTATAGATGGTTGTTTTTTGTGCGTAGGTTGGGAAAAGTATAAGACAAAAAAACACTAAAATAAGCGAAGCTCGGGGCGCACGAATCTGTATCATAGTAACAATAGTTAAATTGGTTAAAATTACTCAGGATAAAGGCTGCAATTAGGCTGCTGTGGGTAAGTTATCAACGCAGGTTTGTTCAAATTATTGCTGCGAATTGAGGTTGTGAATCGCTGTCGATTTCTACTTGCTCAATCGAATTTATTCGCTTCGATACTTTAAAAAATAAGTCACAAAAAAGGGGAGATGAAACTCACCTCCCCTTTTCATATGCTAGGTTTTAGATTAAAAAATAATTAGTTTTTTGCTCATTTGTCGCTTAGATGAATAACCAACTATTTCATAGATGCCCGGCTTCAGGTCCTTCCCTGGATTTATTCCGGAAGCAGCAAATCCATTATCGTCGGTTACTATTACTTTTGAATAAATTTGATTTCCTAAAATATCCATTAAAACTACAAGCATTTCTTCATGATGGTCTAACTTCACAGTAAGGTTAATATTGTCATCACTAGTTGGGTTAGGATATACTTTAAACACATCTTCAAATTCGTTAATCTGAGTGACTTCAATGGTTCTCAAGTAGGTAATACTTCCCTTTGTGTCAGTCATCGATAAACGGTACCAAACTGTTCCATTTATCGGCGATAATTTCATTTCAATATCGTTAAATTCATAGTCTTGAGCAAAACTACTGTTTCCGGCTGCAGCAATATTTCTTAAAGGTTCAAATTCGATATTATCTTCTGAACGTTCAATACTATAGTAAGCAATATTCTCTTCCTTAGTAGCAGTCCAGTTTAAAGTTATCCCAAGTGAACTATGTGTTGCACGTGCCATATATGAAGTTGCTGCTTTCGCACTTGATAAAGATTGGGCGGTTCGGAATAAGAATATTGAAGAGTAATCACTGGTTGAAGTATTGCAATTAGTTTGCACTTTAAACTGATATTCGGTATTAGGCGATAAAGACGAAATACTCTTATTGGTAAAAGTGGTTGTTTTATTTGTCCATATTGCAACGTCAGTTTTTTTGTATTGAACTTTATACGTGTTTGCGCCATTTACAGGATTCCAGTTTAACTTAGCAGAAGTAGATTTAATGCTGCTTGCAAATAGTCCGCCGGCTGTATCGCATGTATTAGCTGAAGCAGCCGAAGTTGCAAAACTACCTGAATTACTAAATGCACTTAAGCCGTAGGAGCAATCTGTTTGTACTTGAAATTCATATATCGTACCTGCTGATAAGCCAACTAAACCTAGTGGTGATGTGGTAGATGACACTTGCACCCAATTTGTAGCCCCGGTTGGTTTGTACTGAACCATGTATCCACTTGCATTTGCTACAGCGTCCCAGCTAACATTTACTGAGTTAGAAGTTGCACCAGTAGAAGCAAGATTAGAAGCAACCAAACATGGTGGAGCTAGTGTTACAAAATATGCTCCTGACGAAAATGCGCTCGTACTGGAAGCACCACAAGTTGTTTGCACATGAAATTCATAAGAGGAAGCTGGTAACAAACCAATAAGAATTTCAGTTGTATTACTTGAACTAACACTTGTCCAAATGCTGGTTCCTACAACCCGGTACTCAACTAAATAAAGGCTAGCACCAGCTACTGCTGCCCAAGAAATTGTTGCTGTGGTTTCGCCAATAGAAGCTGATGTTAAATTAATTGGTGCATCACAAGAAGGATTGCTTGTAGAGAAATTTGACACACTCGAAAAAGCACTATTTCCAGTTGCACATATACTTTGTACTTGATATTCATAAGACGCTGCAGGTGAAAGATTGCTCAATGAAACACTATTTGTATTGGCGCTTATATTGGTCCATGCAGCTGCACCGCTTAATCGGTATTCAACTACATAAGCAGTTGCATTTGGTAAACTAATCCAAGTTAAGGTTGCCGTAGAAGATCCTACTGATGTAGCATTTAATCCTGAAGGAGCAATGCAAGGCAATGCATCTGTAGTAAATTGTACAGGGTTTCCAAATCCACTTGTTATTGTTGAAGAACAATTTGATTCAACATGAAATTCGTATATAGTAGAAGGAGTTAAATTCGTTAAGCTGTATGAATTGGAATTACTTTGAACAGTCGTCCATGAAGTTGTAGTAAGCGCACGGTATTGAATGTTATATCCAATAGCTCCATTAAAAGTAGTCCAGTTTAAATTTGCTGAATTCTCAGTGATGTTGCTTACTGCTAATCCCAAAGGAATATTACAAGGCGGAACATCGGTCATGAATTGAACTGCGTTAGAAAATGCGCTTTGGTTGCCTGTTTGACAAACGGTTTGAACACGAAATTCATAATTTTCAGCAGAAGTTAAACTTGTTAAAGTGAATGAACTAGCACTTCCACCTGTTGCCGAAATCCAAGATGACGAACCAATAATACGGTATTGAACATTATACGAAGCTGCTCCTGAAACTGAATTCCAATCAAGTACTGCAGAATTATGGGTTATATTGGTAGCAGAAATTCCGGTAGGTATATTACAAGGAGGAACCGGTGTTGTAAAACTTGCATTAGCTGAAAATGCGCTTAAATTAGATGATCCGCAATCAGATTGAACCTGATACTCGTATGTTGAGCTATGAACTAAGTTAGATAAGTAGGCACTATTGGTAGTAGAAGGAACAGAAAGCCAAGTTGCAGATCCGCTTATGCGATACTGAACAGTATATGCAATTGCTCCACCAACACTAGTCCAAGAGATATTTGCATCATTAGGCGAATTTGCAATTGCACTTAATCCAACCGGCACCGAACAAGGTGCTGCCAATGTTGTAAAGTTTGCAGTTGTACTGAAAGCACTAATATTTCCGGATCCGCAATCAGCAGCAACTTCAAACTCGTACTGCTCTGCAGGATTTAAGCCGGTGATGTTTTTTGTGGCTTGTACCGTATTTAATATGGTCCATGATGTACTTCCCGAAATACGGTATTGTAAAGTATAACCTATTGCTCCTGCGCTTGCTGACCAGGAAAGTGTTGCTGTACTATAAGTAATTGCCGAAGAATTTAATCCACCGGGAACTACACATGGTGCTGCTTGTGTTATAAAATTTGAAGAAGCTGAAAAGGCACTTGTGGTGCTATTTCCACAATCGCTCTGTACTTGGAACTCATAATTTGTTGCTGCGGTTAATCCACTTAATGCAACTGTGTTTGTTGTTGCGTTTGCAGTGGTCCAGGTTGAACTACCGGTGCTTCTGTAGCGATAATTATAACTTCCGGCACCCGACAAATTATTCCAATCAAGTACACATGAATTGCTAGTTACTGCTGATACTCCTAAGCCCGATGGTACAATGCATGGAGGAGACAAGGTGGTAAAATTATAACTGGTTGAGTAGTTACTTGAATTAGCTAGTCCACATTCAGCTTTAACTTGAAACTCATAGGTAGTAGTGCTGCTAAGTGACAAAATATTTATACTGTTTAATGATGCGCTCATTGAAATCCATGCACTTGCTCCAACTTCGCGGTATTGTATTGAATATGAAAAGGCACTTGGGTTATTGCTCCAACTTAAAGTTGCTGAATTTTCTGTTATTGCTGATGCAGAAATTCCGGTTGGTATCAAACATGGAACAGCCAATGTTGAAAAATTTGCAGCTGTTGAGAAGGGACTTGAGTTACCCGAAGAACAACTTGTTTGTACTTGAAACTCATAGTTTGATGAAGCAACTAAACCGTTTATGGTAACTGATGCAGCACTTGTTGTAACTGAATACCATTGTGGACTTGTTGTAATTCTATATTCAACAGTATAACTTACAGCAGTTGAAACTGGATTCCAACTAAGTACCGCTGAACTATCAGAAATTGAATTTGCTGTTAAACCTGATGGGCTTACACAAGGTGGAGCTGATGTAGCAAAAGTGCTTGGAATCGAAAAACTACTGTTACTGCCGGCTCCACAGTTTGTTTGAACTGCAAACTCGTAAGTTGTATTTGCCAATAAGCCGCTTAAGCTATACGTTGTAACATTGCTCGATTGTGTAGTCCAACTTGCTGCCCCTTGTTCACGGTACTGAATAGTGTATGACGAAGCACCTGCAAAAGCACTCCAGGTAAGAACAGCAGAAGTATTTGTAACGTTTGAGGCACTTAAACCACTCGGGCTATTACAAGGAGGTGCAAGTGTAGTAAAACTTGAAGAGTTGGAAAATATGCTTGAATTGCCGGAACCACAATTCGATTGCAGCTGAAACTCATAGGTTGAAGCTGCTTGTAATCCTGTAACAATAATTGTATTAATTACGCTTGTAATAGTTGTCCAATTCGCTGAACCTATTGTACGGTAACGAACAGTATACCCGGTAGCTCCTGCAAAATCAATCCAGTCTAAAGTAGCTGACACATCAGTTATTGAAGAAGCCGTTAAACCTAAAGGAACATCACAAGGCGGAGCAGGAGTTGAAAAGTTGGAAGATGCTGAAAAGCTACTCAAATTTCCGGAACCACAATCGCTTTGAACTTGAAATTCGTAAGCAGAAGCGGCACTTAAGCCATTAATAGTTTTAGATGCATTGGTACTGTTAGTCGAAGTCCATGTTGCAGATCCAACTACACGGTACTGTAATATATAATTAGTAACTCCTGAAATAGCCGTCCAACTTAAATTTGCCGAAGTACTGGTTATTGATGAAGAAGTTAAACCACTTGGAGTATTACAAGGTGGTAAAGGTGTAATGAAAGTAGCTGTGCTCGTAAATGAACTTACATTCGAATTCCCACAATCCGATTGTACTTTAACTTCATAGTTGGCTGATGAAGTAAGTCCTGTTAATGAGTAAGATGTTGTTGTTGGGTTCACAATTGTCCATGTAGCAGCCCCAATAATTCGATATTTCAACACATAACTACTTGCCCCGGCAAAACCTGTCCAGTTAATACTCGCAGAATTGTAGGTTATACCTGAAGAGCTAAGTGCTGTTGGAGCATTACAAGGTGGTGCAGGAGTTGAAAACAAAGCCGAAGATGTAAAAACACTAGTATTATTATTTCCACAATCAGATTGAATTTGGAATTCATAATTGGATGAAGCTGCTAATGCCGTGATACTTTTAGAATTAGTAGCAGACGTAAGGCTGGTCCATGTGCTAGTACCGCTTATTCGATAATTAATGTTGTATGAATTTACCCCTGCAACAGCTGTCCAATTTAAAGTTGCAGAATTATAAGTTATTGCACTTGCATTTAATCCGCTTGGTAAATTACATGGTTGAGCAGGTGTTACAAAATCAGCCACTGTTGAAAATGCGCTGGTGTTACCCGATCCGCAATCAGACTTTACCTGAAATTCGTAATTCGTTAAAGCTGACAAACCTGTTAATGCCTTACTGGATGTTGCTGAAGTAGAATTTGTCCAGCTTGCAGATCCAACAATTCGGTAATTAACAAGGTAGGAACTTACTCCTGCAACAGCAGTCCAATTTAATGTTGCTGAATTGTAGGTTACCGAAGAAGCTGCTAAACCTGAAGGAGTGAAACAAGGCGGAGCAGCTGTACTAAACGCTGAAGAAGAAGTAAACGAACTTGAATTTCCGGAGCTGCAATTTGTTTGCACCTGGAATTCATAATTGGAAGAAGCTGTTAATCCTGTTAAAGCTTTTGAATTTGTAGCGCAGGTCATTGAGGTCCATGATGAGGAACCAACAATTCTGTATTGCAAGGTGTAATCCGCAGCACCGGAAACTGAATTCCAATTTAAGATTGCAGAATTATCGGTAACAGAAGCACTGCTTAAACCTGTTGGAATATTACATGGAGGAGCTAATGTAATAAAGCTAGACGAAGAGGAAAAAGCACTTTGATTTCCTGAACCACAATCAGCTTGCACTTGGTATTCGTAATTTGAAACAGCGTTTAAACCAGAAATATTGAGTGTATTTACATTATTAATAAGTGAGCTCCAACTTGCGCTTCCTATCACTCGGTAACGCAGGTTATAGGAAGATGCTGCGGCATTATTAGCCCATGACAATGATGCTGAATTGTCGGTTATAGAAGAAGAAGAAAGCGCTGAAGGAGTTAAACAAGGTATTGGCAAAGTGGTAAATGAAGCAGCAGTTGTAAATGGACTTGTATTACCGGATGAACACTCTGTTTGTACTTGAAACTCATAATTTGAATTTGCAACCAATGCACTAATTGAAGTTGAATTAGAAGTAGAGGTTGCTAGCTGCCAAGCGGAATTTCCAACAATACGGTATTGAATTGCATAGCTTGAAGCACCTGCAACTGTAGCCCAATTTAGTGTGGCAGAATTATCAGTAACAGCACTAGTAGATAGCGCACTGCTAGTTAAACATGGTGGTGCTGAAGTAGCAAAAGAGACCGCACTTGAATAGGAACTTGAGTTACTTGAACAAATTGTTTGTACTGCAAACTCGTATGCAGTATTCGCAGATAATCCGCTTAAATTATAGTTGTTTGTTGCACTGCTTGCTGCACTCCAACTGGCAGCACCTACAATTCGATATTGTATTGAATAACTTGCAGCTCCTGAAATTGCATTCCAGCTTAATACTGCTGAATTATTGCTAACCGATGAAGGACTTAAGCCGCTTGGAATATTACATGGAGGAGCTAAGGTTGTGAAATTTGCAGAACTTGAAAATGCACTTGTTCCTGTACCGCAATTAGATTGTACTTGAAACTCATAAGTTGAACTAGCATTTAATCCTGTTAAAGAAATCGTATTAACGTTCGATGTTGTATTAGTCCAGCTAGCAGCTCCTACAATTCTATATTTAATATTGTAGGAAGCAGCTCCGGCAAAATCTGTCCAGGAAAGTGTAACTGAATTATTTGTAACAGCTGCACTGGTTAAACCTGTAACAGCATTACAAGGAGGGGCCGGAGTAGTAAAAGTAGAAGAAGTTGTAAAGGCACTAATATTTCCTCCTCCACAATCTGACTGTACTTGGAATTCATAATTGGAACTAGCATTTAACCCTGAAATGGCTTTTGAATTAGTAGTTGATGAAACAGAAGTCCATGATGAAGAACCAACTATTCGGTACTGAATTGCATATCCGCTAGCCCCGGAAACAGCCGACCAATTAAGGGTTACCGAATTTGAAGTTAAGGATGAATTTGCTAAACCACTTGGCAAAGCACAAGGAGTTGCCGATGTAGTAAATGTAGCAGTAGACGAAAAAGAACTTAAGTTTCCGCTACCGCAATTAGTTTGAACTTGAAATTCATAAGTTGACGAAGGTGTTAATCCACTAAGTGATTTTGACACTGTTGTACTTGTGGAGGATGTCCATGTGGCTGCACCTACTTTACGATAATTAATGTTGTATCCACTTGCTCCCGCAACCGCTGTCCATGTTAGTGTTGCAGCATTGTGAGTTACTGCTGAAGATGCTAGACCAGTAGTTAAATTACAAGGGGGCATTGGAGTTGAAAAGGTTGAAGAAGCTGAGAAGGCACTTGAATTAGAAGCAGAACAAATCGACTTAACCTGAAATTCGTAATTAGATGAAGCCACTAAACCTGATAAGCTTATTGAGGTAACAGCACAAGCAGAGCTAGTCCAAGTACTTGCTCCAACTACACGATACTGAACTGTATATCCTGTTGCTCCTGCAAAAGCTGTCCAACTTAACACCGCTCCATTACTTGTAAGTCCGGATGATGTTAAACCTGCAGGAACATTACAGGGTGGTGCCGGTGTAGTAAAAGTTGCTGAGGATGAAAAACTACTTGTTGCACTAGCTGCACAGGTAGTTTGCACTTGAAACTCGTAGGTTGAAGAAGCACTTAATCCACTTAATGATTTTGAAGTTGTGGCGCTGGTACCTGTATTCCAAACACTAGTACCAGTAACTCTGTATTGAATAGCATAACCTGTAGCGCCGGAAACTGCAGTCCAACTAATTGTTGCAGAATTATCAGTAATAGCTGAAGAACTAAGACCGGTAGGAGTATTACAAGGTGGTGCTGCTGTTGTAAAACTTGAGGAGGTAGAAAATGCGCTAGAATTGCTTGCTGAACAAACTGTTTGAACTTGAAATTCGTAATTCGAAGAAGCGGTTAAACCACTTATTGCTTTTGATGTAGTAGTGCTTGTTGCTGATGTCCAACTAGCAGCTCCGGCAACTCGGTATTGAATTACATAACTTGTAGCTCCTGAAACAGCAGTCCAATTAAGGGTAGCGCTTGCATTCGTAACTGCCGTAGAATTTAAACCAGACGGTATTGCACAAACCGGCGCAGGAGTTGAAAAATTGGAAGATGCTGAAAATGCACTCGTATTTGTTGGGCAAACTGCTTGTTGTTGAAATTCATAAGAAGTAGATGCATTTAGTCCCGACAAGGTTTTTGTTACAGTTGAACTGGTTGTAGGATTCCAAGAACTTGCACCAACCGCTCTATATTGTATATTGTAACTGGTTGCATTTTGAACAGAATTGGCCCCTACAGTGGCTGAATTGGTGGTTACTCCACTTGAATTTAATCCTGTTGGTGCGTTACAAGGCGCCGCTGTTGTTGAAAAATTTGACGATGCAGTAAAGGCACTTAAATTTCCTGCTCCGCAATTAGCTTGCACTTGAAATTCATAATTCGAAGAGGCTGTTAATGCACTCAAACTTTTGCTGGTGGTAGCACTTGTAGTTGGTACCCATGAAGCAGCACCCACAATACGATACTGGAGATTATAGGAAGATGCTCCCGAAACTGCATTCCAACTGATTGTTGCTGCTACATCAGAAATTCCTGAAGTAGATAATCCGTTTGGCAGCGCACAGGAACCACCTGATGCTGTTGTTGTAAACACAGTAAGTGGAGAACTTATAGAAGTTTTCCCTGAAATAACACTGTATACAAGAAAGTGATAAGCTGTGTTGGCAGTAAGTCCGCTTAATGTATGTGAATTAGTTGTAGCATTTACGGTAGTGAAACTATATGAATTTGCTTTGGCATACATGATTCGATAGCCGGTTGCTCCTGAAACTGCACCCCAACTTAATGAGGCACTTGTAGATGAAGGAGTTGCCGAAATACCAGTAGGGACTGAATTTAAAGTAGTGGTAGATGAATCTTTGGGCATACCTTCGTACTTAAACCACTTAAATCCAACGATTCGAATTTTACTTCTCACCGAAGCAGATAGCGTTGCATACTCCCGCATAAAAATGGGCATTACTGATGCTTCAGAGTGTTTTCCCGCAGGAGCCGGACCTGTCAAATATTGTTTCAAATTTTCGCTTGCACTCTTTGTTTGGCTGGCAAAAATTGGCAATACATCCACCACTTTGTTAACCGTTGAATAAGCGGTTAGCTTTGACACCGTATGCGACATGTATAGTTTAGAAGTATCGGCATTGTAGCAAGCAAGCATTACCAAATCCACAGTTTTGGCAACAAAACGATTTTTAAGTGTATCCTTACTACTTACTCCAATGTATACTGTACTCTTTATTCCGGCGACGTTTGCAAGCGAGTCAACACTTTTCATGTTCTTACTGAAATAGCTCCATGCACCAACTGAATCGCAGGTGTAACCTCCAGGTGTAAGAAAATTGTTGCAATATAATTTACCAGGCAAATAATTCGCGTCGTTCCAATATTCAAATTCAAAATTATAGTGATTAAATCGCTCCAATGTATCGGTGCGGCTTAGCTGATACGGGTGTACTTCGGTAATTAAGGTTGGATAATCTGAAACTACAGCTGAAATGTATCGGATACCATATTGAGTGCGTGCCTTTTTCATAAAAGCCGCCAATTTGGTAGTCATTGTTGGAGAGGTATTTAGATTAAGAATCCCAGGACTAATTGTGATGGCATTAAAAGCACTGTCTCTGCAATACCTGAACAAAATATTTGTAGCATTTCCGGTGGCATCATTCAAGAACATATCAATGTCGTACACATACATTCCCTTGTAGGAATAGGTAGTTTGAGCTGAGGAAGTTTTTCCAACAGCAAGCAACAAAACAGCAATTACAAAAAATCGAAGGAAAAATTTATACATGACAAATGAGTGATTTAGTGGTTAAAGAAAATACAACTTCTACTACCTGCTTGGTATACGAAATATTTAAAAAAAGGTTATCATTCAAGAATTTTATGCGTTGAAAACCAATATCAATGAGACTAAAATAAGAAAATTATTCATGATACAAAAGGATGTATGAGGGCTAGCAACTTATATATTCTACTAACAACCTTGAAAGCCTTTTAAAACCAAGACTTTCGAATAAATAAACGCGCTAAAAAATGTAAGTAAATTAAGCGCTATAGGTTTCCATATCCTTGTTCACTTTCTTCACCAAACCTTGTAGTACCTTACCTGGTCCAACTTCAATAAAGGTAGTAGCTCCGTCCGCAATCATATTTTCCATAGTTTGGGTCCAGCGCACCGGAGCAGTAAGTTGTATTAGCAAGTTTTTCTTAATCTCTTGAGGATCAGAAACGGCTTTTGCAGTAACGTTCTGATAAATTGGACAAATACCTTGATTGAAAACAGTTTGCTGAATCGCAATTTCAAGTTCTTGCTGCGCAGGTTGCATTAATGGGGAGTGAAAAGCACCTCCAACCGGCAACACAAGTGTACGTTTTGCTCCTGCAGCTTTCAATTTTTCACAGGCTAAATTTACCCCTTCAATGCTGCCTGAAATAACCAATTGTCCTGGACAGTTATAATTAGCGGCAACTACTACTTCGTTTTCAATAGAAGCACAAACTTCTTCTACCACTTTATCGTCTAAATTTAAAATTGCAGCCATTGTGGAAGGCTTTATTTCACATGCCTTTTGCATCGCCATTGCACGTTTTGAAACAAGCAACAAAGCATCCTCAAAAGTTAATACTTTATTCGCTACCAATGCTGAGAATTCGCCAAGTGAGTGGCCGGCAACCATATCTGGTTTAAAGCTATCGCCTAAACTATTCGCTAAAATAACGGAATGTAAAAAAATCGCAGGTTGAGTAACCTTAGTTTGTTTCAACTCTTCATCAGTACCCGAAAACATAGTATCGGTAATTCGGAAGCCGAGTATGTCGTTTGCTTTTTCAAAAAGGTCTTTTGCTTGTTTTGAATTTTCGTAAATTTCCTTTCCCATACCGATAAATTGAGAACCTTGACCCGGAAAAACATATGCTTTCATAGAACTATTAGTATTAAGATTAAAATTTAAATTGTAGTAATGACAGTAGGATAAAATTCACAAAAAATAAATGCTAACCTAAAATGCCAGTGTAATTATTCCGGCGAATTTACTTCTTGAAATCAGCAAAGCAAAAAAAATGAAGAGAATTTTTCATGATCTTAAGCGATTAATCATTGCTATACAAAAGCTGAATAAAACATCGCAAATAGTGAATATTGTTAGCTATGCCCTTGGTTTTCTTTTTAATTTGAAGCATCGGCTGTTTCAATCAACTTCGTTAAAACCTGACTAAAAACAGCAACTTCTTGAGCTCCTGAAACAGCGTAGGTTCGGTTGAAAACAAAAAATGGAACTCCGGTTACACCAAGCTCAACAGCTTCATTGCACTCTTGCTTAACCTGTTCAGATAAATCGTTACTTCCCAAAAATTTTCTCATCTCCATTTCATCTAGCCCAATGGAGTTACCCAGCTCTATTAATGTGGCATGATTGGCCGTGTTCTTTCCATCAGTAAAATAAGCCCTAAATAACATTTCAACAAGTTCATTTTGTTTGCCTTTGCTTTTAGCAAAAAGCGATAAACGATGCGCATCAAACGAATTAGCGACTACAGCTTTATCCAAATTATAATCTAGTCCAACTTGCTTCGCCATGCTCGTCACATGTTCATTCAACTGTTTGGCTCTTTCGAGCGAAATTCCTTTAACCTCACTAAGGTAAGTGTGAATATTTTTACCTTCTTCTGTTTTTAGTTCAGGATTTAATTGATAACTTTTCCAGTCAATTTCAACTAAATCCTTTGCTGCAAAATCAGCAATTGCCTGTTCCAACTTTCGTTTTCCTATATAACAAAATGGGCACATAACATCTGACCATATTTCAATTTTTAGTGTCTTTTCACTTGTTATTTTTTTCATAAAAGAATGCTTTTACCAGCGTACAATTACAGCAATTAATTTCCAATTTCTCAGGACCAAATTTATCCTGCAACTTAGCATAAAAAAAGGGCTGAAATTGTTGCAAATTCAGCCCTTTTAAAAATAACTAAAAAATTATTTTCTATCGCCAAACAAGCGCAATAATGACAAAAACAAATTAATAAAATCGAGGTACAAACTTAAGGCACCCATGATTACTAACTTTTTAGTTGACTCAGATCCGTATTCAACACCTTCGCCTATGCGTTTTAATTTTTGCACATCGTAAGCTGTAAGTCCAGTAAATACAATTACTCCAATAAAACTAATTATATAGCTCATGGTGCTCGATTGCATAAAGAAGTTAATTAAACTTGCTACAATCATTCCGATTAAAGCCATCATTAATATGTTACCCAACTTGGTAAGGTCGGTTGAGGTAGTGTAACCCATAACAGCCATCACGCCAAACATAACAGAAGCTGAAGCAAATGTGGTATAGATGGACGATGCGGTATAAGCGAGTAATACAAAACTTAAACTTATTCCCATTATGGTTGCAAAGGCAATAAACAAGGTAAGAATTACTGAATAAGAAAAACGATTTAAACCTGCTCCCATCAACAAAACAAAAATAAAAGGAGCAAACATCACTACATAACCAAGTATAGATAATCCTCTTTCATTTACCAAAGTACTCATTAACGACATGTCACTAGCAAAATAATATGCGGCTATTGTAGTGATAGCAAGACCTGCGAACATCCATGAAAAAACATTTGCCATAAACGTTTTTACATTTGACTGCGTTTGCGTGCCGCCTGTTTGGGAAATATTCCAATTGTTGTTTTCCATTTTTTATTGATTTTAATTGTTTATTTTAAAGTTGATGTAATTAATTTCATGAACTCTGAACGCGCAGTATCGAGTAAAAATTCACCCGTAAAAGCAGAGGTTGTTGTAATTGAATTTTGCTTTTGTATACCGCGCATTTGCATACAAAGGTGCGAACATTCTATTACAACTGCAACTCCTTTTGGTTTCAACGTCTCTTGAATACAATCCCGTATTTCGGTTGTAAGTCTTTCCTGCACCTGAAGTCGTCGCGAAAAAGCATCTACTACACGAGGCAATTTGCTTAATCCTACTATATGTCCGCTTGGAATATAGGCGATATGCGCTTTTCCAAAAAACGGGAGCAAGT
>Ga0075163_10001311_pt1 | contig 33355 bp, 29 predicted proteins | sample JI1023141ADNA_FD_71478 | JGI IMG/M metagenome (GOLD analysis project Ga0075163, IMG submission 71478) | Wastewater effluent complex algal communities from Wisconsin, to seasonally profile nutrient transformation and Carbon sequestration -... | ecosystem: Engineered > WWTP > Effluent > Algae...
AAGCCAGCGACGAGAGGATCGCGCTCACAAGCTACAGTCCGCACGACATCAACGAAGAGTCTACAACCGCAGCCAAATGGCCGCTTAACCGAGCTCAACCCTTATAATCTTGAGAGCTGATGGGAGTCTGGGTTGACGTGAAGCGCAACATACCCGGGTCGCTCATACGGATTATATATCCAGCAACCTGCCAAGGAACATATCGGGATGTACTTCTTGTTTACTGCGCCCAATGGAACCTGGAACTTGCTCCAGTCGCCACCGTTTCCGACGTCACTGCGGCTCACACTAGGATGCAACAGTATCCGCGAGCAGACTGTCAGATATAGTTTACTACGTCGAAACAGCTTTACCCACTAGCACTTGGCTTTAGGATGGTTTCGTCCGGCTGGCTCTCGCTGGCCTACCGCGAGTTCCCGAGCTGCTACTTGTCGATGCCGTACCATATGGCGAAAATTGGGTACGGTAGGTCTTGGCGTAGGGATCTTCGAGAGCTGGATTCTTGGGTGGTTTCGCCGCTTGCTTTTTCCAAACGTCAGCGACACGTTGGCTCGACACCTTGGTCGCGGCCAACTGGGCCTCCGTTTCCGCGTCGATCCGGGCACCCTTTTGGCTGTTATACTTCGCGCTGACGACCATGGCGTTACTGTACGCAGCACAGCCGCTCCGCGCTTTCGCGACCACGTGATCGACGTGCGGAGTGAGGTCATGCCCACCCGCTACTAACATACCCAGAGGATGCCCGTCCACGCGATAGCGAAGGTCCCAAATTGGATCATTCAAAGCGTCGCTGATATTGAATCCATCGTGCATGATGCGGTTCACGCCAAGGATCTTATTTTTCATATTCTCACTAAATTCGCGCGTCATTGATACGGTTACTACGTTCTGCCAATTGGTAAGATCTACCGGGTTGTGCTTAAATGCCTTCCAATCTTTATAATCGAGGAATGCGTACGGGCGAGCGGAATGAATGGTCGCCCCTGCAGCAATCGGCGGGAAGATCGGCGGCCTTGTATACTGCGGCCAGTTGTCCGTATTTAGGTTATTCTCGATGCGCCAGTCGGCCCGCTCCATCTCGTCGATAAGCTGTTGATAGCTCATCTTTAGCGCTGGATTCGCGCCACCCACGACAGGCGCCGGCTTGGGATGCGGAAGGCACCACCACGCCCCCTCGCCGCTTTGGCCGTTTTGGACTGTAATGCGAAACTCGGTCGGGATGCGCTGATCGTCTGCTGCAGAAGCGGAGTAATTGCACTGGATGATGACCCAGCATTCTCCTTTTCTCGCATCCACCCAGGACGCAAGATCTGACTCGAATCTTCGCCAATTTCCCCCAGAAGAATTGAAACCGCCGTACATGGGAACGAGGTTCTGGCTGCTGTCAGGCCCTCCGAACTGGAGCGCCATCAGGTGGCCGCGATGGCAATCCGGGTGTCGCGTGTCATCCTCATCCCCTTGTTTGTTGGCGAGCGGAGCCACCGTGTTGTCGCGCGACGTCAATTTACTACAGCTCCCTGGACTGACAACCGCGACAAGGTTCTTTGGCCGTTCACGAAGACCACCATGGAATTTCTCATTCTCTATCTGCTCAAACCTGATGAACTTCATCGCTACTGCCCCCCCCAATGAGTGGTGAATCGACGGTTTCGGCGCAACCACTCACCCTGATATCTGCATGAAACATTCCAACCAAAAAGCGAGACCCACGCTGACAGCTCTTCCTGCTTTGGCGTAGGTACAGATGCCATGTAGGTACGACTTGCCCAGTGTGATGCAAGACTGGTGGCAAAGACCGCGTAAGCTGCGCGGAGCACTCCAGCGCCAACCAAAGCGTGCAAGGGATGTCCTGAGAAGGAATCAACAGCACCTTGCCCCCACATAATGTCCATATGGCGATTCGCATAAACGTCGCCCGCTGCTGGCACTGCCACACCTCCCCGTACTTGTCGTTAGAAATAGGAGCTGTTCAATTCTGGGAAAGGATCGTGCTGAGCAGATCGACCTGAGCGGCCAGTTCCAGCGTGAGGAGCCGCGGCGACTCGCTGCCCAGATCGATCCCGACTTCGCGCATGGCCTCGACAACGACTGGATGCACGCGCTCGGCCAGCTGCGTTCCCGCCGACAGCGCCCGCACCTTCGCCGGCTCGCCGAGCTGATTCAGCCAAGCCGCCGCCATTTTAGATTGCTCGCCGTTGTGGACGGAGGCAAACAGCACTGTGTGCGGGCGCTGTGGTGGGTTCATGATGCGCTCTGCTGGGGCGTCTGGGCGTGGATGAAGGCGCCCATGATCCGCTCGTCGATTCGCTCGCGATCTGCGGGCGAAAGCGCGGCGACTGCCGAAGCGGCGCAGGTCCCGTTCTCCAGATCCGCGAAGCGGTAGCGCCGCGTCGGCTCGATGCTGTGTTGACGAAGCCGGCCCGCAGCAGGACGCGCCCTTGCCCTGCATCGCGATGCGCGCGGCCGCGCCGTACTTCTGCTGCACAAGGTCGCGGATTACGTTGTTCTCGGAATCTTGCGTAGACATTGGGATGCTCCTTTTTACTTAGGGCTGACGCGACGTCGGCCACAGCCGACGACGTAGCCACAGGGCCAGATAGACCAAGGCAATCAGCGCGGGCACTTCGATGCGCGGCCCGACGACGCCGGCCAGCGCTTCGCCCCAAGCGATGCCGAAGACGCCGAGCCGCCACTGCGATCGCCAGCTCGAAATTGTTCCCTGCCGCCGTGAATGCCAGCGCTGCTGTGTCCTCATAGGTGCAGCCGAGCTTGCGCGCAGCGAGGAACACGGCGAGGAAGATAATCGCGAAGTAGACGAGCAGCGGGATCGCGATGCGCGCCACGTCGAGCGGTCGCCTGAGAATCCTGTCTTCCTGCATCGCGAACACCAGGACGATGGTGCAGAGGAGGCCCAACAGCGCAGTTGGCCCCAGGCGTGGCAGGGGACCTTTTCGTACCATGCTTCGCTGCGCCGTCTGACCAGGAGGACGCGCGTCAGCGCTCCGGCGACGAGCGGCACACCCAGGAGAGCAATCACACTCTTCGCAATGGCCCACATCGAGACGTGAAACTCGGTGCCCGCGACACCGAGGCACGACGGGATCACTGTGATGAACAGCCAGCCCAGCATCGTGTAGAAAAGGACCTGGAATAGCGAATTGAGAGCCACGAGCACTGCTGCCAGCTCATTGCTTGCGCAGGCGAGCAGGTTCCAGATGAGCACCATCGCGATGCAACGGGCGAAGCCGAGGAGGATCAAACCCGTTCGGTAGTGGGGCAGTTCGGGCAGGAACAGCCACGCCAGCCCGAGCATGAGCAGCGGGCCGATGATCCAGTTGACGTGAAGCGCAACACTTCCCCAGGAAGAAGCCTTCAGTTTGAATTGAACGCCGCCCGTCGGCGCTCGTGCTGAACGTCCGGCTTGCTGCCAGGACACAGGGGCCCCCCTGGTCTTGGCCCGAGCATCGCCCAGCCTGAGCAGGAATCGAGCCGGCGGCTGGGCGCAGCGCAGACGGGCATGCGGCGCCCGGATGCGGTGGTTTCGTGTCGTCTAGGATCGTACCCAGCCCAAGCTTTTTCGATAGGCACCACAGCCACCGTGTCCGAGCCGCGGACGTCCTAATGCGGAGTGCAGAGTCTGCACGGTGTGCAATCACGGCACGGGGGTCCGTGCAGTTTCTGCATGGACCCCTAGATGTAGCGGCAAGTGGCCCAGGTAGATACGTTTCGATGGAAATGCACGGGGCATAGCCCGCGCTGTGCAGCAGAGGCCTGGCTCTTGCAATCAACGGTAGCAGCCCACACGCGGCCAGCACGAGCCGCAGGGAGCCTCTATCATGATCAAGCACACCGCAGTGAACCTTCATGCCCCGATGGTGCCCGAGCCTCTGACCGTCAAGGGCGTAGTCGGTCTGCAGATCGATCGGCGCCTGCCATCGGGGCGCTCTCTGCGACTACAGACTCACCCAGGAGGAGAGGAGATCGAGATCCGCTCCGGTCGCGGCGAGCTCGAGGTCAAAATCGTCTTGACCGACGCCGGTCCAGTCGTGACCCTGGGAGGAGGGCAACTGCTCGTGCAGTCCCCGGATGTCTCCTTCCGCTGCCAGCGCTTCTCGGTCGACGCGCAGTCCGCTGTGAGCCTACGGACCCCGGGGTGTATGGACCTCTGGGCCCGCGAACTACACGCGGAGACCTCCCAGGACATCCACATGAACGGCGCGTACATCCGACTGAACTGCACTCCCAATGCGGCGGTGCCGCAGCTGCTGTCCGTGCCAGATGCCCCTTCAGCTCCTGGGCGCTGCTGTGGCGGAGCATACCCGGCGGAGCCTGCGGGTGCGGCGCAGCACACAACAGAGCCGCCGACCTAGGAGCCCGCCATGGGACTGCCCGCCGCGCGCGTCACCGACCAAGTCCTGCAGTCCTCACCGCACTGTCACGCGCCGATCCATCCGCCCGCGCCGGTACCCACGCCGACCCCACATCCGGCGCTGCCGCTGATGATCATTCCGCCGGGCGCCACGACGGTGCTGATCGGCAACCTGCCGGCGGCGTGCATGGGCGATCAGACGCTGCCGTGCATGCTCCCGGGCTGCATACCCGCCGGTCCGGGGATGATCATGATGGGCTCTCCCACGGTCCTTATCGCCAACAAGCCGGCCGCGCGCGTCAACGATCCGACGCTCCACTCCTCGTGCGTGGCGCCTATTCCCGCCCCTTCGGGGCAGATCCTGCCGCCCGGCTGTCCAACCGTCTTGATCGGGTAGGTTTATGCGACTTCACCACTTTGAGACCCTGCGCCCGCACTGCCCGATCTGCTTCCGCGACGGCGGGCAGCGCGCCGTCCTCACCCTCTCAACGATCATCAAGCGCGAAGCGGACGTGATCCTGGAGGGCCTGCTTCTGTGCCCGAGCCCGGGCTGCCAGCGCGAGTACCCAATTATCGACGGAATCCCGCTGATTCTGTGCAACCTGCGCGGCTTTCTGGCGGAGAACCTGCACGCAATCGTGGCGCGCGACGACCTGTCCGAGACGATGGAGAGCGTGCTCGGGGACTGCGCGGGCCCAGGCTCTCAGTACGACGTAACGCGGCACCAGCTCAGCTCCTATGTGCGTGATCACTACGGCGAACACGATCCAGAGGAACTCGCGACCGAGCCGCGCCCCGGCGCCACGGCCCGCCTGCTCTCTGTCGGGCTGGAGCGCGCGCTCCCGCTGCCGGACGGGCCAGTTCTGGATCTAGGCTGCGCGGTGGGCGGCACCAGCTTCGCGCTCGCGCAGCGCACGGGTCGGATGGTGCTGGGCATCGACCTCAACCTGGCCATGCTGCGCGTCGCCACGTCCGCGCTCTACCGCGGGGTCGTGCAGTATCCGCGCAAGCGCACCGGTGTGGTCTACGATCGGCGCCGCTTCCCGGTGCAGCTGCCGGCCGCGGAGCAAGTAGACTTCTGGGCCTGCGACGTGAACGCGCTGCCTTTTGCGGATCAGAGCTTCGCGCTGGCCGCGGCTCTCAACCTCTTGGACTGCGTGCGCGCACCGCGTGATCTGCTGTGCGAGATTGCGCGCGTTTTAGACCGCGGCGGCAAGGCGCTCCTGACCTCACCGTATGACTGGTCGCCGCTGGCCACGCCGATCGAGGCATGGCTCGGCGGGCACTCCCAGCGGAGCACGTCCCGCGGCGCCAGCGAGCCTGTGCTTCGCTCGCTCTTGACGCCAGGCAGCCACCCGGCGGCCGTCGGCACGCTGGAGCTCGGGGCCGAGATTTTAGAGGTTCCCTGGCACGTCCGCTTGCACGAGCGGAGCGCGGTCAGCTACAAGGTTCACATGGCTATTGCACGCCGCCGGGAGTGAGGGCTGCTTCGTGCTTCGCTCGCAGCCCCCAGCGATCCAAGCAGAATTGCAGGAAGTCGACGCCGCAGGACGTGGCTGCGACCGGGAACAGGCGCTTGAAGGAGGGGGCGGCGGTCCATCGACTGAAGGTGCTCATCCAGCCCTTGTTGGCTACGTGGTTGCGGTGGTAAGCCTGCTGCAGTTCCAGGGCTTCGGCAACGCGCTCCATCAGCTGGAGCTGCATCTGCACCACATGGAATATGACGCGGTCGGCGCGGGCGTCCGGGACTGCGGCGGAGTCGGCGGGGGGGAGGCGCAGCTCAGGATAGACCTCGAAGAAGTAGCCGGACAGCAGCGGATCCTGGAGCTGCTGCTCGACGGCGGCTAGGCTCTTCTGAAGGCGGTCGCGGACGCTCTCATCGACCAGGCGAGGGGTGAGGCGCGCAGCCAAGCTATCGAACCAGCACTCAAGCATGGTGAATGTGAGAGACTGCTCGGGAGCGCCGGCTGGGAGCTCGTCAAAGAGAGTATCTACGGCGTGGTAGCCTAGCGAGCGGTAGGCCTCGAACTGGCCCTCGTCGAAGAACTGGTCTGCGGTAGACTCGTGAGGGAAGTCGGGGTGCTCAGCGTGGTACTCGGTAACCACCTCGTCTTCGTCCCCGGTGACCGAGGACTTGACGTAGAGGAGGTAGCCTGTCTCGCAGGGCTGGCCGTCGCGCGCGGGGTAGCAGATGGTGCCCAGGGCGCAGTGCTGGCGCGCAAGGCGTTCTCCGCGGGTGCGCAAATCGTCCAGGCGGATGTCGATCTCGATGCCCAGGTCGATGCGTGCGAAGCGCATCAGGGTGGCGAGGCTGTCGCAGTGAGAGCTGGGGTCCGCGCCGCCATCGCCCACTATGATAAAGCGGCAGCGTCGGCGGAGCAGCTCGTATACACCCAGGTTCTCCAGGTGGCCGCCATCGGACACGTTGATGGCGGGACCGGTAGCGTCCAGCGCACCAACCAGTTCACGGAAGAACTGCACCGGGCCGGGTCGCCAGGGCAGGCGAGGGAGCCTGCGACCATTCTTCTTGTCCTGCTCATCCAGCGTGCGGATGTGGTTGGGGTTTGGCATCCAGTACCCCAAGCGAACGTTGAGGAGCGCCATGAGGAGCATTAGCGAGCGGGTCGTGTACGTCCCCATGTTGGGAGATGCCGCAGCACCGGAGACCGCCATTGCGGAGCTAAGGTGCACCCAGGGAAAACGCCGCTCCATCTGCTCCGTGCGACAATAGCCCGTGCGCTCGCTGCCAATGAAGTGCTTGGAGAAGACGAAGAAGTCGCTCATGCGGCCGCGCAAGCCCGCTTCCTGGATGCCCTGCAGGTTGAGCGTGGTGTTGATCAGGTGATAGGGAACGGTGGAGCCAGGCTGGCACGTATCACGGAAGGACAGGTCATCCTCGGGCTCGATGTCGCCTCTTTCGTCAATCCCGACAAGGTACGCGCGGCTCAGCCGATCCCGGTAGAACACGTGCATGGAGGTGCTGTTCACATCCAGGATCAAGAGCCCGCCCAGGATGATGACTAGGGCCATCCCACACAGTATGTAGGGCAGCGGGATGATCAAGCGGATGCCGGCAATGCTCCGGACGTCCGCGAAATAAATCAGGAGGTTGGCGAAGAATATGTAGATCAGGAAGAGCACCAGCGGTCCGACGATGCCAGCGATGAGCAGCGCGATCATGCGTGCGTTTGTCTTGACCAGAGCGCCAGCGCGGCTGGTGATCAAGAGACCCAGCGTGATCGAACCACCCAGGTACCCCTTCCACGCGGCGTTGGCCATGTACAAGCCGTGGGAGAAATGGATGACGATGGGCTGGATGTCAACGAAGGCGACCGCGAAGACGGCGATTAAAAGCACCGCGTAGAAGCGATCGAACCGATCGCGCCAGTAGAAGGCAGCCTGCAGGCGCGAGCCGCGCTCCTGTTCCAGATAGAGGTGTCGGCGGTAAAAGAGCCCGGCGACCGGATACAAGATCACACACAGGATACCCAGCGCCATGACCCAGGGCGTGAACCAGATCTGCGGTGCGGCGATGAGGAGCGATGCGCCGCTTTGTCCAGCAAGCCCTCGCAGGTGAGCGCCGTGGATCATGGAGATGAGGAGGGCTAGAGCAAAAGGATAAGGCAATATCGCAAGGCCGTTCAGCAGCACGCCGCGGAAAAGCACTGCGGCGACCCGGGCAAAGTCGATAAATCCCCTGGGGGCCAGGTAGTTGGAGTGATTGCGCAGGTGAGAGAGAGCGGGCGGCTCGCCTTCGCGCTCACTGTGGGGAAACGGAAACTGCGCGCCTTGCTTGCGCATCAGCGCGCTCAGCGCAGAGCCGATGAAGCCGCCGCCAGAGACCGTAGACAGGTAGTCTACATGGCGCAGGATGCCACGCCGGTGCAGCGCCTGCACCAGACCCAGATTGAAGGTGGCGGAGCGGATACCGCCTCCTGAGAACGCAAGGCCGATCAGGTTCTGCGTGACGCTCGGCCGGTCGATTTTAGAAGGCTCCGGCCGCTCGCTATTGGCAGAGGACCGGCGGGCTTTGATGGTGGCGATCTCCACCGGATAGACATCCATCTCAAACGACTTGTTAATGGCTGTAGGCAGCACCAGTTGCGACTCTGAATTTGACATCCCTCTGCTCCTCTTCTGATCTTTGGGGTGGGACGAGTGCTATCGATCTGCCTGTGGTGCACAGCTCGACCTGACTGCTGGGCCGTCGATCTCCCCCGCTCTAGATTCGTGCAAGATCAAGGCCGGGAGGGAGGCAATCGGGCCGTACTTTTTGTGATATCTGCCATAGTACGAGTGGCGTCATAGAGACGCGGTTGCTGTGAGAAGTGGCGTGCAGAGGCTGCACAGACTCCCGTGCAAAGTTTGCACGCAGTGTGCAGGCTTTGCACGAAGGGACAGACCTGGGCTGCTTACGCAGCCTGTGCAGGCGCTCCCTAAGCCCTGGTCCCTAAACGCTCGCAGCGCACGAGGAGGAATCCGGCACCTTACTTGCAACCGTAGGGAGGCAAAGGGTGCACGAGGAGGAGCCGATTCTTCGGCTCCGAGACATCGCGCCCGATTCAGGAACCCACCCAGCGTGTCGACACGATTCATCAACCTGCTCGGCTCGTTCCAGCACCCCGATACCGACGGGACCGTTGGACGGGAGCCGGCCTGGCCCACGCCTCGGTGGCTGCCGGACAGCTGGGAGAAACCCGCAGAGTTCTTCTCCTCCTTATTACAGGAATCAGAGTTCGTGTTTGGCGCGCCTGCCAAGAGCCACCTTGAGGTGGGAATCGATTGGTACACAGACGCAGTCACTCGCCACCTGTCTCGATCGGCGCGCAGCCCGGTGATGCGCTCTTACGACCTGGCGCAAGGCTGGCAATCGCTGAGCCTCGGCGCACTCGACGCCCAGGCGGGTACGCTCGCGGCGCTGTTGGCCACGCGCGGTGCGGTGCCCGGAGATCACATCGCGCTGGTCCTCCCAAGCGGTCCGCTGCTTGCAGTCGCACTGTTGGCGACGCTACGTCTGGGAGGATGCGCGGTGTTGGTTCTGCCGCTGGGAAGTGCGTATGTGAGTACCCTGCTTGCCGCCAGCAAGCCGCAGTGGGTAATCAGCAGCGCTCCGTACACCGCGCTGCGCGGGCTGATGGCGTACAAACCGCTGCTGCTCCATCCTAATGTGCTGGCTGGCGCAGCTGAGCCGCCGCCGAGCGCGACCTACGCCCCTGCGGATCATCTGCTGCTAGTGCCATCGCCACTGCGGCCAGAGGGGGAGTTGACTCCTGTCTCCGCTGCGGATGCGTACGCAGGCGCCCTGCGGGATGGGCTGCTGATCCTCGGGCTGCGGCCGGGGGAGTCGCTGCTAGCGCCGCCGACACCGGCACACCTGCCCATGACGTTGCTTACCGCGCTGCTGTGCGGCGCCTGCCTCGTCGACCTGACGCCCGAGGCGGTTGGTGCGGACGCGGCCGCGCTGCTGCGCGGACCTGCCCGCGCGGTCCTGCTTCCTGCTCGCTTGCGTGATGCATTGGCCTCGGCCAATGCCGGACCCGCGCGCTGGGGGCGCTGGTTCCGCGATCCGCAGGAGCCGTTCGATCCTGCGGCCTCGGAGCTCGCAGAGCAGCGGCTGCGCCTCTCTGAAATGCTGCACGGCAACCTGGTCTGGGACGCTGCTGCAGGTGGCGCGGTGCTCGCGTCTTCACCGCGCCGAGGCAGAATCCATCCCTACGTGGCACCGGTCCCGGGATGCCGCTACAAGCTCGTAGAGCCAGGCGGTACGGGGCCAGCTCATGCGGCAGTGGGACAGTTCATGCTCCTGGGAGCGAAGGAGGAACCGGCTGGCTCGCCGGGCGCCGCACTCCTTGGACGGACCGGCAGCAGCTACATGTACGCGGGGATGGCGACGCCGCGCCGCGCGGGCTGGGCCTACCCGGCCGCAAGCGCGCTGGCGATCCTCGTAGAGGCGCGCGAGGCGCTGGGCATTGTCGATGCCGCAGTTGTGGAGGTAGCCAGCGGTGGGGCGCTGGGGCAGGCTCTGTTTGTGCTGGTGCTGTTCACGGGAGCAGCGCCCGTTGCGAGTTGCCGCCTGCAGGCGTGTCTGGAGCTGATCGATCGCGAGTTGGGAGCAGCCGCATATGCGGATCGCGCAGAGGTCTTCGCCCTCCATCCCCGCCGGCTTGGCGGCGATCCATCGGGCCCCCTCGATGCCGCCTGGGTCCGCGCCCAGTATCTGAGCGGAGAGTTGCACCGCAAGGGCCGGACGCCGCTGTATCGCGAGCTGACGCGCGCACGTGACGTGGTCTTGTCCTATTGTATGCAGGGGGTCGCATGACGCCGCTGGAGCGCTTGCTTGCCGACCTTCGCGCTCCGGAGCCGCTGGTCGAGCTGGAGAATGCAGATCTGCGCCTAGAGGAAGCGGCGACCGCAGCGATCAGCGGTAACTACGCACGGGCTGCTGAGATTGCGGAGGCGCTGTACTCCGAGCGCATCTTCGACGCCCGCCTCCTCGGCCATCTGATGTTCCACGAGCTCAGCGAGCGAGGCCCCGCAGCCCTTGAGCCTGTACTGCGCACCGCATTCAGAGTGATCAGCGAGGGCCGCGCCGCCTTCACGCCGGTCACTCGACGCGACGTGCTACTCGACGGCGCCATCACCTCGGTGCTCGAGAAGCTGGTGCGCCAGCTTGAGCGTGCAGAGAAGTCTAAAGGCAAAGATCCGTCCTGGCAGATGTGGCTGGCAGCGGCCAAAAACGCCACGCTGGCAGGCGCGCGGCCCGCCGCGGAGGCGCTGTTAGCAGCTCTGGGAACCGCGATCCCGCGTGCGCGCGGTGCTATCCCGCTGTTGCATCTGATCGACCTGCTCTCGCAGCTGACGCGGTCTGCAGAGCCCCGGTCGCAGCGCAGCGCGGATCTCCGCTTGAACGGCAGCTTCTCGTCTGCAACGACCCTGGACGCCGGGCTGCAAGAGGACGGGGCACCAGCAGGGGGCGCAGAGCGCGAGCCCAATGGCAACAAGCCATCCGCGGTTGAGCCCTGGCAGGACGCAGCAGAGCCAGGCACTCCTTTTGCCAGTCCCCCGGAAGCGGCAAGAGCGGGCAGCCCGTCCGCTGAGGCCGCGCCCACGCAGAGGGATCATGCCACTCCAGCGAGTTCCAAAAGCCCGAGTCCGCAAGCGCCTGCCCAGAGGGTCCCGCCCCCCGATGAACGGAGCGAGACCAACACGGAGCCGGACGCCGCCGGGGCCATGGTTCCCCCGGCGCACCGCCCGCGCGCTCGTTACGCTCGGGCGCCGCGGCCGCTCCCGGCCGGCTTTGTCTCTGAATCGGCGATCGCGGCGTCGCGACCGCTGCGGCAGCTGGCTCGCTCGATCCAGCTCTTCACCAAGCTGACCGAGCAGGAGGAGTTTATCGCCGCAGCCGTGGTGGCCGATGACGTGCGGTGCGCTATCGACAAGTTCGATCCGCGACGCTACCTGCCCGCGGTGCTCGCTCCCTACTTCAGCGCTCTGGCACGTTTCAGCGAAGAGCTGGAGCCGATCCTGAAGCAGCAGGACAGCCTGACCTTCTCGGCGCTGCAGCAGCTCTATCGGGTCGCACCGAAGACGTTTCGCCGTGACGTATCGTCCGCCGCGCACCCGACGCGGAACCGCGAGGACGACAGCTGGGAAGCGCACGGCGGTTCGGAGGATGAAGAGGCATGACCCAGCAACCAGGCTCATCGCTCGCAGGCAAGCAAGCTGCGGTGGTGACGCGGACGCAAGCGCCGCCGCCTCCTCCTCACCGGATTGCGCCGAAGGACCTCTCTGAGGCCATCGTGCGCCGCGCGCATGAGTTCTCCTTGCCCGCGCTGCTCGATGCGCTGGCGGCGCTGGGCCTGCGCTCCGAGCAGGTCACATTCCGCAGCAACCTAAGTCAGGCGCACCACGCTTTCCTGATTCATGCCGTGCATTTGTACGAGGAGCCGCGGCAGGCTGTCGTTGAGCTGAATATCGGGCTGCTGGCAGCGCAAAGCCCTCTGCCCTCCTATTTCTTCTCCATTCTTGATGAGGGCGGAGACAACAGCGATGTAGTAATCACGTTCCTGGGGCTGTTCGATCATCCGCTGCTGCGCGAGCGCGCCTGCTCGGAATATCCGGAGCGCAACCGCCGCAACATCAGCGACTGGGAGCACGACAAAACGCTCATCCTGAGCCTGATGGCGCTACAGAGCCCGAGTTCTCTGCACTGGTTGTTCCAGCGCATCTTTCCGGAGCTTGGGGTCCAGGTAAGGCGGCGCGTACAGACGCACGCGCTAACCACCTCGCAGGTGATCATGGGAGCGACTGCTCTCGGCGAGAGCCGCGCGTTGGGGGGGAACGTGAAGGTAGCGGCCGGAGGCGTCTCGCTGACCCTGTACTGCGAGGAGCCGCTGACTCCTGCCGGGCGTCCGTGGGCACAAGAGGCGGTGCGGAGACTCGATGCTCACATCCTGCCGCTGCTGAGCGACAAGAACCTGTTCCTCGAGGTCTGGCTAGTAGTCGTCGGCAGCGTCAGCACCGCGCGGCTCGCTGCCAGCCAGAGGAGCCCAGACAGCTTCCTTGGGTACGACCCGCTGGGGCGCTCCGCTTCCCAACCGGAGACACAGAGGGTGCTCCTATTCAGCGGCCATGCCGACCGCCGCTAGACCGCTCGACAAGTGCACGCAGATCCGGACAAGCCGGATCGATTGCCTTCCATCTGGAGTGAGGTCTCCAGCGACGAAAGACGGAACAACCTCAGCGCAGCCATCGCTGCGCAGAAAGGACTGAAACTGTGTCCATCCAACAAGATCTCCCGCGTTCTCGACTAACACTGACATACAAGACCACCATCAACGGAGAGCCCGAGACCGTCAACCTTCCCTTCCGGCTGATGCTACTCGGCGACTTCTCCGCAGGCCAGCCGAAGGAAGGCGAGAAGGACCTCGACTCGCGCCAGCTGCGGTCAATCAAGGGGACCAACCTCACCAGCGTGATGAGCGACATGAACATCACGCTCACCCTCAAGGACGTACCCAACCGCATCGAGGGCGAGGAGAACATGGAGGTGCAGCTGCCGCTCACTAGCATGCGATCGTTCAGCCCCGACGAGATCGTCAAGAACGTACCGCAGCTCAAGTCGCTGCTGCTGATGCGGCAGCTTCTGCAGGAGCTGCAAGGCCAGATCGATAACCAAAGCGGACTGCGCAAGGAGATCCAGAAGCTGTTCTCGGACAAGAGCAACCTGGAAGCCCTTAAAAAGGAACTCGCCTCCTTCGCTGCGCTGACGCTGCCGCCGAAGAAGCCCGCAGCAGAAGAGACCAAGTCGCTAACCGCCGGACAGCCCTAGAAAGGAGCTTCGCATCATGGCTGAGAACACCGAACAGGCCACTTCGATCAGCTTGGCCCGACTGCAGAGTGCATTTAACCCCAAGCTGAACGAGGCAGACCTTCCCAATGCGCACAAGCTGCTAATCGCCAAGAGGTTCACGCAGCTTGCCGAGGCCAAGGAGAAAGAGGACGCCAACGTCCGCTTCGTTAACGCGCTGGCTGCCCTCATCTACAACTACCCCGAGGACGAGCTGCCCTCGCAGCCCAACACGGAGCCGGCCCGACTGCGCTACGACAAGGGCAAGCTGATCGAGCTATTGGCCCAGATCGATGCGCTGATTGGTGCCCAGGTCAACGAAATCCTGCACCACAAAAAGTTCCAGGAGGTCGAGGCCACTTGGCGCGGGCTAGAGGATCTGGCTGCGAACACAAACTTCAAGGCCAACATCTGCATCGACGTTCTGGACGTCACCAAGCAGGAGCTCCAGGAAGACTTCGACAACAACTCCAGTTCGATCTTCAACAGCGCCTTCTTCAACAAGGTCTACATCCAGGAATACGATCAGTACGGCGGTCGTCCGTTCGGAGCGCTCGTCGGTCTATATCAGTTCTCGAATACTCCCGATGATATTTCGTGGCTGCAGAGCATGGGCAAGGTCGCCAACGCCGCGCACACGCCGTTTATCTCGTCGGTGGCCCCGCAGTTCTTCGGCTATGACAAGGCGGAGCAGGTGGAAGCCGTCAAGGACCTGCGCAGCCTGCTAAGCGCGCCGCGCTACGGCCGCTGGAACAAGTTCCGCGACACCGAGTCGGCCGCCTACATCGGGCTGTGCTTCCCGCGCTACATCCTGCGCCTGCCCTGGCACCCGGAGACCAACCCCTGCCGCACGCTCAACTTCACGGAGAAGTCATACGGGGACAAGGACAGGTACCTGTGGGGCAACGCGGCGATCTTGTTCGCGCGCAACCTCGTCAAGTCGTTCGAGACCTCGGGCTGGTGCCAGTACATCCGCGGTCCACGGGGCGGCGGCAAGATCGACGGGCTACCGGTGGACACCTTCCCGATGCGCGGGCAGCCGAGCGGGCCGGATCAGCCAGTGGTAGCGGAGACTCGGGTCCCAGTCGAGATCTGCATCCCCGACTACCGCGAGCTGGAGTTTGCCGACAGTGGATTCATCCCGCTGGTCTACCGAAAAGACTCTGCGGAGGCGACCTTCTTCAGCGCGCAGTCGCTGAAGCTGTCGCACCGATTCAAGGACCCCCGCGACTCCGAGAACTCGCAGCTGGTCACCAACCTTGCGTACACATTCTCGATCACGCGCATCGCTCACTACATCAAGAGCATCATGCGCGACAACATCGGCACCTCCGCCGATGAGGTGTATGCCAGGAAGATCATCGACGCCTGGCTGGGGCGGTATGTGACGACCGTCAACAACCCGGACGACCTGACGCTGCGCCGCTATCCTTTCAAGGCGGTCAGTGTCGACGTGAAGGCACGCCCCGGCGAGATCGGCTGGTATGACTGCAGCGTCGCGGTCCTGCCACACATCCAGTTCGAAGGAATGAACGTCGAGCTGCGCCTGGAGTCACGTCTGGGCGCCAAGTAGTTCCTGAGCAAGTGCTCAACGACTCAGATTCAACAAGGAGTGTGCAATGCCTAGCTTCAACCTCTCGTGCCACGTAGATCAGGGTTACAACTTCCGCAAAGACGTTACTGTGCCGGTAGGCTATATCACCAAGCTGAAGATCGCCGAGACGACGTTCCCAGCCGATACCAAGTGCAAGAATCCGATGACCCCAGGTACAGACCTAGCGGCCGTCGCTGTGCTCAGCGCGGTGAGCTGGGGTGTCGGCGTCACCGATACCGTGTATTTTGCGGGGCAGATCAGCGCCTCCAACCGCCAGGAAGTGCAGATGCTGGCGTATCTGAACCTGACCAACGTCCAGGTCGAGTTCACCTTCTGCGTCTACAACTACGACCCGGTGGCGAAGGAGTACTACCAGACCTTCCACTGCGACGAGGCCGTGATGAAAGGTCTCCTTGAGAAGAACGGCGATGACCTGAACATCAGCGTCGGGGACGATCCGTCGACTCAGGTGCAGTCACCGATCAACTATGCCTTCCAGGTCGGCATCAAGCCGCAGCCGGAGCAGCAGGAGCTCACGCTGGCGACGGCCAAGGAGAAGAAGGTGCAGAAGAACTGGGGTCTAACGGTCGAGTGACATCCGAGGCCATTTGACGAGTGCGCCGGGCAGTAAGTCCGGCGTGCCAGAGCATAGGGCATGAATACGTACAAGCTGGCACCGGTCCGTTGGGAGCTCGGGCAAATTCTTCTGCCCGAGCACTTCGCCGCGCAGCACGCAGCGATGCTGGCCGAGGTGCGCCTGCGCGCCGCGGTCGCGGGGCTGCCGCCCCATGGCGTGGCGGAGCTGTCCTGGAACGCCAAGGCGCTCGAGCAGGGCCAGCTGGTTGTGCAGTCCCTGACCGTCCTTCTGTCGAGCGGCACCGTGGTCAACGTACCAGGCAACGCCCTGCTCGAAGGGCTGTCGCTCAAGGCGATCGGCGCCCCGCGGGTGAAGGTCTACCTGCACCTGCTGAACGACAAGCCTTCCGCCATTGGGAACCCTGTATATGCCGACGATGCCAAGACGCTGCGGCGCGACCTGCTCGCGCTCAAGCTCAGCACGCAGCCAGCGCTGGAGCGCTCGATCGAGACGCTGCAGCTAGCCGAGTTCGAGCTGGAGCCGGAGCAGCGCTGGACCCTGCGTGAAGCCTACTGTCCGCCGCTGCTGCAGGTCGGAGCGAGCCCCTTCCTACAACAGCCTCTGCAGCGGCTCGACCGCAAGCTGGTGGAGTTCTATGCGCGGCTGCTCGATCAGCTGCAGGACAGTTTCCTGCGCGCGGATCGCCTGACCGGCATCCGTAGCTGTCTGCTGGAAGTGTGCGAGGTGCGCTCGTTGCTAGCCGAGGCGCAGGCCGGTGTGTACCGCCACCCCTGTCAGCTTTTCGCCGCGCTGCGCCGGCTCTACTTCGAGCTCTGCGCGTTCAAAGAGAAGTTGCCGGAGAAGCCAGTGTATCTATACCAGCATGACGCGCTCGGCGATTCGTTCGGCGGCCTGCTGCGCCACTTAGACGACAGCCTGAGCCTGCTCATTGCGCCGCCGCGCTACATCGAGCTCACGCGGCGGGACGGCCAGCTCACGGTCGACCTCTGGCCCGACGAACTGTCGCGCGCCGAGAAGGTCTACCTGCTGGTGAGCCGCAACGAGCGAAGGGAGAAGGTGCCGCTCGATGCGGTCAAGCTAGCGAGCCCGCAGCGGCTGGAGCTTGTGCATCGCGCCGCGCTGAAGGGAATCCCCTTCGAGCTGCTAGCTAACCCGCCGGCCGGGCACCACTTTTCCAACGGGATCGACTTCTATGAACTTTCTCTGGGAGAAGAGTGGGCCTGTGCGCAGAAGACGCGAGGGCTCGCCTTCTATGTAACGCCGTTGCTGCAGAGCCCTGAGATCAGGGTGCTACTCTACTGGAAGCTGGGCTGAGCGGAAGGATGAGGGGTAAAGCATGAGCATCCTCCGACGTGCACATGAACGGCTCCGCGTCGCCAGCCCGACCGGCCATACAGATGGAGACAGCGTCCTCCGTAACGTGATCCGCCTGCTGCAGAGCAAGCGGGACTACGCTTCATTCCTTCCGCAGTTCGGCCTGGGGGAGACCTTCCACCGGCCGGTGACGCCTGGGTCGCTTGAGCTGCTGCGGCGCGAGATCCTGGCCCAGGTCGTGCTGTACGAGCCGCGGCTGCAGGAGCCGGAAGTAATGACGCTGCCGAGCTCTGCGGACGGGGCGCTGCGCTTCCGGCTGAGCGGCCAGCTCGCCAGCGGACATACGCTTGAACTCCTAATTGATCTGTTGCCGTCCCGAGCCCAAGTCACCCCAGCCGAGATCGGAGACCGCCGATGAGCAGACCAACCTTGGCACCGAGCATGCGTTCCGATGGGGTAGAGGCCAGGGACGTGCTCAAGTGCACGCTCACCTTGACCATCGATGGTACCGACTACAGCGTGCCGGGCGGGCAGATCAAGGCGCTCGCGATCAGCGCGCGCGGCCACGGCTTCTCGGGCAGCGTTGAGTTCGTGCTCGCGGATAATACTGACCTAGCGGGAACCTACAGCGACACGCTGTACGACGCATTCCTCGGTGACGCGCTCATCGCCCTAACGCTCGCCATTGAAGCGCCGCTGGTCGATGAGGAGCCAACGGCTGATGCGACCCCGCTAGAGCTGTCTGGTCTGGTCACAGAGCGGTCGGTAATCGAGCACACCATCACGCGTACAGAAGGTGCGAACCAGTACCGGTGGTACGAACTGCACTTCGTAGACCCAGCGCAGATGGTGTGGATGCAGCACTTCCCGTGCGCGCTGTATACCGAAGTGACCTGGCAGGACGTGCTCGATGAACACTGCGGCGAGCTCATTACGATGGCCAACGACTGGTCCGTCCTTACCGAGGATCAGCCGCACGTGTTCCTGGGCCACGAGCCAGGCATCGGCGCGGCCAGCTTCTATGACTTCGTCATCTGGCTGGCGACGACCCGCGGCGGCTACTTCACCTATGACTACGCTGAGGGACAGTACCGATTGACTGGCGAGAAGCCCGAGGCCGGGCCGGAGACGAAGCTGCACGCAGCGGACGTCGCGCTGGTTCGCCTCAAGCTGCCGATGCTTTCCCGTCACGGCGTGCGTCTTCGCAACACATACACAGAGCAGGCCGAGACACGCGAACTGACCCCGGAGGCAACGGCGCGCACGATTGAAGGGGTTACGCATGACTACCTGCTGCGTACGCCGATCGCGGACCACCTGGATGCGCGTGAAGAGCTGGAGCAGAAGCGACTGGATGCTGTGCCCGGGCCGGTGCTGCACGTCGGACTGAAGCGCTGGCCAACTAGCGCGCTGTGCCCGGGTGCGGCATGCCCGCTCAGCAACAAGGACTTCTTCTTGGCGGCGGACCGGCGTCTGCCAGCGCTGTTCTCGGAGGCCACGACACGTGTGCGCTCGCTGCAGCTTACAGCCACTACGGTCGCGCAGGAGCTCGATGCCGACTACAACAACGACCGCGCCGCATTCTCAATCAGCGGCTCGGTCGAGCTAGAGCTGGAGGACGAGGCGGCGCCGCCCAAGATTCCCTACATCCCGCCGAGCTACCCGCGCCTGCTCGAAGGCAAGGTGGTCAGCGAAGAAGGCGAAGATGAGGATGAGACGTACCAGATCTACGAGGACGAGGACACGTCGATCGAGTCCCACAAGGTGAAGATCCCGCTCTTTGAGGACAAGGTCATCCTCGTCGACTTTCAGCCTGCGCTGACAAGCGGTCACTTCTACTTTCCGGCCTACAAGAACGCGCGGGTGCTGGTGGCGGTCGAGCTCGATCGCGCCTGGCTGGTCCGCTACCTGGACTGGCGGGCGGAGGCGCGACTGCCCGCGGAGTCGCAAGGGAACCAGATCCTGGTCGGCAAGACGCCGCAGAACGGAGCCTCGCTGCGGCATGAGTACGAAGACGATCAACCGGTGCTGCGAATCAAGCGCACCCACGACAAGGATACGCAGCTGATTGAGATTGCAGAGGGGCACCTGCTCATCCAGGTCAAGGAGGAGGAATAGGCCATGGGCTCCTTAGTATGCACGATCGTCCTGGACAAGACCGACGGCGGCGCCGTCACCATCGAAAACAGCGATGACGGGATCACCCAGAGCATCCGGATGGACGGCACCACGCTGGTGATCGAGGTTACGGACGGAGACAACACCAGCACCATTACACAGACCGCCGAGGGCATCGCTATCAGCTGCAAGAACTTCTCAGTCGAAGCCGAGACCGTGCACTACAAGTCCACGAAGGAGACCTTGCACGAAAGTGAGAAGACCTGGAAGGTCAAGAGCGGCGAGGATGTGGAGATCAAGAGCGACGCCAACATCAAGCTCAAGGCGAGCTCGGATCTCACCGGCAAGGGCGCCAACGTCAAGCTCAAGGCAGACACCGAGTTCTCGGGCGCAGGTCAGGGCGCCACATTCAAGGCTGCGAGCCAGCAGGCCCAGATCGAGGCTGCCACCGTCAAGCTGGCCAGCAGCGGACAGCTCAAGGCGGAGGGCGCCAAGGTCGACATCTCCGCATCTGGAATGCTCAAGTTGGGAGCTTCCGGGCTGCTGCAGATCAAGGGCAGTATCACGCAGATTGAGGGCTCAGTCCTCAAGCTGGGCTGAGGGGCAGCGACCATGGCAGAGCCAAAGCAACGCATCGATCCACAGCTGCACACTGACTATCTGGCCGAGATGCGCGCGCTCGATGAGTTTCGGGCCCAGCTGTCCGCGCGCCACCCGGAGGCGCAGGTGCGACGTGACGATCCCGACGCGCGGCGCCTGATGGAGGCGATGGCGTACTTCACCGTACGCTCGCGCCGGCAGCTATTGCAGAACATGGAGGCGACCTGGCTACGGCTGTTCTCCGACCAGTTCGAGCCGCTCCTGTCCCCGCTGCCAGCGGCGTTCATGCTGCAGGCGGTGGTGCACCCGCGCCGCACCGAGGTCACAGTCCTCCCCCGCGGCACCGAGCTGCGCTTGACCAACACGGAGGGTGCGGCTGCAAGCTTCCGCACGCTGGCCGAACTGCGCGTGCTGCCGGCGCGCATGGAGCGCGCGTACCTTTTGCGCGATCCCGCGGGTCGGTACCAGCGCATCGCCCTGACCCTGTCGTCGCGCTTCGCTCACACCGACCACGTCGGCCTGCTTCGGTTACATACACGCATCGCCGATGACTACCCGGCCTCCGCGCGGCTGCTGTACAACCTGCGCGCCCACCTCCTGCGCGCGCACGTAGTGTACGACGCACCAGCCGATCCGGAGAAGGTCGGCGAGAGCTGCGCAGTCAGCTTCGGCAGCGAGGAACTTCGGGCCCAGGACGCACAATCCTTCCAGTCCACCAGTGCTGCGGAGACAATCCATCCGCTGGCAAGAGCGCGCTCCTTCTTCCACTTCCCCGAGCGCGAGCTGTTCCTCAACCTGCTGGTGCCGCCGGTCCCAGGCGGGCGCCCGTGGCAGCGCCTAGTCCTCTATCTCGATCTGGCACCGGACTGGCCCGCCGAAGACATCGGCCCGGATCTTTTCCACCTGCACGCCGTGCCGGTCGAGAACCTGCGCCAAGAGCCGGCGACGCCGCTGACCTTCGACGGAACGCAGGATGCCCTGGCGCTTCGCCACCCGAACCCCGAACAGGGCTTCGCGTTGCACTCGGTGCGCGGGGTGTACCGGGTCGGCAGCTCGGGGCTCGAGCCGCTGCGCACCGGCACGCTGCCGGAGCTCAGCGTCCCTTCGGATACGGCAGCTCCGATGGCTGATGGACTGAGCTATCAGCTCGACGAGCGCCTTACGCCCCTGGGACCCCGCCCCTACCTGGTCGTGCGCGCGCCCACTGCGCTGCTCCACCCGCTGCGCGTGCAGGTCGATGCGCTATGGCACCAGCCTGGGTTCACCGCGCACCCGGTCGTCACCACGGGCCCGGCGCGTCCGTTCATACGGGGCCGCGTGCTTGAAGGGCTGGAGTGGCAGCTGCTTGGCGGCGGACGGGCCGAGGCCCCGAGCCCGCTCCGCGGCGCGCTCCCAGCCCTGCTGGGCGTGCTGTCGCTCAGCATGCGCCCGGTGCTCCCGGAGGCGGAGCTGCGCTGGCTGATGCAGCTGCTTGTGGGGACCAGCGGACCGGCTGCCTACCGCGCCTTCCCGGGTAGGCTCCAGAAGCTCACCTGGAGTGTCTCTCCCGATAGCGCGCTGCGCGGCAGCGGGCTGCGCCATGTCTACAAGGCGCAGCTCTCCACAAGCTCAAGCGACTCCGACGCAGGGGGCTCGCCTGCCGAGGACGAGGCGCTGGCGTGGCACTTCCTGTGCTGGACGCAGTACGTGCTGGACTCCTGGAACCAGGACAGCAGCGTTGATCTACAGGTCGACACCGGGGACACGGTAGTCCAGCTCCCGCTCATTGACCCCACTCAGCCGCAAGAGGAAGGGTAGGCACGGCCCATGCATAAACCTCTTTCGATGACCGATAACCTGGATCATCTCGCCTACGTGAAGGTGTGGAGCCGCATCGCCGCCACGCTCAAGCAGGTGCGCGGGCTCGCAGCTAGCGCCGGAGCCGAGCCCCAGGCCATCACCGAGCTGCGCCAGCGGCTGAGGACGCTACTCGCTCCGCTCCGCGACGAGCTGGCCGCGACGCTCGGCAAGTCCGAGGCATATGAGCTGCTGCTGCCGCTGGTCATCTACTGCGACGAGGTTGTGCTCAACAGGCTCGCCAAACCGATGCGTCCAGCGTGGCCGCTGCTGCAGGCGGAGCTGTTCCAGATTAACGACGGCGGCGAGAGATTCTTCCAACTGGCCGACGAAAAGCTGCAGCAAGCGCAGGCGCCGCAGCTGCTCCTAGAGGTCCTTTATTACTGCCTGGGCTGCGGCTTCCTCGGCCGCTATGTCAGCGAGCCAGCCAAGGTGCTGCCGTACAAGACCCAGCTGGCCAAGCGGCTGCAGCTCGATCAGGAAGACAGCCGAGTGCCTAGCCTGTATCGGCGGGCCGAGCGCAAGGCGCGTGTCCAGCAGGAAGACCGCGTCGCCGCGCCGCCGGGCGGCCATCTGCCGCTGATCGCGCCGGTGGTGCTCTATCTGTCCACGTTGGTGATCATCTGCGCGTTGCCTGCCGTGCTGCTGGTGCTGTCCAACCTGCGGCTCTTCGCCGTGCCAGACTCGATGGAACCCAAGATCTCCATTGAGTCCGAGCGCGACTCGTGTCTCGGCGCGGCGCAAGTAGCTCCCCTCCCGCTTCCGGGCATGAAGCTCGCCGCGAAGGCGAGGTAGGAGTGTGCCGCGGATGCCGCCCATCCTCTCCATCGCCGAGTTGCTCGCTGCCGCGCAGGAGCGGGAGCTGTGGCCCGAAGTAGAGCCCGCGATAGATGCGCCACGGCCCGATGCGGCTGCGCACGACCTCGCAGATGCGGCACCTTCGTTGCAAGCAGCAGTACGGGCTCTATGTGAGCAGACCGAGCAGACTCTGGGGGGGCGCAGAGGGGTGGTCAGCCTGCAGCTCGCGCAGCTACGGGCGCTCGTGCAGGAAGCGGCAGCACCCGCGACGATATGGGCCGCGCTCGACGAGCTGGAAGATCAACTAGAGACGCTGTTGCGCGACTAGCAACCAGGCAGCAGGGGAACGTGGGGGATACACTACTTATTCTCGCAGTGGCGACCGAGCGCCCAGCGCTCAGCCGAGGAGTCTGGATCCTGCTTGCGGTGCTTGCCGCCAGCCTGCTCTTGCTGCTGCTGATCGGTCTGGGCGTCTGGTACTACCGGCGACGCAAGGCCGAGACGGTGGGCAGCGCGGGGCGCATCTCCGTGCCACAGCTGACGGCGGTCTGGACACGCTTTCTTTCCGGGCTCCCTACGGCTGCGCGGCCCCTGGTGAGCCGCTATCCATGGGTTGTGGTACTGGGTGAATCGGGTGCCGGCAAGACCGCGCTTATCGACAGCAAGGCCGACTGGCAGTCGCAGAGCAACAGCAAGTTCCCAAGCTATACGCAGGAGCCGCTGCTCAAGCTGTACTTGGGCAGCAGCATGGTCGTGCACGAGCTATCCCCGCAGCTGGTCGCAGACTCCCACAAAGCGGTCACCGATGCGCTGAACGCGCTGTGGCGGCCACTGTGCCGGGTCCGTCCGCCGCTCGCCTTGGTGGTAATCAGCCTCTCGCAGCTGCGCCGGGCCTCACCGCTGCAGCTGCGTATCCAGGCGCAGCGGATCGAGGGTACGTTGCGCCAGCTTAGCGTGCTGTGCGGCGCGCCGATCCGGACCCGCATCTGCCTGACCCACCTCGATGCGCTGAGCAGCGATGCAGCGGCACTGCTGGTGGCCGGCGACAAGGAGCCAGTGAGCGGCCTCGATCACCTGGCGCGGCGCTTGCAAGAGCTGCGCGTGCCGCTGGTGCTCAGCCTCAGCGACCTGCCGGCGACGCATCAGGCGCAAGAAGGCGGGGACCGGCTGAGCTCGAGCGATGGAGTAGCAGCTGCCAGCGAGCAGCCGCCCGGACCGCTGGCAGCGCGGTTCTTGGAGCTGGCCGCCTATCTGAAGTTCGCGCTGCCCAAGCTGCCCAAAGGCGGCTTCGACGACATCGTCCGCTGCCTGGCTGGCGCGCCGGAGTCTCTGCGTCCGCTGGAGATCTTGTTGTCTGAGCTGGTCAGTCGCATGCGGGCAGGCAGCCGCAGCGCGCCGGCCTCTGTGCATTTGGAGCAGCTCTACCTGATGCCGCTCCGCGCTGAGCTGCAGAGCCGGAACCCGCTGCTCGCCGGCGCGCGTCCGCCGCGGCTCACCGATGCGCTGCACCAGAGCGGGCTGCGCGGCCTGTGGTCGGCGCTGCGCAACTCGCGCGTCCTGTCGACGGGGCACGCCAAGCTGTGCGGGGCGCTGCTGCTGCTTGCCCTGCTCCTGAACGGCGCCGTGTACTCGTACCACAGCCAGATGCTGGGCCAGCTCGAGGAGGCGACCCAGATGTTCGACCAGGATGTCAACCGCTCGCTCTGTACGGCCGGGCAGCCGGCCGACTCAGCGCGGGTGCGGCGCTCAGCGCTGCTCGCCGGAGACCGGCTCGGCGCGGTACAGTCCTCCGAGCGCTCGTGGCCGCTGCTCGGCCGTTCCTTTGCACCACAGAAGAAGCTCGCCCGCCAGATGTTCTTGAGCGCGGTACGGAATGCATACTTCGTCCCGCAGTTGCATGCGGAGAACCGCCGCATCGCCTACAGCGGCATCAGCGAGCTTGGCGTACAGGGCGGAGGCCTGCGCTGGCCAGACAGCGGGGCAGGCATACAGCCGACCCGACGGAACAAGGTCGCCCCGGGCGCAACAGTGACGCCCGACATGGCGCAGAGCGAGCCGAGCGCCGGACCCGTGGTGAACATCGCAGCGGAAGAGGCAATGACGCGCATCGTCTACGCGCTGGCCGCCATCTACGCCAACCGCGACGGCGTGCTGGAGGAACTCTTGCGCAAGAACATGTCCCAGGTAGCGGCCGAGCTGCAGATCGCCGAGCGCACCCTCAAGGACTACCTTAGTAACACCGCAGCCGAGCGCGGACGGTGCGGCCCCGGGCTCAAGGAGAGCCGCCCGCCGCCGCCGCCGGGCGCGCAGGACGGGCCGTCCCTGCTCACCGATGAGCAGCAGTGGAAGCGGTTCCTCGCCGACGTCCGCGACACGACGACAAGCCGCGCGGGAGCGGCGGGGCTCGTGCGGGCCCGGGTGCTCAGCCTGCAGAGCCAAGCAAGCCGTCTGGCCGCGGTGCTGGAGCTGGTGCGCCGTGCGCGGCCGCTTGGCGAGCTCGCCGATGCGCTCGAGGAAGAATGTGGAGTCGACGTCAAGAGTAGCGTTGGCCCGCTCGGCTGGGCGCTGGTGCCGCCGGCGTGGCTGGAGCAGAACCTCAAGGCGCTGCACGGGGCCACCCAGCTGGTGCTGTCGAGCCGCATCGAGCCGCTGCCCGCGAACGAGCTGGACATGAAGACCTTGCAGGATCTGCTCAAGTCGCTGGCCCCCAAGAGCAAGGAGCCCGGACAGAGCGAGCGGGTGTACGTCGCCAAGTTCGGTGACTCGCCGGAGCTGCAGATCAGCGAGACGCATTGGCTGGAGGTGCTGGCCGAGGCGCGCCGCCAGACGTTGCAGGCACAGCTCCAGGAGCGGCTGCGTGGCGGCGAGTTCGGCGAGGAGGAGCCGCCCGCGCGCGGCAAGCGCCGTTATCGGAACCGGGACAAGAAGGGGCCGCGCAAGGCCGCCGCGCACGCCGCCAAGGCGAACCGGGCGGACGATCCCAGGGCTGACGGCATGCCGCAGCCCTCGGCCGGACTCCCGGATCCCTACAACAAGGTTGCATTCGAGCGGAGCGAGAAGCCAGCGCTGCTCGGCGCAGATCAAGCGCTGGCCGCAGCTGCTCTGCCGCCCGCGGAAAAGGCGCGTGTCAGCGCTGCGGTCCTGGCCCAGGCGCAGCGCTACGCCCGCCGCTACGCGGAGACGCTGCGGTCGCACTGGGGGAGCTACGGCGTCCGCGCTGATACGGCTCCCGCGCTGCGCGCCGCCGTTGGTGAGCTGCTGCTGCCGGAGTCTTCGCTCAATAGCCACCTGCGGCAGGTCGCCGACAACACCAACCTCGGCGAGCTACCGGGGCCGTACCTGCAGCCGCTGGTCGAGCACTTGGCGCCGCTGCGGCCGCTCATCAAGCTGGCGACGATCAAGGACGGCGTGTACTTGGAGCTGGAGCCGTATCGCGCGGTGCTCAGCCAGCTCGCCTCGGCGCTCGATGCTGCCGCGCCGTCGCCGCCTGGCGCGGAGGTGCCGCTGCGCGACTCCCTGAGCGGCCTGGTTCGCCTGACGCTGTCGATGCTGGCGGAGGAGGAGACCTCGCCGCTGGTTGTGACGCAGCGCTGGCTGGACAAGGCCGGCGTGCCGCCGGATTTGCGCGGCCCGTTCCTGGCGCCGCTGCGACGCGCGCTGCGTTTGGGCACCGCAGAGGTGGAGCGCGCCCTCGCGGCCCGCTGGGAGTCTGTTTACAAGGCGCAGGTGCAGCCGCTGTACAGCCGGTTCCCCTTTGACCGCGCGGCGCAGCAGGAGGTCGCGCTCAGCGCGCTCGAAGTGATTCATCCCAAGGACGGCGCGCTGTGGCGCTTTGCGCGCGAGGAGATAGGGGGCGTGGTGAACGTCTTGCCGGACGGCACGGCTGCGGCCAAGCGGCAGCCGGGAGGCCCGCTGACCCTGCCGGCGAACTTGGTGCCGACGCTCACGCAGCTTGGTCGCCTCAGCCAAAAGCTGTGGGACGGCAAAGAGGGCGCGCGACGGCCGATCGAGCTGCGCGTGCGCCCGCAGCCTCTGGTCGGCGCTGTTGGGCCATACGCGGTCACGCGCGCGTACCTGAGCGTGGGGAGCGCCGCGGTGGTCGGATACAACCAGATGCCGTCGGAGCGGTCGCTGCCGGTGCCGTGGTGGAACCAGGAGAACGCCGCGGTCGGCGTCGACCTGTCGACTCCGGATTCGCCTGCGCGGCAACATGCGTCGATCGGCGAGTCGAGCTCGGTGTGGTCGCTGTGGCGGTTGCTCCTGCGCGGGCAGTTCGGGGCCGATGGCCGCGTGACGTTCCGCATCCCGGTCGAAGTGAGCGAGGCAAGGGGAAGCGTCGAGGTGAGCTTTGTTTTCGCGGAGAGTCCGTTTGCGCTGTTCCAGTTGCCGCGCAGTACGGACAAGGAGCGGTAAGCGATGCCGCGGAGCCGTCTAGTACCAGCCCTTTGGGTGTTCGGACTCCTGGCCAGCCAGGGGTGCGTGCCTGGCTACATGCGCATCGAGTTGGCGACTACGCGCGCCACCAACGGCGGTGCTCCGCTGTATCTGCTGGTCCGTGCTGTCGATACCAAGCAGTACGCGACCCAGACGTATTCCAAGGTGGCCGACCTCCTCGAGGCACCGGACGCCTCGGTGGTGCGCACGCAGCTCTTGTACCCCGGCCGGTCGTATCGCTTCTATATGAGGCCGCCGGCCAAAGAGAGCGTCGGAATGTACTTCCTGTTTGCCGCTCCCGGCGGCCCCTGGAGTGTGCTGCTGCCGCAGCCGCTTCCGCTGTCGGTTCATCTGTCGCTTGGAGACAACATCATCAGACAGCAAGTCCTGCGCTAGGCACCCTGCGCAGGCGACTTCTGACACCGGACAGGTTGCCAAATTATCCACGGAGGAGAAAGTGCAGGTAATTAAAGACTTCAGTGAGAAGACGCGCTGATTCGTGACTGGGAACTGAAAAAAAATACGCAGTTCGCAACAACCGCCTCGATGAAAGCTGGAAAGGATAATGCCGCCGCTTAGTGAAGACCAAGTAAGGACCGTTCTTTAGGGAATGGACACGGCCGGCAAAGATGGTGCGATCAAGAACGTGGAAGGATTCCTAAACCCACGCGGAATCAGTGTCGTGTCATTTGGCGTTCCTACCAGGGAAAAGATCGAGCACGACTTTCTGTGGCGCATTCACAATCATACGCCGCGACGGGGAGAGTGGACTCTGTTCAACCGCTCGCACTACGAAGATGTCTTGGTGGTGCGGGTGGAAAACCTATCTCCAGAGTCGATCTTGCGTGAGCGCTTTGGTCACATCCGCGACTTTGAGAAGCTGCTGACCGAGCACAACACCATTGTCCTGAAGTTCTTTTTGCACATCAGCAAAGAGGAACAGAAGAAGCGTCTTTTGGATCGTGAACAGGACCAGCGGGCGGCGTGAACGCTGAATACTGGTTACTGGCAGACCCGTGAGAAGTGGCAAGACTATCGCGAGGCCTATGAAGCCGCGCTGCGCAAGACCGCTACCGAGCGGGCTCCGTGGCATGTTGTTCCGGCAAACAACAAGTGGTTCCGCAACCTCGCGATCGCTACCACCATTGTCGAGACACTCCGTCCTTTGAAGAAGATCTGGCGCAAGAATCTTGATGAGCTCGGGATTCGCGCGCGCAGCGAGCTTGACGCCTATCGCCAAAACTGAAGCGCCGGAGCTTGCTCCAAATCGCGTGCTGTGCAAACTCTGCACGCTGTGCAAACTCTGCACGCTGTGCAAACTCTGCACACCCTGCCAGTGCTGCGCATGCAGTGCAGACTCTGCACACCGCTGCCGAAGCGTTTGTAGCGCGTTCCCTGTCAGCAACTGCCTCGCCACGATGCGATTAGCCCCCGTTTTGCATAGCTCCCCATCGGACTTGCACACAGGAGGTGAACTCGGCATGCCGGGAAATGGTTTTCGATCTACCAACATGAATACCGCGCGCGCGCTGCTGGAAGCCTGTCGTTTCAGCTACAAGATGTTCGCGCAGAGCTGTACCTATCCGATGGATCCGTTCTTTGAGTCAAACGACCAATCGGGAGCATAATGCCTATGTCGTCACTACGGCGACGGGTCAGTCTTGTACAACGCCGTGCCGGCTGCACTTGCGCCCAAGCCGGCGCCGATTCACCGACAGTTACCAGGGTAAATAGGGCAGGAAAAAGCAGCTCAGAGAACAGCCAAGAGGGGTATTGACGGCAGCGCTTCGAGGAAAAAGGTGAGCTTCACACGGTTGCGCAGTCTAGTAACTCAAGACGGCCAACATGTGTAGCCGAGATTTGCCCAGCGGCGCCAAGACCGGTGCCATGGGTCGCAGCCGGGCAGAATCGTCACCACTGAGCGAAGCCGCGATCGTCCGTCGGCAAACTACGCCAACAGAGCCGAGCATTCCCATCGCTGGCATGTTGGTTGCTCAGAGCAATAGACACGACGGAGCCCGCACGATAACGGTGGGCATTGCCGCACCAAGGAGAACCTATCAATGGCAGTCTGCTGGATTGAAAAGATAGTAAACGACCATCCTACCGGAACCCTACTTCTAAACTGTGCTGACTTCAGCCGTCACCCGCGGGTCAAGGGCACCTCCCAGGAGTTCGGCCGGAATGACTGGTTCAGCGTCGGTCCTGGGGAGACCCTCGAGCTCGAAAACTTCGCCATCCCCTGGAGCCACAACTTCTTCCGCGAACAGGCGCTGTTTGTGAAGACCATCCTGCCCGAGCAGCAATACACCTACGTGTACCGGATCGTCAATCATGACGCTTGGGACTGGGTATCGATCAAAGACGACAATCTGCAAGGGCCGCAGCTTGGAGAGGTCGAAGTCGGCAGCATGGGAGACGCCCCTCTCATCAATCACTCGGCCTGGCACCTGGCGCTGACCACAAACGGCGTCGAGTGGCGGAACCAGTGGCGGCAAGGAATCCCCCGGGACGCCTTCCTCCCGCTTATTGAATTCGGCGAGGACAGCTACAGGAAGATAGCATTGTTTTTTAACCCTCCTCCACGCTCTAGCAAGTACTACGCGGTAGCTGAGCAGGAGACTGATTAAGTAGTCCGTTCAATCGGGGGACTAGCCAGACCTTGTAGACCGAAAGGTTGCGACGAAGGAGGCAGGGAGGTGTACCCCCGGGTCCCCAGCGGGTTTTAATCGGCCGGGTAGTCCTTGCATTCTGCCCCGTGGAGACTTTGCACGCAAGCATCGGGCTTCGGAATGGTGAGCGCGGGAACCCAACCGGACTCCCAAGCGGCGCGAGCGCAGCAACGGGATGGCGCATTCTTCCGGTCCACACAGCTCACGAGTCGACTCCATGGCCGCGCCGATTCCTGCCGCTGCTGCTAGAGCCAAGGAGGGCCGGCGCAGCACCGCTTCGGTCTGGCACAGAATCTGCCCAGACCTCAATCGATACGAGGAGCCGGACTGAACGGGAGTAGCGAAGCGCAGAAGGACGCTCAGCGTAGGTGTTGGGCCCCAGCGCCGCAGTCAACACATTTCCGTGAATAAGGAGTCTGCTTTGTTCCAATCGATCCAGATCGCAATGTATACGCCCTGCACTGCAGTCCTAGGTTCAATCGGTACAGAGGAATTTAAGGCTCAATGCAACGATAACGACCAGCCATACCAACGGGTGTTAACCGTCGCCAGGAAGTTGCAGGATTCGTCCAAACGCATGAGCGGCCGAGCGAATGTGTTGAAGATATTTCTGGCGCCGGAGTGGATTTTTAGCCGCCGCACCAGGCAAGCTCACTCACTGCCCGCCATGCAGGGATTTCCCGAGGCGGAGCGCGCTCTATCAACCAGAGCGTACACCCAGAGCGATATGTTAAACGCTATCGAGCAGCTCCGAGAAATCAGCAGCAGATATCCTGGTATCCTCATTATACCCGGCTCGATTCTGTGGTTCTGGTTGGATACTAACTCAGTTCAGCAGCTCTATAATACAGTCCCAGTGTTCTTTAACGGCAGAATGATCAAGATTTATCATAAGCTCCATCAGGCTGGCGACATCGACGGAGACGTCCCTCAAAACATAACGATGCCGTTCGCCTTGAACAAGAACCACAGGGAGCCACCGGACATTGAGGGATGGAGGGACAATTACCGCCAGCAGGTAACTAACGACACGTTCTCTCCAGAAGCGCACGGGGGCGAATCGGGGCTATTTACCTTCGGTCAGCTTACCATTGGACTTGAGGTCTGTCGGGACAGTTCCGAGAGTACCTTGGTACGCGATTATGTCACGCGAGACCGGCTTGGGATGGGTCTTGATATCCACATCGTGCTAGCCTGCGGCATACCCTGTCTGACTGCCGGTTCCGTAGCCGCACGACAGGGGGGGATCGCCGTTCTCTGCGATGGAGCCCGCAGGCATTCCGAAGGCAATCGCCGCGATAGCCGCTTCTACCGGCTTATAAGACGGCAAGGCACCGTCTACGATTCGACCATGAGATATACCGGCCCACGCAGCACGGTCGAGTTGGAAGAGCTGCAAAAGGATGTCTATGGCAACTCGGTTCGTGAGCACCTGCATATCTCTGATGTCCTGCAGTTGATGCGGCTCTAATGTTCAGACCTAATGCTTTCAGGTGGTCACAACTGCAAAATACATCGGCGTTGGTCCTCCTTCCCTCCGATGTTTCCGTCGGGCTTGAAGGCCCGCCGAAAACATCACCGGTCGGCCCGCACCTATGGGCTCCCGTCGGAATTGCAAGATGTGACCATCCCTTTTTTGCTGATTACTCCAACAGGCTCCTAGTGGGTGCGACGCCGGAGTGCAGCGACTGCACGGCTGCACCGCTTGGCGCACGGTCAGCGCCACTCAGACGCGGGTCAGAACGGGTTGCTGCCGAATCGGTCGTTGGGACGCCTGACCAGGATGTATGTAAAGTCCCCGTACCCCGCTGAGTTGGCATCAAGAATGGCCTCACGGAACCGCTCAAACTCGATGGGGGGCAGGGTCTGGCAGCCCACGCTTGAAGGGGCGGAATCGCCGCCGGCGTGGAGCTGGATTCCGGACGCCTGGTGGCTGAGCGTAAGTTCTTCGCCGTCGATTACGCCATCTTGGCTGACGTCGCGAGCGACATTGCTGAACTCTGCAGTTCGGGTGGGGCTGAAGCGACCCGCGGCGGTTGGCTTTGCACTATAGCGATACACGCCAGGCCGGACGTAGGCGATATCGCCATTGCCGTCCCCGTCTACATCCGTCGAACCGCTGTTCTTGGTTGAGAACTGGCCGGGGTGCGATGCTGACCGCAAGGGCTCCTGCTGCTCGACCAGGTTGCCACCCTCACCGCGAAATACCGTCATTTGCCCAGTATAGCTGCGGAGAAAGCTGGCGCGCTCGGCGTAGGCGGCACGGGCCGGGGGGCTATCCTGATCGATCTGGATAGCATACGCTCGTCCCTCCTGAGGAGGCCACTGTCTGTTCGCCCGCAGGATTGCTTCCGCCTGCCCCGCGCGCTCCTCTGCGGTGGCGGCAAAGCCGCGGCTCACCCGACCCGGGCCCTGCGCCCGCTCGCCCCCCGCGGGAGCGCTGCTCTTTGTCCCGTCCGCCGCCGCCGCCGCCGCCGCCGCCGCCGCCGCCGCCGCCTGCTTGGCAGCGGTACCTTGGTTGCCGCTCAAGGCGCGCAAGGTCGCAGGCCCCACGATGCCGTCCGCCTTCAGCTTATATCTCGCCTGGTAATTGCAGACGGCCTGCCTGGTGCGCGGCCCGAACTGGCCATCGGTATCCAGCGGCGGGCTCGTGCCGAGTTGGTTTAGCAGTTTCTGTAGCTCCACAATCAAGGGGCCGTATTGTCCCTGCTTCAGGACATTCCCTTGCTGGATCGCTTGCTGGATCCGGGAGAAATCTGCACCTTGCTGCGCCATGTTCTGACTCCTTCTGTTCCGATTTTGTTTGCCAGGTCGACGGGACACTCGCAGTGCGGGTTGGAGAGTGGCCGTGCAAAAGGGCCGGCTCCCTGAACTGAATCCGCATTCAAAAGACAGTGGACTCCAAGCCGTGCACGCTCTGCGCAAGCAAGGAGGGAGCCAGGCCGGGGGAGCACGCTGGCGGCGCCCTCCTCAAACACCACCAGCTTCGACACGGCTCGCACAGGCGCCACGCAGACGCCGCGCGGCCGCATCAGGTCGGGGTCACCGCGCCCGGAGCCACCACAGATACGGGATTTCCGCCGGAGTGGTCGTGAGCCACTCGAGGTTGTCCTGGGGCAGGAGCACCTGCTTCTCATAGGCTACGCTCTCGAAGTAGATGGCATCGTTCACGTGGATCTCGGGCTTGGTCTTGTCGACCTTCCTGAGGATCCAGCTCTCGCTGCGGGCCCACTCCGGAGCGTCATGATAGTAATAGAGCGTCGGCGTGCTGAACGCCCCCAGTCGATCGTAGCGGCGTCCGCCCCAGGTGAGATTCTCTTCCTGGGAGCGAATCTGGACTACGTCTCCGTCCAGGAGGGGGCCGAGATCCGCGTTCTGGATGAGGAAGGACGCTCACTCCTTTTCATGGAGGCGGGGGTAATACTGGGTGCTCACCGTGCGGGCGTTGTACTCCTCCTTGAAGGGTCACCTCTTCACGCAGCCCGGTCCAATCGCCACGGGGCCTCTGAATGGCCCACGGCTGCGCCTGCACCGCACACAAGGGCGCGACCGCTTCCAAGCCAAGCCCAGGTTACCCTCGGCGAGGCCGCCTGACGGGCCTGCCTTGGTAGTCGGGGTTGGTGGTGGGTTGCTCCTAGAGAAACTCCTCTTGGTTCCCGCGTGATGTCGGCTG
>Ga0075163_10001312_pt1 | contig 33349 bp, 23 predicted proteins | sample JI1023141ADNA_FD_71478 | JGI IMG/M metagenome (GOLD analysis project Ga0075163, IMG submission 71478) | Wastewater effluent complex algal communities from Wisconsin, to seasonally profile nutrient transformation and Carbon sequestration -... | ecosystem: Engineered > WWTP > Effluent > Algae...
AGCTCGAAGCAGCCGATGCGGTCGGCGCGGGCGTCGGTGAAGGCGCCCTTGACGTGGCCGAACAGCTCGCTCTCGAACACGCCCTCGCCGAGCGCGCCGGCGTTGACGGCGACGAAGGGGCGGCCCGCGCGCAGCGACGCGGCGTGCAACCACCGGGCGACGACCTCCTTGCCGGTGCCGTGCTCGCCGGTGATGAGCACGCTCGCGTCGGACGGGGCGACGCGCTCCATGACCCGCAGCACCCGCTCCATCGCGCGCGAGCCGGCGACGAGCTCCGGGAGGCCGGCGGCGCCGCGCAGGCGCTCGTTCTCCCGCTCGAGCTTGCCGCTGCGGCGCAGCGCGCGGGCGAGGTCGATCTGGGTGCGCAGCGTCGTCAGCAGGCGGGCGTTGTCCCACGGCTTTTGGATGTAGTCGCGGGCGCCGCGGCGGATCGCCTCGACCGCGCCGTCGACGCTGCCCCACGCGGTCATGCAGAGCACCGGCAGCGTCGCGTCGAGCGCGGAGACCCGCGTGATGAGGTCGAGGCCCTCCTGGCCCGAGGTCGTGTCGCGCGCGTAGTTGAGGTCCATCAGCAGCGCGTCGAAGTCCTGGGCCTCGACGGCGGCGAGGATCTCCGCGGGCGAGCGGGCGAGCTGCAGCGCGAAGCCCCGCGACTTGAGCAGCAGGCGCAGCGCCTCGAGCACGTCCGACTGGTCGTCGGCGATCAGCACCCGCCCGGGGGCGTCGACCGGGCGGGGCGCAGCTTCTGACGTCGGACGGTTCATTCCTGCCGCAGTGCCACCATCGGGTCGATGCGGGTGGCTCGCCGCGCGGGAATATACGTCGCCAGCAGCCCGATGACCACGAGCAGCAGCGTCACGCCGACGAAGGTCGCCGGGTCGGTCGGGCTGATCTGCTGGGGGATGAGCGTCGTCATCATCCGCGTCAGGGCCAGCGCGCCGGCGATGCCGAGGGCGACGCCGAGGAGCACCAGCACCAGCCCCTGGCGGACCACCAGGCGCACGACGTCGCGGGGTTGCGCGCCGAGCGCGACGCGCACGCCGAGCTCGTGCGTCCGCTGGGCCACCGAGCTCGCCATCACGGCGTAGAGGCCGACCCCGGCGAGCAGCAGCGCGAGGCCGGCGAACACGGCGAGCAGCGTCATCGTGAACCGGCGCTCGGCGACCGTGCGGTCGACGTAGTCCTCGAGCGTCATGACGTCGAAGACCGGCTGCTCGGGGTCGACGGCGCTGATGGCCGCGCGGGCCTGGGCGGCCAGGCCGAGCGGGTCCGCGGCGGTGCGCATGACGACCGTCATGTTGGCGCCGACCTGCTGCTGCGACTCCTCCGGCAGCTGCTCGTAGCAGTAGTACATCTGGTAGGGGACGTGCTGGGCCTCGAGGCCGTAGTGGGTGATGTGACCGACGACGCCGATGATCTCGACGGTCTTCGCCTCGCTCATGCCGTCCTGGAGGCGCTGGCCGACGGGGTCGACGCCGGGGAAGAACTTGTCGGCGAGGTTCTTGTCGATGATGAGGCCGGCCGGGGTCTCGGCGGTGTCCTGGGGCCCGAAGGTGCGGCCGGCGAGCAGCGGGATCTTCAGGGTCTCGAGGTAGTCGTCGTCGACGAAGTAGGCGACGGCCATGTTGACGTTGCTGGTGTGGCGGACCTCGCCCAGCATCAGGAACGAGCTCTCCGCGGCGCCGGCGAACGGCAGGCCCTGCGACACCGACACCGACTCGACGCCGGGGACGGCCGCGAGCTGGCGCCGGGCCTCGGACCAGAACTGGCGGATGTCCTTTGCCGTCTTGTAGCGGGCCTTGGGCAGCGCGACCTCCATCGTCAGGATGTTGTGGGGCGCGAAGCCGGTGTCGACCTCCTGCAGCCGCGCGAAGCCGCGGATCGCCAGGCCGGCGCCGACGAGCAGCACGAGCGCGAGCGCGACCTCGGCGACGACCAGGGCGTTGCGGACGCGGAGGTGGCCGCCGCCGGCGGTGGCGCGGTGGTCGGCGTCCTTGAGCGCCTGCGAGAGGTCCTGGCGCGAGGCGAAGATCGCCGGGACCAGGCCGAACAGCAGGCCGGTGGCGAGCGCGACCGCGAAGGTGTAGCCGAGCACGGCCACGTCGATCTCGATCGGGCCGAGCAGCTCGATCGCCTGCGGGCGCGCGGCGGCCAGCAGGTCGACGCCCCACAGCGCGATCAGCAGGCCGAGCGCGCCGCCGACGAGCGCGAGCAGCGAGCTCTCGACCAGCAGCTGGCGGATCAGGCGCCAGCGCCCCGAGCCGAGCGCGGCCCGCACGCGCATCTCTTTTTGCCGCGTCATCGCCCGCGCGAGCATCAGGTTGGCGACGTTGGCCGCGGCGATCAGCAGCACGAACAGCACCGCGCCGAGCAGCAGCAGCACGCCGTCGCGGTAGTCCCTGGTCAGGTGCTCGCGCAGCTCGACGAGGTGCGGGCGGGTCGGCTCGTAGTTCTCGGGGTCGAGCTCGGCGAGCGCGTCACCGACGCCGCGCATGTCGGCGCGCGCCTGGGCGAGGTTGACGTCGGGCCTCAAGCGCCCGACGACGGTGATGCCGGGGTGACTGCCGCGCGAGCGGAAGTTGATGTCGTCGGCGCGGATGCCGAGCGGGATGAACACGTCGGTCTTGCCGAACGCGCGAAACTCGGGGGGCATCACGCCGACGACGCTCCACTCGGCGCCGTCGAGGGTGATCGTGCGGTCGACGATCGAGGGGTCGGCGGCGAAGCGGCGGGTCCAGAACGCGTGCGAGAGGATCACCGCCTTGCTCGCGCGCGGGGCGTCCTCCTCGGCGACGAAGTTGCGGCCGAGCAGCGGCTCCACGCCCAGCGTCGGCAGCACGGTGTGCGACAGCGAGTGCGCGCTCAGCCGCTCCGGGTCGCCCTTGCCGGTGATGTTGACGCTGTCCTTGCGAAACGCGCCCATCTCGGTGAACGCGGTGTTGCGGGCGCGGTAATCGACGTAGTTCGGGTAGGCGACCGACATGCGGTCGTACTTCGGCTGCGTCTCGGTCAAGATGATCAGCTGCTCGGGGTCGTCGTAGGGCAGCGGGCGCAGTAGCACCGCGTTGACGGTGCTGAAGATCGCCGTGTTGGCGCCGATCGCCAGCGCGAGCGTCAAGATCGCGACGATGGCGTAGCCGGGGCTCCTGGCGAGCATGCGGACGGCGAAGCGGAGGTCTCTAAGCAGTGCGCCCATGGACGTTCTCCTCGACCACGCGGCCGTCGAACAGCTGGATCGTGCGCTGGGCCTGGCGCGCGTAGTCCGGGTTGTGGGTGACCATGACGATCGTGGTGCCGGCGCCGTGCAGCTCGTGCAGCAGCTCCATCACCGCGTCGCCGTTCTTCGAGTCGAGGTTGCCGGTCGGCTCGTCGGCGAGCAGCAGCAGCGGCTCGCCGGCGACGGCCCGCGCGACGGCGACGCGCTGCTGCTGGCCGCCCGAGAGCTGGGCCGGCAGGTGGCGCCCGCGGTTGGCCATGCCGACGCGCTGGAGCGCGGAGTCGACGCGACGGCGGCGCTCGGCGGCCGACATCGGGCGGTAGGTCAGGGGGAGCTCGACGTTCTCGGCGACGGTGAGGTCGCCGATGAGGTTGAAGCTCTGGAACACGAAGCCGATCTGCTGGTTGCGGACGCGGGCGCGCTCGGGGCCGGACAGGCTCGAGACGGCCTGGCCGTCGAGCTTGTAGGTGCCGGAGGTCGGCGTGTCGAGGAGGCCGATGATCGAGAGCAGCGTGGTCTTGCCGGAGCCCGAGGGCCCGGCGATGCACACGTATTGCCCGCGCGGGATCTCGAAGTGGACGTCGGCGACCGCGTGGGTCTCGACTTCATCGGTGTGAAACACCTTCTTGAGCGATTCGAGGCGGATCAATGGTTCGGTCGCGGGCATGCAGTCTCCTTATTCGAGCTTGAGGCGGTCGGTCGCGTCCCAGGTCGACATGTCGGAGAGCACGATCTTGGCGCCCTCCTCGACCCCGGCGAGCAGCTCGATCGTGGTGACCGAGGCGCGGCCGAGCTGGACGTTGACCCGCGTCGCGTACTGGTCGCCCGGGTCGACGCAGAACAGGCCGACCGTCGAGTCGGGCTGCGCGTAGGCCGGGCGGCGCACGTGCAGCACGTCGGCCAGGCGCTCGAGCTCGACGGTGCCGACGACGTTGAGGTCGGGGCGCGCGCCCTTCGGCAGCGCGCCGGTCAGGGCGACGTCGACGGTGACGGTGCCGCCCGAGGCGGCCGGGTCGACGCGCACGACGGCGCCGTCGATCACGCCGTTGCGGGTGTCGATGCGCGCGGGCTGGCCGATGGCGACGTCCTTGGCGAGGGTCTCCGGGATGGCGAGGCGGGCCTTGAGGCGGTCGGGCGGCGCGACCTTGGCGAGCAGGGCGCCGGGGTTGACCCACTGCCCGGCCTCGAGCGGCAGCTCCTGCAGCACGCCCGCGACGCCGGCGCGGACGCGCAGCGCGTCGAGCTGGCCGCGGCGGAACCGGGCGATCGCCTCGAGCTGCTCGATCTCGGCGGTCTGCGCGGCGACGCGGTCCTTCATGCCGGTGCCGAGCACGGCCAGGCGCTGATCCTCGAGGTCGGCGCGCAGCCCGAGCGACTCGACCTGCGCGCGGGCGGCGTGCTCGTCGTCGGTCGAGACGTAGCCGTGGTCGCCGAGCTGGAGGTTGGCGTCGGCGCGGCGCTTGGCGGTGCCATGGTCAATACGCAGGGTCGCTACGGTGGCCCTTTGCGCGAGTTTCTGGCTGCCGAGGTCGGCCTTGAGCTCGGCGAGCCGGGCGCGCGCGCTGGCGCTCTGGCGCTCGGCCTCGAGCGACTGCAGCTCGAGGTCGGGGTTGCCGAGCTCGAGCAGGATCGTGTCGGGCTCGACCGCGGTGCCGGGGCGCACGTGGATGCGCTCGACGCGGGCCGCGGACAGCGCGGTGACCCACTGGATGTGCTCGGGCACCAGCTTGCCGTTGCCCTGGACCTCGCGCAGCATCTCGCCGCGCTCGACGGTGCCGAACCACAGCCCGGCGCGCGCGACCGAGGGCGGCTCGGCGCGCAGGCGGCCGAGCGCGACGGTGGTCAGCGCGAGCGTGCCGCCGACGATCGCGGCCGTGAAGATCCATCGCCGGTAACGGGCGAGCGGGCTCCGATTGCGCTGGACGGGGATGTCCACGCCGCCCTCTTAGCGAAAGATGTGCCACCTGTCATTTCGCGGACTTGTGGCGGGCCTGCGCCGCCCGGTGTCCGGTTCCGGGCCCGCGATCCCACAACCGGACAGATCGCGGAGCGCGGGCGCCGGGGTCGAGCACCGCGGTCTTACCCGGGTCGCTGGCGCGTGGGACACTGGCGCGTCCTGTCGGCGCGCGACGTGGCGTGCGCCCAGGTCGGAGGGAGCGGTCCGATGGAGAAGCGGTCGATCAGGAGCGTTCGGTTCATCGCGGCGGAGCGCAGCGCGGAGGAGCTGGCGAGCGTCGCGCCGGAGGTGTCGTTCTCCGGGCCCGACGGCGCGCCCGATGTCGCCGAGCTGGCCAGCGACTACCTCGCGCGGGTGCTCGAGCAGGACGCGGTGATGAGCTTCGGTCCGGACGCGGAGCCGTCGCCCGAGGTGGCGCTGCGCGACGTGCAGCCGTCGCGGCTGACCGGCACGAGCGTGGTCCGCTTCGATCAGGTGCGCTCGTCGATCCCCATCTTCGGGTCGCACATGGTCGTGGAGGTCGCCGCCAGCGGCGCGCTCGTCGGCGTGCAGGCGGACGTCGCCGCGGTCCAGGGCACCTCGCCGATCCCGACGGTCACGCCGGAGGCGGCCATGGCGAGCATCGCGGCGCTCGCCGGGGTCGACGCCGCGGCGCTGCAGGCCCCGGCCGCGCCGACGCTGACCTTCTTCCACGAGGACGACGAGGACGCCGACCGCTGGCACCTCGCGTGGTTCTTCAAAGATGTGCCGGTCGAGCCGGCGCACGAGCCGTCGCGCTGTCGCGGTCACGGCGGCTCGCCGCGGCGCAGTATGCCGCGCTATGACTATCTGGTCGACGCGCACGGCGGCGAGGTCGTTTTCTATTACAGCACGGCCCCGCGGGCGCGCGGCCCAGCGATCCCGATCAAGTGCACGGGCTCCGACGAGCTCGGGGTGGCGCAGGAGTTCTTCGGCCAGGCGGTGGCCGGCGGCTTCGAGCTGAGCGACCCGATGCGACGCCTCAAGACCTTCGACCTCGCGGGCGGGGACATCAGCGTCGAGCCGATCGCGCTGCCGAAGGCGCCGCTGCGCAGCGAGGCGGCCGAGTTCCCGGCGAAGCACCGCGCGGCGGTGTCGGCCCACGTCAACGTCGGCCGCGTGCTCGACTTCTATCGCACGGTGCTGATGCGCGACAGCGTCGACGACAAGGGGATGGAGATCGAGTCGATCGTGAACTGCATCTCGAGCGGCGACGACACGCCGCCGAATTGGAGCAACGCGGTGTGGTGGAACGGGCGCATGTGGTACGGCCAGATCCACGGCCCGAACGGCGAGGTGCGCAGCTTCTCGGCGTTCCTGGACGTCATCGCCCACGAGCTGACCCACGGCGTGATCGAGAGCTCGGCGAACCTCATTTACAAGGGCGAGTCCGGGGCGCTCAACGAGTCGCTGTGCGACATCTTCGGGGTGATCATCGGCAACTGGTACCGCGTCGGCGCCGACTCGGACCCCGGCGGCTGGTCGTGGGAGTTCGGCCCGGGGCTCGGCGACGACGGCAAGCCGATCCGCGACCTCGCCGACCCGGCGCGCACCGGCGACCCCGCGAGCATGACCGACTATGTGCGCACCCGCGAGGACGAGGGCGGGGTGCACTCCAACAGCAACATCCATAACAAGGCGGCGTACCACCTGCTCACGGCCGAGGACTCGCAGGGGCGGCGGCGCGTGACGGCGCGCGAGGCGGCGATCCTCTATTATCTGTGCCTCGTGCGCCTGCCGCAGCGCGCCGGCTTCGCCCGGGCCTTGCGCGGGCTCCTCGACGTGGCGACGACCTACTTCGCGGGCGACGCGGCGGAGCGCGACCGCAAGCTCGCGGCGATCCGCGCGGCGTACAAGAAGGTGGGGGTCACGCTCGCGGACTGATGGGCGTGGGCGGGGCGAGCCCCGGGCGGGTCGATCAGCGGCAGTGGGTGACCGGGGCGGAGGTCTTGTTGTTGGGGTTGGTGATGGTGATGGTCCGACAGCTGGCGGCAGGGAAGCCGCCGCTGACGTTGGCGCGGATGAGCGTGCCGGAGACATCGTACGAGAGCGCGTAGGGCCCGTAGGTGACGCCGCCGCCGGGGACCTGGAGGCGGACGGTCGCGCCGGGCAGGACGATGAACGAGCTCGCGGCCTGTACGAACAGGATCGTGTTGCCCTGGGCGTTGACGGAGACCGAGGGGTTCTGGACCACGGGGCTGTAGGTGCCGGGGTCGATGGGCTGCGGGGACGGACAGAAGAAGCACGTGCCGTCGAGGTCGCTGCCGTCGTCGAGCTCGTCGATGGTGGCGAGGGGCGTCGCGTCGTCGTCCTCGGCGAGCTCGGCCTCGATGCTGGCGCGGATCTCCGGGTCGAGGTCGGGGTCGGCGAGGGACTCGATGTCGCGGGCGCGGGCGTCGGGGTCGACGTCGACGTCGCAGCCGAGGGTCAGGGAGAGCGCGGCGAGGCAGGTCACGATACGCAGGGACATTGCTGGCACTTTCTTCACTGTCACTTTGTGGGTCGTCGCGGCGGCGTCGACCGGGGTGCCGGCATTACGGGGCGAGGCCGACGTCGGATCGCCGCGATCGTCGGCGCGGATGCGCGCCGATGAACGCGGCGATCGGAACGGCGACAAGAAATGAAGCTGCGCGGATCAGAAGCCGCGGGCGAGGAACAGGCCGCTGGTGGCGGCGCCGCGGTCGGCGATGTCGAGCGAACGACGGCGCTCACGCAGGCCCGCGTTGGCCCGGGCGAGGGCGGCGACGTAGTCCTCGGTGACGCAGGGCTTGCGCAGCAGGTCGTCGAAGTGGCCGGTGGCCATCAGGCGGGAGATCATCGCGTCGGCCGCGGCGGTGAACAGCACGATCCACGGCCGCTGCTCGCGCTTGTAGTTGACGCAGAGGTACTCCGCGATCGCCAGGCCGCTGTGGCCCGGCATCGCGTGGTCGAGGATGAGCACGTCGGGCGGGTCGCGCAGGCACGCCTCGAGCCCGGTGTCGCCGTCGGCCGCGCTGTCCACGTTGTGGTACCCGTGGCGCTTCAGCCAGCGCGTCATGATGTCGAGCGAGAGCTCGTCGTCCTCGACCACGAGGACATGCATCATGCGCTGCGCCGACAGGTCGCTCGCGGAACTGGACGCTCTGGGAAGTTTCTTCAGCACGTTGGACCAACCATCCCGCAGTTCTCCGCCGCCAGCCACCGTGCCAGCCGGGTCCGGTGACCGCTGTCACCTCGTACGCCACAAATTCTCGGGCTCCTGCGGCCGCGCCCGGGCCGCGGCTGCGTGGGCCGTGACGCGGGCCCCGGGGCATGTCTGCGGTCCGCGGGCTGCGCCACGCTCGCGACCCGGCGGCGAAACGCCGCACATACCGTTCCTGTCGCCTGAATTCGCCGAAGCTGCACAATCGCCGCGGGGTCGTGGGCGAGCGTTGCAGGTGCATCGCTGCGGCGACCTTCGTCGGTTTCAGCAGGAACCGCGGGGTCCGAGGCTGCCGTAGCTGACGGGGTCGGAGAGGTCGCGGACGTGGTCGACGCGACGCGCACGGGCTCGTGAATTGCAGGACGACGGGGTCGACGCGGGGCCCGCGACGCGGCGATGGCAGCGGCGATCGACATGCAGGGTCGGATGCTACGCCGTCGGGCTCGGCGGTGCGAGGGCCCGCGTGTACACTCGGCGCGTGCGCTGCTTCGCCCGTGCCTGCTCGTTGCTCGTGCTCTCGATCCTCGGCGCGTGCGCGGGCGATGCCGCCCCGCTGGCCGGGCCCGCGGCGCAGCAGCAGCAGCCGCGGGTCACCGGTCCCGAGAGACAGGTGACGACGTCGGTCGCGGGTCGCGAGCCGCAGGCCCCGGCCGACGCGCCGGTGGTGCTGCGGCGCCACACCGTGCGCGCGGACGGGCACGCGCTCGCGGTGTACAGCAAGGCGCCGGCGCGGCCGCGGGCGGCGGTGCTGCTGGTGCATGGCCGGACCTGGAGCAGCCTGCCGGACTTCGACTTGCAGGTGCCTGGCGAGCGGGTGTCGTTGATGGACGCGCTCGCGGCCGCGGGGGTCGCCGCGTACGCGGTCGACCTGCGGGGTTACGGCGAGACTGCGCGCGACGCCACGGGCTTCGCGACGCCGACGCGTTCGGCGGACGACGTCGCGGAGGTGCTGCGCTTCGTCGCCGCGGACGCGGGCGTGCGGCCGCACCTGCTCGGGTGGTCGCTGGGGGCGCTGGTCTCGGCGTTGACGCTGCAGCGGCGGCCGGAGCTGGCGGCGGGGGTGGTGCTGTACGGATATCCGTGTCGCGCCGGGGCGCCTGGCAAGCGCGCCGCGGAGCCGGAGACGCCGCGGCGCGCGGCCAACACCGCGGCCTCGGCGGCCGCGGATTTCATGACGCCGGGCTCGGTGTCTCGCGCCGTGATCGACGGCTTCGTGGCGGCGGCGCTGCGGGCCGACCCGGTGCGCGCGGACTGGCGAGGCGGCGCGGCGTGGGACGAGCTGCGCTTCGCGGCGCTGCGCGTGCCGGTGCTCGTCATCCATGGCGAGCGCGATCCGGTGACGGACCGCGGGTGCATGGCCGCGAGGTTCGCCGAGCTCGAGGCGGTCGATCGGCGCTGGGTGGTGCTCGCGGGCGGAGACCACGCGGCGCACCTCGAGCGCAGCGCCGCGGCCTTCGTGCACGCGGTGGTCGAGTTCGTGACGGCGCCCGCGCCCGCGAACTGAGCGGGCGGGCGGGCGTCGCGGCGATCCGGCCGTATGCTTCGATCGACGTCCGCGGGGCGACGGGGCCGATTCAGGGCTCCAGGTCGATCGCGGTCGCAGATCGCAAGGAGACGACGACGATGAGACGAATGTACGCGACCCTCCTGGCCCTGACCCTGTGCCCCGGGCTCGCGGCGTGCGCCGACGACGACCCCGAGGGCGGCCTCCCGACCGCACCCACCGACCTGCGCGCCGTGCTCGCGCCGGCGGGCGGCGTCGAGCTGACCTGGACCGACGCCTCCGACGACGAGGACAAATTCGTGATCGAGCGCCTCGAAGGCGAGGGCACCAACTTCACCGAGCTGGCCGAGGTCGACGCGGACGCGGTCGCGTATGTCGACAAGACCGCGGGCTCCGGCAAGACCTACCGCTACCGCGTGCAGGCGGTCAACGGCTACGGCGAGGCGTCCTCGGTCGAGGTCGCGGTCACGGTGCCATGATGGAGCATGAGCACGACGTGTGCATGACCTGGGCACGCCGAGGGCCGGATGATGGCATGCGCGGGACCGCGCGAAATGTGTTGACGGTCATTTAGCCCGGGTGCTAACTGTCGCGCGTCCATCCAGGAGGACGACGATGACGGCAGGTGACGGGGTGCAGAGCGTGTTGTGCATCTACCGCGTGAAGCCGGGCCAGGACCACGCGTTCCTGCGCTTGCTCGCGGTCCACTGGCCGACGCTGCGGCGGGCGGGTCTGGTGACGGAGGCGCCGGCGGAGGTCGAGCGCGCGACGCTGCGTGACGGCAAGACGGCGTTCGTCGAGCGCTTCCGCTGGGCCGGGGCCGACGCGTCGCAGCGCGCTCACCAGCTGCCCGAGGTGCGAGCGGTGTGGGAGCCGATGGGCGCGCTGTGCGAGGGCATGGAGTTCCTCGCGGTCGAGCCGGTCGAGCCGAGCCACGAAGCGTGACGACGACGCGCCAGCCGGTCGCGCGGCGGCGGGCCTGCTGGCGCACGAGCGCCGGGGCCGGACGCGGATCTACCGCGTAAATCTCGCGAGGCTCGAGGTGGCTCGCGCGTGGCTGCGAGGGTCTCGAAGCCCCGCGCGCACAGGCCGGTGCGATACGAAAGGAGCGAGAGATGCCAGGCGTCAGCAACATTTCACGGGCCGAGACGGCGCTGCGAGACATCGCCATGACCTACCCCGAGGCCACCGAGCACTTTCCTTGGGGCGAGCGCGCGATCAAGGTCAAGGGCAAGGTGTTCCTGTTCATGTTCGCGGACGCGGAGACGCTGTCGCTGTCGACCAAGCTGCCGGCCTCCCACGAGGTCGCGCTGCTGCTGCCGTTCGCCAGGCCGACCGGCTACGGGCTCGGCAAGAGCGGCTGGGTCACCGCGAAGTTCGCGGCCCAGGACGAGCCGCCCGTCGAGATGCTCCGCGCGTGGGTCGATGAGAGCTATCGCGCGGTCGCGCCGAAGAAGCTGGCGGCGCTCGTCGGCGACGACGCGGCGCAGGAGCGCGGGCAGGCGGGGAAGACGATGCGGAAGAAGGCGGGAAAGAAGGCGGGGAAGGCGAGCGCGAAGGCGGCGGGGAAGAAGACCGCGAAGGTGGCGACAAGGACCGCGAAGGTGGCGACGAGGACCGCGAAGGCCGGGAAGACGAGCGCGAAGGTGGCGGGGAAGAAGACCGCGAAGGTGGCGACGAAGAGGGCGGGGAAGCCGACAGCGAAGGCGGCGGGGGAGAAGGGCGCGAAGGCGCGTTGAGGAGGCGGTGGCGGTCGCCGGGGGGCCGGTGCGCGCCCCGGTGGCCGCGTTCGTGATGAATGCGAGGATGTTCGCGGATCACCGGCGACAATTTTTGTAATTTACATTGCAAGAACTGCGAACGGTTTGCGATTGTGAGGAGGTGGTGGGCGTGTCGAGAGGGTGGATGGCGCGAGGCGGGCTGCTATGCTGGTCGTCGCATGATCGAGATCAGGTTGGAGTCACCGGGGCAGGCGCCCCGGGTGCAGCGTTTCTCGTCGACGGCGATCACGGTGGGTCGCGCGACGGACTGTGAGCTGTGCGTGGAGGACCCGGCGGCGTCGCGGCGCCACTGCCGGATCTCCCGGGGACCGGCGGGCTGGGTCATCGAGGACCTCGGCTCGATCAATGGCACCCGGGTCGGCGGTGCGAGGATCTCCGGCGTCTGCGAGCTCGCGCCCGGGGATGTCGTGGCGATCGGCGAGCTTCTGTTGCGGGTGATCGCGCGCTCGCAGCCGGTCGCGGAGGCGCCGCGGCGAGGCCCGGGGCCCGGGGGCCCGGCGAGCGTCGCGGTGAGCGCCGCGCGCGAGGCGGCGGGCGTGGACCGGCGCCCGGCCGGCGCGGCTGTCCTCAAGGACAGGTCGCCCGAGCGGGCTGTCCCCGGGGACAGGTCGGAGGATGCGCGAGAGCCGGCCCTGGAGGGGCCGGAGCGGGCCGCCGCGCGCGGCAAGTGGCCTGTCCCCGGGGACAGGTGGGTCCGGCGGTGGGCGGCGGCGGTGGCCGCGGTCGGGATGGCGGGCCTCGGCGGCTGGGCGACGGCGGGGGCGTGGGACCGGCCGCTGGTGATGCCGGCGCCGGCGTCCGTCGGGTGCGCTGGCGACGACCCGCGGCTGGCGCAGGCGGACGCGGCGGCCGACGCCGCGGCGAACGACCCCGATGTCGAGCATGCGGTGGCGGCGGGGTTGCAGGCGGTCCTGCTCGCGCGGACCGCGGGCTGTGGTGAGCAGTCGCGCGCAGCGGAGGTGCTCGCGGCCCTGCTCGGGCGGCTCGACAGTCAGGCGCTCGGGCGTCACCCGGCGGCGCTGCGGGGGCTTGTGGTCGGTGAGGATGCACGGGTGGCGGCGATCGACGCCGCGGGGCAGGTCGCGCTGTGGGACCGCGACGCGCCGGGGCGGGTGCTGACGGGCGTTCGCGGCGCGCAGGCGCTCGCGCGCAGCCCGGACGGGCGCTGGCTCGCGATCGGTGACGCGGAGGGCGGGGTGCAATGGTGGGACCTCGCGGACGCGGACGCGTCGCCGCAGATCGAAGCGTATGGCGCGGCGGCGGTGCAGGCGTTGCGCTTCGATGGTGCGGGGCGGACGATCGGTGTCGATGCGGACGGGTCGCTTCAGGTGTGGGCGCGGGTGGCCGGCGACGCGGGCCCGGCGGCGTGGACCCGCGTCGCGCAGCTGCAGGCGTGGCCCGGCGTGACGCAGGTCGAGGTGGCCGGTGAGCATTTGTTGGCGTTCGGGGCGGGTCGCGTGGCGGTCTGGCAGATCGACCGGCGCGGCGCGGTCCAGGGCGCAGCGATGGCGCCGGCGGCCGGCGCGGCGATCACGGCCGCGGCGCTCGACGAGGCGGGCGCGCAGGTGGCGATCGGTGACGCGGCCGGCGTGGTGACGCGCTGGCGTCCCGGCCGACGGGCCCGCGCGGAGCCGCTGACGGCCCACGCGGGGCCGGTGCACGCGGTCGCGTGGGTCGATGGCGCGGTCGCGTCGGTCGGGGCCGACCAGGCGCTGCGGGTCGCCGAGCTCGACCGCCGCGTGCGCCGCGAGGGGCCGCCGCTGGTGCTCGTCGCCGACGCACCTGTCCTTGTGGACAGGCTCGCGGTGGCCGGCGCGGGGCAATGGTTGATCGGTGGCGGACGCGACGGCGCGGTCGTGGTCTGGGACATGCAGCAGCGCAGTCGTCGGCTGTCGGCCGCGGTGCGGCCGGGGCATCGCGGGGCCGTGACGGCGCTCGCGGCGGGCGACGGCTGGGTCGCCAGCGGCGGCGATGACGGCGTGGTCCGGGCCTGGACGCTCGGCGAGGCGGCGCGGACCGATGCGCAGGGAGACGTGGTCGCGCGGGCCTGTCGCGCGCTCGGCTGGCAGGAACCCGGCTGCGCGTCGTGAGGTTGCAGCGCCGTGGCGCCCGGGTCATGCGGGCGCCGCGGGGCCGCGAAGTGCGGAGATTCGCGAGGAGGGGCCCGGCCGCGGAGGAGTGCGATCTCAGGGCGTGGCGACGCAGTCGGCGGCGCCGGCGGGGCAGCGGAACCGGACATGCATGTGATGAACATGCCCCGCCGCGTGTTTTATCAAAGTCGCCCGGCCGCGGATCGGGTGCTGGATCTGGCGGTCGATCTGCGCGGCCGGGGCGCTCGATCGGTGGGCCGCGGCGATCAGGGCGGGCTGCAGGGACCAGTCCAAAAAGATATCCTGCACCGCGCCGCGGGCGGTGAGCGCCTGGACGAGCTGCCAGGTGGCGAGCCAGTCGACCTCGTGCGGCTCGGGGCGGCAGAGGTCGGTGCCGCAGCGCACGCAGCCGCGGCGATAGGTCCCGCCGCGCACGGGGAGCCACAGATCGACGTCGCGGCCGGACTGGTGCGATCGGTGCGGACCATATGGACCGCCCGCGTGCTGGCTCAGGTCGCCGACGACGAGCTCGCCGCGGTAACCGCTGTGATTGCGAAAGCTAGCGAGCGCGTGCAGGAGCTCGGAGATCGTCGCGGAGCTGCCGTGGGCGTGCGCGGGGCAGCGGATCGTGTAGTCCGGCGAGGGCGGCAAGGCCAGCGCGCGCACGAGCGCGCCGGCGTCGGGTCGACCGCGCGTCACGGCGTCGGTGGGCAGCTCGAAGGCCGGCGGCTCGGCGAGGAACTCGCTGCGCGGCGGTGATGATGTCGAGGGGGCAGGTCGCGGATGTACGGCTGCGCCGGCGGACGAGTCGATGGATTCGGCCGGCGGAGGGGCGGTGGATCCGGGAGTCGGAGGTGGGTCGGCGGCCGGGGCGAGCTGGGTGGCGACGCCGAAGCTGAACGCGAGCGCGAGCGCGGCGGCGAGGCCCGCGGAGCGCAGCAAGCTCGCGGTCCGCGGCGGCCTCGAGGTCGTCGCGGGCGGCGTGACGCGGTCCGCGGCGCATCCCACGAAGGACAGGTCGATCGGCGCGTCGCGCAGACGGGCGAGGACCTGCGGGAGCGCGAGCGCGGGCGAGGTCCTGAACTCGAGCAGGTGCAGGCCGATCGAGATGCGGTCGCCGTCGCGCAGCTCGGTCGGCTCCTGCACGCGGCGGCTGGCGACGTGGGTGCCCGCGGGCGCGCCGCGGTCGCGCAGGAACCAGCGCTCGCCCTCGCGGCGCAGGGAGCAGTGATGGGGGGCGACGCCGGGCCCGGTGAGCACGAGGCCGCAAGCCGCGCGCGCGCGGCCGATGTGCAGGACCTGGCCGTCGAGCACCAGCGGGGGGCGGTCGTCGTCGAGGTCGAGGAGCCGCAGCACGGCGCGTCCAGGGGGCGGGTGCGTGGCCACTGGTTCACTCGCCCGTGCACACGCCCACGGCGGCGGTCTGCGGCTCGCGCCGGTTCAGGACATAGAGGCCGCCGACGATCAGCGCGCCGAGAGCGAGGTGGAGCAGGAGGTGCAGGCGCGGGTCGGCGGCGTGCGAGCGCCACCAGCCGCGCCAGCGTGCGAGCGAGCCGGCGTGGATCGGCGTCGCGGTGCGCCGTGAGCCGAGCGCGGGCAGCGAGGCCTGCTGCATCACGGTGATGTCGGGGGCCGCGAGCTCGTCGAAGTTCGGATCGCGGGCGGCGCGGCCGGGCTCGCCGCGCGTCGCCGCGTCGCGCTGCGCGGCGAACGGGAGCATGGCCTCGGCGAGCGCGTGCTCGAGGGTCGGGGCCTCCGGGCCGGACGACCTGAAGGCGTCGGGGAGCACGAGCGTGCCGGTGCCGCGCGGGTCGGTGAGCGCGAGCAGGGCCGGGCGCGGGAGCTCGGGTCGCAGAGGGGCGCGCGCGGGCCCGGAGGCGCCGCGCAGCGGACAGCCCGAGCAGCGCGCGTCGAGGCCGGGGACAGCGTCGGGCTCCGGGCGCGCGTCGAGCTCGGGATGTTCGTCGCGGTTGGAGCGTTCGTCGCGGTCGAAGCGTGCGTCGCGGTCGGGACGGACGTCACCGGGACGTGCGTCGATCTCGGGGCGCGCGTCGGGTCCGGGGAGCGCGGGCGGACGGCGGCGAAAGACGCTCGTGAGGTGGTCATCGCTGCGGCCGGCGTCGAGCGTGGCGCTGCGGGCGTGCGGGTCGGGCATATGGCCTCACTTCTTGTCGAGCTTGCCGACGAGCGAGAGGGTGAAGGACACGCCCTCGAATTGGATGAAGGGCTCGATCTGCAGGCTGCAGCGGTACCAGCCGACCTGGTCGGCGACATCCTCGACGACGACGCGGGCGCGGCGCAGCGGCTTGCGCGAGCGGGTCTCCGGCGAGGGGTCGGGCATGTCGGCGACGTATTGGCGGATCCACCGGCCGAGCTCGCGCTCGAGGTCGGCGCGGCCCTTCCACGTGCCGATCTGCTCGCGCTGCAGGACCTTGAGGTAGTGCGCGAGGCGGGTGATGACGAACATGTACGGCAGGCGCGCGCCGAGCTGCGCGCTCTGCTGGGCCGCCATGCCCTCCGCGGTGCGCGTGAAGCTGCGCGGCCGCTGCGACGAGTTGGCCGAGAAGAACGCGGCGTTGTCGCTGTCCTTGCGCAGCACGAGGGCGATGAAGCCGAGGTTGGCGAGCTGCAGCTCCTGGCGGTCGGTGATCGCCGTCTCGCACGGGAGCCGGGTCTTGAGCTCGCCGCCCTGCTCGTATTGATGCAGCGGCAGGCCGTGCACCGAGCCGCCGCCCTGCGGGCCGATGATGTTCGGGCACCAGCGGTAGCGCGCGAACGACTCGGCGATGCGGGCCGTCAGCGCCAGCGAGGCCGGGCCCCACAGGTACCGGTCGTGGTGATCGATGACATCCTCGCTGAAGTCGAACTGCTTGACCGAGATCTCGCTGTCGCGGCGGCCGTACGGCGCGCGCAGCAGGAAGCGCGGCGCGCACAGGCCGACGTAGCGCGCGTCCTCCGTGTCGCGGAAGCTGCTCCACCGCGCGTACTGCGGGCCCTCGAACGCCGCCTCGAGGTCGCGGACCCGCGACAGCTCCGTGAAGTCGCCGAGCCCGAACATCCGCGGGCTCGCGTTGGCCAGGAATGGTACGTGCGCCATCGCGCAGACGGCCGCGCAGCGCTGCATGAGCTGCAGGTCCTCCGCGCCGGGGCCGACGTCGAAGGTGGCGCACACGACCCCGTAGGGCTTGCCGCCGAGCACGCCGAAGGCGCGGCTGTAGAGGTGCTTATATAAACCGCTCTGGGTCGCGTCGGAGGCGTCCTCGGCGTCGCGGCGCAGGTCGTCGACGCTGGCGTGCATGACCTCGAGGCGGATGTTCTCGCGGAAGTCGACCTGGTCGACGAGGTGCTTGAGGCCGCGCCAGGCGGACTCGAGCTGCTGGACGGCGGGGTGATGGAGGAGGAGGTTGACCTGCGCGGAGAGGCGGCGGTCGAGGTCGGCGATGAGGGCGTGGACGCGGTCGCGGTCGACGCGGGGCGCGGGCTCGGCGGCGCGGAGGAGGTCGTCGAGGAGGGTGCGAGCGCCGCGGGCGACGAGCTCGTAGGCGTCGCCGTCGGCGGGGGTGAGGCGGGTCTCCGCGAGGAGGGTGGAGAGAAGGGAGGGGGAGTCGGCGGTGGCGAGGGCGGTGGAGGACATCGGTGGCGCTCCGGGGGCAAGGGTCCGTGGTCAGGGCTGGGTGTCGTCGACGTCGAGCTCGCGCAGCAGGCGGGCGCGCTGCTCGGGGTCCTTGAGGAGCTCGCGGATCTTGCGGACAAACCCGGGGACGTTGACGATCGGGCCCTTGAGCGCGACGAGGGCGGCGCGCAGCTCGAGCAGCCGACGCAGCTCCGGGACCTGGCGCGCGAGGCCCTCCGGGCGGAAGTCGGCGAGCGAGGCGAAGCGCAGCGAGGCCGCCAGCTCGCCCGCGTCGGGGCCGTCGGTCAGCGCGTTCGGGACGCTGACCTCGACCGCGAGCTGCTGCGCGGCCATCACCTTGTCAAAGTTGTCCTTGTCGACGGCGATGGGCTCGCGGTCCTCCACCGGGCGCTCGTCGGGCTTGCCCGTGAAGTCGCCGAGGACGAGGATCTTGAACGGGAGCTCGACATCCTCCTGCGCGCCCTCCGTGGCCGGGCGATAGGTGATATTGACGCGCTCCCTGGGGGCGACGGAACCAGCGGGTGCTTTCATGGGGACTCGGTATGAACCGGCGATACCCCGATGTCCAGGCGCGGCGAGCATTAAAAATGTGTGGAGATTTGGGCGGGTTACTCCGCGTACAGTTTGTGTATTTTAAATTACATAAACTGCACGCGTGAGTCGGCGCAGCGCCTACCGGTGCGGCGGGGGCGGGCGGCGCTTGCTAGCTTGCGGACATGGCTGAAACCATCCATCTGACCCTGAAAGCGAACGGCAACCAGCTCGTGGGCGAGAGCACGCAGCACGACCTGGGCCGCGAGAAGACGATCGAGTGCCTGGAGTTCAAGGACCGCGTGCGCACGGCCCGGGAGCTCGGGACGCGGGCCCCGGTGGGCCGCCGGGTGCACGAGCCGCTGGAGATCGTGAAGCGCATCGACTCGAGCTCGCCGCTGCTGGCCAAGGCGCTGTGCAAAAACGAGAAGATCGAGGGGGTGTTCCGGTTCTACCGCCCGAGCCCGGGCGGCGACGGCACGACGGAGCAGTTCTTCACCGTCGAGATCTGCGACGGCCGCGTCGACTCGATCGAGCGCCACTCGGCCAGCGCGATCGACCCGGCCGCCGCGATGACCCCGCCGCTGGAGACGATCCGCTTCGTCTATCACACGATCAAGTGGATCTACGAGCCGAGCGGCGCGGAGTACGTCGATAGCTGGAGCAGCTCCGACGCGGCCTGATCGCAAAGTGTAGAGAAAACGTGCGGGCGCAGGCGCCCCGGTGTCACCGGGGGCCTGCGCCCGCTTTCGACGTCCGCGATCTCAGCCGCACGCGCCGCGGGGCGGCGTCCGCAGGGCGGTGATCAATTGCGACTGGTGATCGTCCACGGCGACCTCGCGGCGCAGGACGTGGGCGATCGCGGGCGGCAGATCCTCGCCGCCGTTTAAAAAGAGGTCGTGCGCGAGCTCGGGGGCGAGGCGGGTGTGCGGGGCGAGGGAGGCGGGTCGGTCGACGCGCAGGCCGAAGACGTCGGTCTGGGTCCGCGGGTCGGCGACGTACGCGTGCAGGTCGAGGCCGCCGAACAGGCCGAGCGGGTCGGGGGACAGATAGGTGGCGGTCGCGGGGTCGTAGTCGCGGAAGCGACTGTGCGCGAGGCCGGTGTCGGGGTCGGCGATGTGGCCGGGGAGGCGAAACGGGCACAGCGAGGGCTCGCCGCGGGTCGGGAGGACGCGGGCGCGGGCGTCGAGGTCGGCGGCCCACGCGAGCTGGCCGCGCTCGTCGAACAGCGCGAGCGGGACGCCGAGGTGGTCGCCGACGACGGCGTGGCGCGTCTCGGCGGTGAGGCGCGCGAGCGGGGCGAAGCCGCCGGGTTCGAACACCCAGGTGACGGTGTCGGGGCCGAGCTCGTGGAGCAGGACGTCGCCGTGCCAGATCCAGCGCGTGCCGGCGCCGTCGCGCGCGCGTTCGATCCTTCGGCCGAGGGCGTCGTGGCGGTAGGTGATCGCGGTATTTGTAGAAATGGCCGCGGCGAGCTCGCTGGCGTGGTTCCAGCGGTATGTCCAACGTGTCCCATCGGACAGCTCGGAGGAGATGCGGCGGCCCTCGGCGTCGTGCTGGATCTGCGGCGGTGGGGGCGGTGGTATGGCCGGGGAGCGACGGCGGGGGACGGCATCCGTGATCGCCTCGAGGCGGCTCGCGGCGGTCCAGTGGTAGCGGCGCTGGCGGTGGATCTGCGGCGGGCGGGTAGCTATCACGCCGTGCTCGGCGGGGCGGCCGAGGCGGTCCGCTTGCCACCAGCTCAGGACCTCGCCCGGGAGGTGGCGGGCCTGCTCGCGGCCGTCGCGGTCGCGCTCGATCTCGAGGGCCCAGGGCTGTCGGCACAGCTCGACGCGGGCGAGGCCGCGGTCGTCGTGGACGAAGCGCAGGTCGGCGCCCGATGAGGAGCGCAGGCGGACGGGTCGGTCGCGCAGGTCGTACTCGGTGTCGATCGTGTGCTCGTCCTGGTGCTCGCGGAGGACGCGGGCCATGGCGTCGAGGTCGCGGCGCACGATCGTGACGGTGCCGTCGGGGTGGTGGCGCGTGGCGGTCAGCAGCTCGCCGTCGGCGCGGTAGGTGAAGAGGTCGCGGACGGGGCCGTCGGCGCCGCGCAGGTCGTGCTCGTGGGCGCGGTGCTCGATCGGGTGGGGCGCGGCGGACGGGGATTGTTCATGGGCGCCGCGCTGGCCGTGCTCGACGGCGATGATGCGGCCGGCGGGGTCGCGGGTGTAGCGGGTGCGGGCGCCGTTCGGGCGCTGGATCTCGGTGATGCGGCCGAGGAGGTCGCGGGTGTAGCGGCGCTGGATGCCGAGCGCGTCGACGGCGACGCGGACGCGGCCGGCGGGGTCGCGCTCGAGGCGGAGGAGGGTGCCGGTCGGACCGGCGACGCGGGTGAGGCGGCCCTCGAGGTCGCGCTCGAGGATGATCGGTGGGGCGGTGCCGTCGCCGCAGCTCGCCAGCCAGCCGAGGCCGGTGTAGCTGCAGCGCAGGTCGCTCTGCGCGTCGCAGGCGCGGACGAGCAGGCCGCGGGCGTCGTGGATGAAGTGGCGGACCTCGCCGTCGGGCAGGACGTGGCGGGTGAGGCGGCCGAGCAGGTCGTGGTCGCGGGTCTCGACGCGGCCGCGGTCGTCGACGCTGCGGCGCAGGCGGCCGCGGCGGTCGTGGGTGTGGGCGATGAAAGATGTCCCATCGGACAGGTCGACGCGGACCAGGCGGCCGGCGGGGTCGTGGGTGCGGCGCTCGCTGCGGCCGTCGGGGTGGACGGTGGTGACGGTCGTGTGACCTGTCTCGGGGGACAGGTCGTGATGATGGGTGGTGCTGCGGCCGAGCGGGTCGGTGGCGCGGGTGATGCGGCCGAGGGCGTCGTGGGACCAGCGCCAGTGGCCGCCGGCGGGGTCGGTGCGGGCGACGGGGAGGTCGAGGCGGCCGTCGTAGATCGTGGTGGTGACGGCGCCGTCGGGGGCCTCGTGGCGGACGCAGTTGCCGCGGGCGTCGTAGCTGTCGCGGGTGACGTGGCCGAGGGGGTCGATGATCTCGGTGCGGCGCAAGTGCTCGTCGTGGGTGAAGCGGGTGACGGCGCCGCGGGGGTCGCAGATCTCGACGACGAGGCCGCGCTCGTCGGCGCGGTAGATGGTGGTCTCGTTGCAGGCATTGGTGACGACGGTGGTGCGGCGGGCCCGGTCGTGGACGAGGCGGTGGTCGACGATGCCGCCGTCGCCCCAGGTGCGGACGCAGGGCGCGTCGGGCTCGTCACCGGCGTAGGCGAACTGAAAGCGCAGGCCGCCGGGGAGCTGCTCCTCGATGATGCGGTGGCGGTCGTGGCGGTAGCGGGTGACGTGGCCGAGGGCGTCGTGGATCTCGGTGAGGTCGGCGCCGTCGTGGACGTAGCGGACGTGGGGGACGAGGCCGGGGGCGTCGGGGTCGGGGAGGTCGATCTGCGCGAGGTGGCCGTCCTCGGCGTAGTACAGGCGGATCTCGCGGTCGCCGTCGGCGTGGACGGCGATCAGGCGCGCGCGCTCGTCGTAGGCGCAGCGCAGGGTGTGGCCCGCGCGATCGCGGCGCTGGATCAGGCGCGCGCGACCGCGGCGGCGGTCGCCCGCGATCGCGGCGAAGTCGCGACGCACGCCGTGGTGGTCCTCGATCTGCCAGCGATCGCCGGGGAGGCGGCGCAGCGTGAGGCGCTCGCTGGCGAGGTAGTGCTCGTCGGTGCGCGGGAGCTCGAGCTCGCGGCCGTCCTCGGCGAGGTAGACGAGGTGATCGGCCTCGGACCACACGCACTCGTCGAGGCTGTGCGACCAGCCGCGGCCGAGCGGCGAGTCGCGGGCGCTCCAGGCCGAGCTGTAGGCGCGCTCGAAGCGGAGCGGCGGGGCGCCGGGGAGCTCGAGGTCGCAGGCGTCGAAGACGAGGCGGCCGGTGACGACGTCGACGGGGTGGCCGGTGACGACGGAGCGGGCGCGCGGGTGGGCGTTGGCGGCGCGGCCTGGCGCGAAGACCCGCGAACGGAGCCGGCGAAGGTGGTCGATCATGCCGCTGTCGCGGACGCCCGCGGACAACTTCTTGCCGAGCCCGGCGAGCATCGTGGTCGTCGGGGGCAGCAGAAAGCCGCCGATGAGCACACGTGGGTCGCCGAGGAGGAGCGCGCCGTGGCATGGGCTGGTGCCGGGGTCCTTGCCCATGAGCATCGACGCGACCATCGCGCTGGCGCTCGAGGCGGCCTGGATGCCCTGAACGGCCGCGGCGAGGGCGTGGCCCTGGGCCTCGGCGGCCTCGGAGCGCGCGGCGGCGGTGCCCGGGATGGTCTCGGGGCCGCGGATCGCGACCTTGCCCTCGGATCGGGCTTTGGCGAGCGCGGAGCCGGTGGCGAGCGCCGGCCCCCCGAGGGGGGCGAACGCGTCGACGACCCGGGCTGCGGTCGATGCGTCGGGCTTCGACTGCGTCGCAGGTTGACAGTGCCTGGTGATGTCCAGGCAGCGAGCGGCACGGGCGCCGCCGATGAACACCTTGCTCGAGCCGGTGACGATCTGAAACGGCGGCGTGAAGGTGCCGCACGAGATCGCCAGTCCGAAGTCTCCGGCGCGGGCCGCAGGCTTGCCCGAGATGAGCACCGAGAAGCATGTCCCCATGAGCACGGCGCCGAAGCTGGGCAGCGGCGTCGGTAAGGCCGGGGCGTGGCAATGACCGTGCACGGTGCCGATGTGGAGCGTGCCGAGGGAGGCCGCAGCAGCCTCGTACATCGCGCCGAGGGGCACGGTGAAGAAGGCGATCGCCGTGTCGAGGGCCTCGAGGGGGAGGGCGATGAACTTGAGGGCGCCGCCGGTGTAGCGGGCCGCGGTGCCGATGCAAGATTCGCGGGCCCGCTCACGCGCGGCCTGCTCGGTCTTCGGGGCCGCGAAGGGCTCGAGGTAGCGGTCGAGCGAGCGGCCGAGCGCGGGCATGAGCGCCGGGGTCTCGCGGCCCCCCGGGAGGTGCAGGGCGATGGGGGGGCCATCGAAGATCTTGGCGATGTTGGTCAGCTCGAGGATGTCGACGATCAGCATGGGGACTCGGCGAGCGCGTTGCGGCGGGCAGCGGCGCGCTCCTGCAGGGCGGGGTTGAAGGCGGCGGCGCGGTGGGCGAGGGAGAAGCACGCGGCCGCGTCGGCGTGGTGGCCCTGCTCCTCGGCGAGGTCGCCGAGGGCCATCGCGGCGTGGAAGGCGACGGGCAGGGCACCGGCCGCGACGGCGCGCTCGAGCGCGTCGCTTCCGGCGGACACGGCGGCCTCGACGTCGCCGGCGCGGCGCGAGATGTCGGCGCGGAGCGCCGTGGCGAAGGCGCGGAGGCCGGTTGCGACCGGCATCTGTTCGACGGTCGCGCAGCGGGCGAGCGCCGTGTCCAGGGCGCCATGGCCGAGCTCGCGGCTGGCGAGCTGCAGGAGCGCCTGGGCGCGCTCCTCGGGCGGTCGGCGGGGGTCCTCGGCGGCGGCGGTGACGTCGGCGACGACGAGCTCGGGCGGGAGGGAGAAGGGATAGGCGAGGATCCGCTCGGAGGGGCTCGCGGCGGCCGCGTCGAAGGTGTGAGGGGCACGCAGGTCATCGCGCAAGATCAGGCGCAGCCGCGGTGCGAGCGGCGCACGGAGCAGCGACGCCGCGAGCAGCGCGAAGCCGTCGGGGTCGTCGATCTGCGCGGGGACGAGGGCGCAGATCAGGCGATGATCGCCGTCGGGGAGCGCGGCGAGCGAGCATTGTAGAAGGGCGGTCAGACGATCGAGCGGCGGGGCCGACGGGGTGGCCCGGGGCGGGAGGTCGATGAACGGCCGCAAGGAATTTTCGAGGGCCTCGACGTAGGCGCGCGGCCCCGTGAACGGCTCGGCGACGATCCAGAAGCGATCGGCGCAGCTCGCCAGGTCGAGGGCCTCGAGCGTGAGCGTGATGTAGAGGATCTCGAGGTCGGTGCAGCCGATGACGAGCGCGCCGGGGTCGGGCTGGTCGATGAAGCCCGAGAGGAGCAGGCGGAGGGCGTGGAGGCGGGCGGCGGGCATGACCTGTCCTTTAGTTCAGACGGATGATCGCGCCGGAGATGGTCTGCTCTCCGACGGCGTTGCTGGTGATGCAGGCCGAGTGCAGCGTGATCGCGTTGGGGGTGATCTTGATGCTGCTGGTGCCGACGCGCAGTTCGATGCTGTCCTCGGCGGTGAGGATCACCTCCGAGGCGCCGATGCTGGTCTTCTTCAGCGAGCTCGTGCGGATTTCGCCGCTGGCGAAGATGTCGACATCGGCGGTCGCGGTGAGCGCGACCTCGGGGCCGGTGACGTGCGCCCGGCCCGAGTGGGCGAGGAGCTCGGCGTCGCGTTGGGCTCCGATCTTGACGTCATTGGTGCGCGAGATCATCTGGATGCCCTCGAGGGCGAGGAGCTGCATCCGGCTGGTCTTCGCGTTGATGAGGACGGACCTGTGGGCGGCGAGCACGATGTCGTCGGTCCCCGAGGCGAGGTAGATGTGTTTGAGCGCCTGGATGTGGTGGTGGCCGTGATCGACCTGGAGGTGGCTGTCGCCGCGGCGCACGTAGGTGCTGTGGTCGGCCTCGACGTCGGTGCTGTGGGCGCCCTTGACGACGCGGGTCTTGTGATCGCCCTCCTGGACCAGGAGCTCGCAGTTGCCGACGACGGCGGTGATCTGGTTGGCGCCGACGTGGGTGGTCTGGTCGTGGGCGACGGTGGCGGTGTGGTCGTGGCCGGCGGTGGTGTGGAGGTCGCGTCGCGTTTTTAACGAGAGGGACTCGCGGCCGCGGGCGTCCTCGAGGAGGATCTGGTTGGCGATGCCGCCGCCGGGGACGGACTCGCTGATGATCCCGCTGCGGGTCTTGTGCTCGGGGAGGTAGAAAGGCGGGGCGCGGTAGGGGGCGTAGACGCAGCCGGTGACGAGCGGGCGGTCGGGGTCGCCGTCGAGGAACTCGACGACGACCTCCATGTTGGCGCGCGGGATGAACACGGCGCCGCAGTCGATGCTCGCCCAGGTCTGGGCGACGCGCACCCAGCAGGTCTCGCAGCTGTCGCCATGGGCCCAGTCGAACCTGACCTTGATGCGACCGTAGTTGTCGATGTGGATGTCGCCGGGCCGGTCGTCGGGGGACGCCACGATCGCGGTGTGCGGTCCGTGCACGCGCGGGCGCGCGAGCTGCGGGTCGTCGAGGCGGTAGGGGTAACGGAGGGGGGCGCACGTGAAGCTGTTGCTGTACGTCGGCGCTTCGTCGTGGCCGGCGTCGGCGATCTCGGCGTGGTGCTCGACCCGGGAGATCAGGTAGTCGCCGTCGAAGTCGGGGTGCTCGCCGAGGGTGAAGCGCTGGCCGGCGGTGAAGGCGAGGACGTCGCCGGCGCCGCGGAAGACGTCCTGCATCAGGTCGTGGCGCTGGCTGTCGTGGAGGACGCGCAGGCCCTGATCGTCGTCGTCGACGCGGCGGTCGTCTTGCTTGTGGTGGATACGCTGGCGGCCGCGTGCGTCGTGGCCGAGCCGGGTGTGCTCGATCTCGGTGTTGTGGGTCATCGGCGACCAGTCGCGCTGGGACACGCCGGTGGCGCCGAGCTGGCGGATGCGCGCGATCCGGTCGATCGACTCGGCGGCGGCGATGGGCGCGCCGCGCGGGACGAAGGGGACGGGGTCGAGGGCGGGGCAGCGGTCGTTGCTGTCGAAGAAGACCAGGGTCTCGGCGTCGTCGGTGTGCTCGAAGCGGAAGGCGAGGCCGTCCTCCTGCACGAGGCGGCGGACGAAGGTGAGGTCGGACTCGCGGTACTGCACGCAGTACTCGCGCACGCGGTACGCGTCCGGGTCGAGGTCGAAGCGGACGCGGCGGCCGAGCGCGGCGAGGCTGGTGCCGACGACTTCCTTGAGGATCTGCGGGACGTTCTTGTCCTGCCAGCCGCGGGTCCCGACCTGGTGCGCGGACAGGGCGAGCGCCGGGCCGACCTCGAGGCGCAGCGAGCGGTGGTCGCCGCGCCGGGCGAGCTGGTCCACGCGCAGGACGACGCCGAGCACGTCGCGCGCGGGGGCGCCGTCGCGGGCGAGGGTCAGGCGGGCGTCGGCGCCGAGGAGGTCGTCGGGGGCGAGCTCGGGGTCGTCGCTGAGCAGCTCGACGCACAGGCGGTAGGGCTCGCACAGGGCCTCGCGCAGCTCGACGCGGCGCACGGTCCAGATAGAGGCGTGGTCGCGGACCGTGAAGGTGTAGCGGACCTCGGGGAGGAGGCCGGGGGAGTGCGGGGCGGGCATGAGTGGGCTCCTTGCGGGCGAAGATGTCCCCGGGGACATGTCTGTAGAATGTCTTCGGGGACAGGTTGTAGGAATGTCAGCGGGGGCCGGGCTCGAGGCGGCCGACCAGCTCGAGCGTCAGGGGGCGGCCGAGGTGGGTGATGTGGGGGACAATTTTGAGGTGGCAGCGGTGCCAGCCGGCGTGGTCGGGGACGGGGTCGAGGGTGACGGAGGCGCGGCGCAGGGGCTTGCGGGCGCGGACCTCGGGGGGCGGGTCGTCCATGTCGGCGACGTACTGGCGCAGCCACAGGTCGAGCTCGCGCTGGAGGGCGGCGCGGTCGTCCCACTGGCCGACGCGCTCGCGCTGGACGCGTTGGAGGTAGTGGGCGAGGCGGCTGACGAGGAGGACGTAGGGGAGCTGGGCGGCGAGGCCGTCGCCGTCGGTGCGCTGGACGCTCGGGGCCTCGCGGGCGATCGCGCGGCCGGTGGCGCGGTCGATGCCGAGGGCGAGCAGGCCGGCCTCGGCGAGCGCGCGCTCGCAGCGGGGCGGGAGCAGCAGCTCGAGCGTGCAGCGGGTCGGGTGCGGGTGTGTGAGGGCGAGCAGCGCCGGGCCGCCGCGGGTGCCGACCAGGCCGACGCACCAGCGCTGGGCGGCGAAGGCGTCGGCGGCGCGCATGGCCAGCAGCAGGCTCGCGGGGCCCCACAGCAGGTGCTCGGGGTCGTCGATGGTCTCGCGCAGGCGCAGCGGCTGGGCGGGCTCGGCGGTGAGGTCGTAGGGGGCGCGCAGCAGGAAGCGGGGGAGGCACAGGGCGACGTGGCGGGCGTCGGCGCTGGCCCGGAATTCGTGCCAGGCGGCGAAGCGCGGGCCGGTCTGGGCGGCGGCGAGGTCGCGCAGGTGCGGGAGCTCGGCGAGGCTGCGCAGGCCGAGCAGCGCGGGCGCGGCGTCGGCGATGAACGGTGCGTGCGCGAGCGCGGCGACGGCGGCGCAGCGGCGCAGGAGGTCGAGGTCGGCGGGGTCGGGTCCGAAGCGGTAGGCGGCGCACAGCAGGCCGTAGGGCTGGCCGCCGAAGCTGGCGTAGGCGCGGGTGTAGACGAGGTGGTGGAGGCCGGCGCGGGTGATGTCGCCGGCGCGCTCGAAGTCGGCGCGCAGATCGGCCTGGGCGCAGCACAGCAGCTCGACGCGGATGTTGTCGTGCGGGCTCGCGTGCGCGAGCAGGCGGTGCAGGCCGCGCCACATGGCCTCGACGCGCTGCACGACGGGGTGGTGCAGGAGCGCGCAGACGGTCGCGGCGAGGCGGCGGTCGAGCTCGGCGATCGCGAGGTCGATGCGGGCGCGGGACGGCGGGTGGAGGGTCGACACGGCGGGCTCGGTGGGTGGGATGGCCGAAGGGACAGGTCGGTGACGGGGAGATCGACGGGTCAGGTCGGGCGTGCCGGACAGGGCTCGGCACGGCGGCCGGGAGGACAGGTTCGTGAGCTGGTCGACAGGACATGTCGTCGAGGACATGTGCGAGGGGACAGGTCAGTCGGGGGGCGCGGGCAGCTCGTCGCAGGTCGAGAGGCCGGTGAAGAGGGCGGCGGGCGGGTCGAGCAGCTCGTGGGCGCGCAGCGGGGCGAGGAAGGTGGGGGCGGCGGTGCGGGTCGGGTCGCCGTAGAACAGGGTCGCGCCGCGGGTCTTTGCGGGGGTCAGGGCGAGGTCGAGGACGCCGAGGCGGCCGGGGCGGAGGTCGAGGCGGAACACGAGGCGGGCGGCGGCGGGGTCGTCGGGCGGGAGGGTCACGCCGTCCTTCTCGAGCAGGCGCCACAGGCCCCAGGGGCCGCGGCCGGGGACGGTCTCGCGGCGGCCGTCGCGGCCGAGCAGCTCGAGGACGGCGCCGCGGGGGTCGCTCGGGCCGGGCCAGCGCATGCGGGCGCGGTGGTCGGGGCCGCAGGCGTAGGTGTGGGCGGCGCCGTCGAGGGTGAAGGTGACGCGGCCGATGTCGGCGTTGCAGTGGAGGTCGAGGTCGAGGTCGAGGGCGAGGTCGGGGCCGATGAAGGCGAGCTCGCCGAGGATGGCCGCGCGATGGAGGAGGGCGAGGACGCCGGGGGCGAGCGGGTGGTCGTCGCCGCGGGCGGTGGGGCGGGCGGAGATGTCGGCGCCGTGGATGACGAGCAGCGGGGCGAGGCGGTCGTCGCGGAAGCGGCGCAGCGCGCCGGTCTCCGGGTGGAAGAAGGCGGTGAACTCGGCGAGGGTCAGCTCGTCGTGGGCGTCGCGGGCGAACGGGTAGCGGGCGGCGATGCGACGCAGCGGGGCGTGGATCTCGCTGCAGTAGGCGGCGGTGAGGGCGAGGCGGCCCTGATCGCGGAGGATCGCCTGGAGGGCGGTGAGCGGGGGTAATAGGAGGGCGGAGAGGAGCGGACGGAAGCGGCGCAGGTCGGGCGGCTGGAGCAGCGCGTGGGTGTCGGCGAGGGCGGCGTCGAGGCGGGTCTGCAGGTCGGGGAGCGCGGCGGGGTCGCGGCGGGCGGCCTCGAGGGCGGCGAGCAGGTCGGTGAGGCGGGCGTGGTAGCGGTCGAGTCCGGCCTGGCGATCGGGGGCGGCGATCGCCAGGTGGAGGAGCGGGGCGAAGGCGCGGGCGAGGGCGGCGCTGCGCCGCGGGTCGTCGATGCCGCCGAGCATTTGTAAGAGAGATCGCTCGTCGGGGCGCAGGTGTTGCAGGCCGCGGGTGTGGTGGTCGAGGGTCTTGAAGATTCGCGTCAGCGGGGGGTCCTCGCCGGTGAGCTCGGTGAGGAGCAGGGCGGCGCCGGCGAGGTCGACGGGGCGACGGACGCGGATGCCGGCGAGGAAGTCGGTCCACGCGGCGATGTAGAGGGCGTCGTGGCGGTCGCGGAGGCGGGCCAGGCGATCGGCGTCGGCGTGGGCGAGGACCGGGCGGCCGAGGATCCAGTCGCTGCGGCGCTCGGTGGCGCGGAGCAGCTGCTCCTGCACGTGCGGCCAGCCGTCGCGCGTGAAGCTGCACGCGATCGCCGGGCCGGGGGCGAGGTGGTCGGCGTGCGAGATCGCGGCGAGGGTGAGCGGCTCGCAGCGGGCGTCGGCGGCGGTCAGCGCGGCGCGCAGGACGGCCTCGTCGTCGCCCTGGGCGTGCAAGCGGGCGCGCACGCGCTCGACCAGGGCGTGGTCGCGGGGGAATCGCAGGTCGTCGGGCGTGGCGTCGGCGAAGAGGGTGGTGAGGAGCAGGCGGTGGTCGGCGGTGTCGGCGTCGGCGAGGCGCGGCAGGGTCGCGAGCAGCCAGTCGCTCTGGACCGGGTCCTCGGGACCTGGCGCATCGGACATGTCCGATGGGGCAGGCGCGGTGAGGAGCAGGTAGGCGCGCAGGAGGTCGTAGGTCGGGGCGGTGGTCGGGGCGGTGAGGCCGCGCTCGAGGTCGCGCGCGAGCGAGGTCCACAGCGGACGCAGCAGGCGCTCGCGGGCGGCGTGGCGGTAGGCGGTGCGGAGGGTCGGGGCGAGGTCGGGGGCGAGGAGGCGGGTGAGGCCGAGGTGCGGCGGGGCCTCGCGGGGCGGGTCGAGCTCGGCGCGCAGGGCGAGGAGCGGAGGGACGGGCTCGGGGGCGGTGAGCGTGGCGGCGAGGTCGGCGAGGCGCTGGAGGTGCGCGCGGTGGCGGTCGGCGGCGGCGACGGCGGAGACGGACAGGGCGAGGGCGGCGAGGGCGAGGGCGGCGGCGAGGATGTGGGTGCGACGGCGGACGCGGCGGTGGTGCGCGGGGCTGCGGGTGGCCTCCGGGGCGCGGCGGCGGAGCGTGGCGAGGAGCGGGGCGAGGTCGGTGGGGCGCGGGTCGGGGGCCGGAGATTCGGCGGGGCGGAGGTCGATGTGCAGGGTGGCGGCGAGTCGGGTGAGGAGGGTGTCGGCGGGGCGGGCGGGGTCGGGGCGGGCGGCGATGAAGTGGACGCCGCGCAGGCGCAGCGGGGCGCCGTGGTGCGGGGCGAGGAGCGGGCCGGCGAGGGCGAGGAGGCGCTCGCAGAGGCGGTCGAACTGGGCGCCGAGGGTGAAGAGGCGGGCGCGGCGATCGGGGTCGGGCTCGCTGGCGATGCGGGCGAGGCGGTGGTTGTGGACCCACTGCGACCAGCGGGCGAGCTGCTGCGGGAGGTCGGTGAGGCCGGCGAGCTCGAAGCCCCACGGGGCGGGATCTGCGAGCTCGTGGTGGCCGGCGAGGCGGTCGAGCTTGGTGCAGACGAGGTAGATGGGAGGGTCGACGTCGAGGCCGACGAGAGCTTCGGTGAGCTGGGCGCGAAGCGGGATGGCGAGGGTGGCCGGATCGGTGTCCAGGAGGTCGGGGATGGCGATGGCGAGGACGATCGCGTCGATCGGCTGGCGGGGGCGGAGGCGGCGGAGGAGGTGGGGCTCGGCGGGGTGCTCGATGGTGAGGTCGCTGGTGGACTCGAGCAGGCGGAGGATGGGAGCGGAGGGGTCGGCGGTCGGGTCGGTGATGTCGCGGTGCGGGCCGGCGGCGGCGAGCAGGGCGGTCTTGCCGTGGCGGGGGAGGCCGAGGCACAGCCAGATGTGCGGCGGGCGCTGGCGACGGATGGTCGTGACGATGCGTCGCAGGGCGCGACGGCGGCGGGTGGTGAGGGTCGATGCGGGATCGGGAGGGCGACGGCGGCGGCGGGCGAGGTGGACGAGGAGCGCGACGGCGAGGAGGAGGACGAGCGCGAGCGCGAGGATCGGGGCGAGCGCGGCGAGGCTGTCCCATGGGACATGTGATGTGCCGGCCCACGCGAGGGCGAGGAGGGCGAGCAGCCACGGGGCGAGGGTGCGGAGGCGCGACATGGGGGTGTCCGGGGCGGAGGCGAGGTCTTTGGGCGGGGTGGTGGGATCGGCGGGTGGTCGCGTGGGGCGGTCAGGGGCGGGCGGCGAGGTGGTCGCGCAGCTCGTCGGCGTGGCGGTGGATCTGGGCGTGGAGGCCGGCGATCAGGGCGAGGGTGAAGGCGAGGAGCAGGGCGGCGACGCACAGGGCGGTGGCGGGTGGCCTTTGGGACATGTCCAGGCGGACAGGTGGGGAGGTCGGGGGCGGGCGCGGGGTCAGCAGCGGGCGCAGGCGCAGGCGCAGGCGCCTGAGCTGGTGCTGCAGCTCGGACTCGGCGGCGTCGACCTGGGCGCCGTAGCGGCCGCGCAGGCCGAGGAACAGGCAGGTGGCGTGGATCTGGAGGACGGCGAGGTCGGCGGGGCCCGGGGCCGGGAGGGCGAGGCGCTGCTCGAGGGCCTCGAAAAATTCGTGGCCGACGTTGGCGCTGCGCGGGAGGCCGGCGCGCGCGAACAGGGCGTCGCGCCAGCGCTCGCCGCCGGGCTGGTTGGCGGCGCACTCGTCGAGGAAGGCGGCGAGGGCGGCCCGGACGGCGGCGATGTGCTCGCTGCGCAGGCCGAGGTCGCGGGCCTCGTCGTCGAGTTGGAGGTCGGCGAGGGCGGCGAGGGCGGACTGGAGGGCGGGCTCGGCGTGGGTGTCGGCGGCGCGGCGCGGCGCGGCGCGCTGCAGGAGCAGGGCGTGGTGGAAGCAGGGGGCGGCGCGGCGCATGAGCCAGGCGGCGGGGCTGCGGTCGGCGGGGAGCATGGTGATCGTTGCGGAGCAGTTGGCGACGTGGGCGGGCGCGGAGCTCGTGTGGCGTGTGGCGCGAGGTCAGGCGTCGGCGGCGGGGATCGCGAGGAGGGAGATGCGGGCGCGTTCGGGGTCGTAGGGGCGCGGGAGGTAGACGGCGACGTTGCGTTCGCGGAGGACCTCGAGCCAGCTCGGGTCGTCGGGCGCGATCGCGAAGTAGGTGTGATGCGGGAGCACGGGGATCTCGACGGGCGGGTGCGCGGCGTGGCGGATCGGGGCCCCGAGGACGTTGTTGCGGACGATCAGGCTGATCCTTCGCCACGCGGCGATGCGCGTGAGGGCCGGGAGGTCGCCGGCGAGGGCCGCGGGGTCGGCGTCGGACTCGACGGCGAGGACGTAGCCGGCGCAGCGCAGCAGGCGATCGTCGCGCAGCTCGCCGATCCACAGGCCGTCGGGGCGGGCCTCGAGCGGGACGCGGAGGAAGCGGTCGGGCAGGGTGTCGGTGACCAGGCGGCGCAGCTCGAGCAGCAGCGGGGCGAAGCAGGCGCGCAGGTTTTGAAACACGAAGGGCGGGGCGTCGCCGGGGTCGCCGGCGGCGAAGCTGCGCAGCTCGCCGAGGAGGCGCAGGAGCTGGTGATAGAGCTGGAGCGGCCTTGTCTCGGGGGCGTCGGCGAGGTGGCGCAGCAGCGGGAGCGCGCCGCTCAGGGCGTGGAAGAACAGGGCGCGGGCGAGGTCGTGCTGGCGGCGGTGGTCGTCGGCGAGGGCGCGGCGGCGGGCGCCGACGAGCGCGGCGAGGTCGCGCAGGGCGGCGCGCAGCCACGGCGAGCCGGTGAGCGCGGCGATCGGTGGGATGAAGCCGTCGTCGAGGACGAAGCCGCCGGCGGCGTCGCGGACGAGCTCGGCGAGGGGGAGCGCGACCTGGTCGGTCTGGGGCTCGTCGCCGAGGCGGAGGGCGAGGTTGAGCTCGGAGAGGTCGATGTCTCGCGCGCTGCGGCCGAGCGTGAGGTCGAAGATGGCGCGGGTGACGGTGCGGTAGCGGTGCTGGGCGCCGGGCTCGGCGGCGACGTTGGCGACGCCGGGGCGCAGGCTCGGGGCGACGAGGTGGACGGCGAGGCGCTCGCTGCTCGCGGGGAAGCTCGGGGCGATCGCGCGGGCCGGGGGGCGCTGCGGGCTGGCGTCGTCGAGGTCGACGGCGGCGCCGTCCGGGAGCACGGCGCGCAGGTGCGTCAGCGCGAGCTGGCCGGCCTGCAGCGCCGCCGGGTCGAAGCGCACCGCGAGCACGCCCCACGGGTGCGAGGCGACCGCGCCGAGCCGCGCCGCGAGGTGCTGCTCGTGATAGAGGTCCTGCTGCTGCAGGTGCTGCGGGCACAACATCGTGCCCTCGGTCCACAGGGGGCGGTTCGACATGACGGGGCTCCGGGCCCGCGGGGCGGGCCGGTGAGGGGTCGGGGCGGGGCCCGGGAGGGACATGGCCCCCGGGACAGGCGGGCGCTTCAGCGGGGCCGCGGGGACGGGTCGGGGGCCGGCGCCGCGCGGGACATGTCCTCGGGGACAGGCGGGCGGGCGGGCGCGTCGCGGGCGGGGAGAGGCTTTGCGGACATGTCCTCGGGGACAGGCGGGCGGGCGGGCGCGTCGCGGGCGGGGAGAGGCTTTGCGGACATGTCCTCGGGGACAGGC
>Ga0075163_10001313_pt1 | contig 33341 bp, 28 predicted proteins | sample JI1023141ADNA_FD_71478 | JGI IMG/M metagenome (GOLD analysis project Ga0075163, IMG submission 71478) | Wastewater effluent complex algal communities from Wisconsin, to seasonally profile nutrient transformation and Carbon sequestration -... | ecosystem: Engineered > WWTP > Effluent > Algae...
CGGTACAGCGGCGCGGGGCCGTGACCGACGGAGAGGCGCTTGCCGAACGCGTCCCACGCGCTCTTCAAATAGTCGAGGTCGCGCTTGATCTCGGCCTTGCTGTGTCCGACGCCCGCGGTGCGGACGATGACGCCCATGCCCTCGGGCACGTCGAGCGATTGCAGGATGCGCTTGAGGCGCTTGCGTTCCTTCTCGTCCTCGATCTTGCGCGACACGCCCGTGCGCGACATCGACGGCATCAGGACCAGGTAGCGACCCGGGATCGAGATGTAGGTGGTCAGCGTCGGGCCCTTGTCGCCGATCGCGTCCTTCGTGACCTGCACGACGACCATCTGCCCCTTCTTGAGCAGGTCGGTGATCGGCAGGCGCGGACGAGCGCGGAAGCGACGCTCGTGCTTGCCCTTCGGTCGACGGTGCTTCTTGCCGCCCTTGTCGCCGGACTTCTCGCCGCCGTCGTCCTCGGAGAGCTCGGCGCCCACCGAAGGTTGACTGGTACCCGCGTCCCACTCCTCGGGGTCGATCTTCGCGGAGAGGAGCTTGTCGAGGCTCCAATCCTTCTCGCCGTAGATCGAGAGCACGTCGGACGTGTGCAAGAAGCCGTTGCGGCCCTGACCGAAGTCGATGAACGCCGCGCCGATCGCCGGTTCGAGGTTCACGACGCGACCGCGGTAGATGTCGTTGACCAGCGAATCCTGGTCCTTGACCGTCATCTGGAAGTCGACGATGCGCTCGCCCTCGACGACCGCGACGCGGTGTTCCTCGGGATCGGTCGCGTTGACGAGGATCAGCGCGTTGCGCTGGCTCTCGGGCACGGACGGCATCTCGTCGTCGTCCGATTCCTCGGCGGCGACGACGCGTTCCTCGCCGCGCTTGTCGCCGCGCCGCTTGCGACGCGAACGACCACGGCGCCCCTCGCCGCCCGACTCTTCCGTCTCCATGTCGGCGTCCGGCGCGTCGTGACGGATGAGCTCGGCGTCGTCGGGCAGCTCGGGCAGCTGCGGCAGATCGTCTTCTTCTCCGGGGATCGACTCGATCTCGGCCGGCGCGTCCGCGGGGCGCGCGCGCGTGCCGCGACCCTCGGCCAGCTTCTGCTTGCGACGACGGCCGCCGCGGGTGCCGCGACGACGACGCTTCTTGCGCGTACCCCCTTCGCCCTCGCCTTCGTCGGCGCGCGGCGCGGTCTCGCCGGCGTCCTCGTCGACGTCGGAGTCGGGGCCACGGTCGTCGGGAACGGCGCGCGCGACGACGTCACCGTCGTCGAACGCGTCGAGCTCGCGCGGGACGCCGGCGCGCGGGCGCGGCGTGAAATCGTCGTCTTCGTCGGGGAGCAAGGGCTCCACCGGGCCGCCTTCGTCGATCGGCGCGCCGCCCACGGCACCTTCGCCGCCGCGACCGCGACCGCGACGACGGCCGCGACGCTTGCGCTTCTTCACTTCGCCGCCGGGCGTCATCTCGACGGACGCCGGAGCGTCCTCGGAGTCGTCCGTCGCGGCTTCGGGCGACGCGTCGACGTCGTCGTCGCGCGTGATGCGCGACGGTTCCGGCGCGCGCCGCGCCGGGCCGCGCGAGCGGGATCCGCCGGTCTCGGCGCGGGTCGGAGTCGATTCGACGCCGGGTTCGCTGCCGTCGTCGCTCGCGACGTCGGAGTCCGACGCGTCGAGTTCCGATTCGAGCGGTTCACCGTCGACCGAGGCGACGCGCGTCGCGCCTTCGCCTTCACCTTCGCGGCGCTTGCCGCCGCGGCGACGTCGACCACCACGCGAACCGCGGCGACGCTTGGGACGCGCTTCGGGATCGGCCGGCGCGGCGCCGGCGCCGGAGTCGGACTCCGCACCGGAGGCGTCGTCGCCGAACGCGGAGGATTCGCCTTCGAAGGCGTCACCACCGGAGTCGCGTGCGTCGTCGGCGCCGAAGTGCGGTGCGCCGCTGCGCGACGTGTGGGCGTCACGAGAACTCGCGTGGTCGTGCGCGTCGTGCGAGCCGTCGCGGGACTCTTGTCGCTGGGATTGGAAAGATTCGTGGTTCCCGAAGAGCGATTCGCCCTCCGAGGAGTGTGCTGCCGTCATGTAGAAGAGCCTTGGACAGCAGGTCGCTCGAGACGTGTCGCCGAGGGCGCGCACGGTGAGGTCCCCTCTCGTGTCGAGCGGTTCACGCGAGAGCCCGAGGGCTCGCGCGCTTCGCTTTCGACGCAGTCCTCTCGCCGGCTCCGCGCTCGTCGTCGACTGCAGCGCAGTCGTCGGTGGGCGTCGTCGGGGCGGTGGGGACTCGGGCGCGCGCGAATGACATTCGCTGCGCTGCCCGCGATTCGCGTCACGCGTGGTCGCCGAAGCGGCGTGCGGATGGGAATCGGTCGGGGACGGTCGCGCTCGCGTGGCAAGCTCGCGACCTGCTGAGTACCGGGTTGTGGATGTCCGACCCCGATGGGAGCCGGACGTGAACGATGGAGTTGGAAGTGCGGTTCGTCCGAACGACTCGCGTCGGGGCGACCGCAGGTGTGCGGTGCGTCTCGCGCGTCCAGGCGATCCGCTACCAGCGGGTCAGGGGCGCAAGATGGAGTCCTACAATGGACTCTTGGGGGCCCGGAGTCGATCGGCAGGACGGACTTTTCTCGTCCGCCCCCTTCGAGGCGCTCCGATCCGGGTCGGAGGCGCGGGTTTCGAGGCCAGATTCGTCGCGGGCCCGACGGCTGGACGCCACAGGACCAGGGAACGACAGCCCCACCGAGCAACGGCGCCACGATACCGTGGCGGCGACCGGTGAGCGGACGTGCTCAGGAGCCGGGCTTCGCCGCCTCGAGCTTGGAGAGTCGCCCGACGACGCGCGTGTTGCGCGGCGTCAACGGACGGACGTCCTCGGACTCGAAGACGGCGCGCAGGCCGTCGTCCGTCACGAGCGTCACGAACTTGCCGTCGCGGCCGACGAGTCGACCGGTCACGGCACCACCGGGCAGACGCACTTCGACGTGCGGCAACGCGGAGAGGTCCTTTTGACCCTTCTTGGGTCCCGACGCCACGACGGGCACCGGAGGCATCTGCACGAGTTCGCGCACCGTGCCGGACTCGAACGAGATGCGTCCGAGTTCGAGCTCGAGCCAGATGCGCTTCTGACCCACGGCGTGCAGATTGCCCTCGAAGTACTCACCGCCCACGATCAACGCGCGCACGCGTCCGACCGCGGCGGTGCGGATCACGCGATCGCCTTCGATCTGCGCGGGCCCCGGGAGCGTCTTCTCGAGCCACAAGCCGGCCAGGTCCTCGGCGGTCGCGCGTCGCATGCCGCCCGGGAGCGGACGGTCGTTGTTCGGAGTCGTCGACGTGGTCGGCGACGGCGTCGTGCGCAAGCCGAGTCCGGTCGTGTCGGAGGGCGTCGTGTTCACCGGCGCGTTGTCCGGCGGGAATTGGATCGTGGGCACGACCGGAGTCGTCTCGCCACCGCGCGGTTCGAGCGGGATGTCGACGAGCGTCACGACCTCGTCGGGCGAGTGACCGTCCTCGGGCGACGTCTCGTCGACGGGCGACGTGGGCGTCGGAGTGGTCGTCGCGACCTTGGGATCGGCGGGCTTCGTCGGCGCGGGGTTCGGCTTCGTGGGCTTCTTGGTTCCCGCGGGCGTCGTCGGCGTGGTGGGCTGGCTCGGAGGAACCTGCGCGACCTGTTCGCCACCGAAGTACTTCGAGAGGAACGCCGGGCGATGGTCCTTCAGGTACCAACCACCCGCGCCCAACGCGCCGATCACGACCAAGGCCGACAACGCGACGAGCGCGCGCTTCTTGCCCGCGCCACCGGCGGCGCGCGCGTGCTTCTTGTTCTTCGCGGGGGCCGGATCGGCCTCCGGGTCCACGGGCTCCGCGGTGTCCGCGTCGGCTCCGCCGCCGTTCTCGATCGAGAGCAACCACGACTCGCTCGTGCCGCCTTCGCCGACCGGTGTCGGTTGCAGAGGTGCCGGCGTCGGCGTGTACGGATTCGCGGCCTGCGTCGGCGCGGCGTACGGCATCGCGACCTGGCCTTGGGCGTACTCGTTCGAATTCGGAGCGTGCGCGTCGGGGTGGACGGGTCCCGCGTTCTGCGCGAACGCGAGCGGTTCGCCTTCGGTCAAGACGAAGTCGAGCTGAGGCTCGCTGTCGAGTCCGAGGAAGTCGGTCGCGGCCGCTCCGCCACGCCACTCGCGGTTGATCGATCCCGGCGTGTGCAGCGGGCCGGCTCCCGTCGCGGGGCGTCCCTTCGCGGGCACGTTCGCGTCACCGCCTCCGAGCTCGGAGGTCGGGTCGTTCGGTCCAAGGTTCCGTTCTCGTTCCGACATGCTGGCAACTGGTCCGCTCGATGACCGCGAAAAGGGGGAGGACCTCCGTTCGGGGAGGTCGAGTTGGGTATCGGCCGGATCGTGCGTTCGACACAAGCCGGGCCCGGAATGAGCGCGCGGATTCCGATCACGCGCGCAGGAACGGGACCGGGCCCGACCGGGAATGTTCTTCCCGACCGGGCCCGCGTTCGACGTGAGGTCGACCGTCTCGTGAGCGGCGTCGAGCGTGCGCGCTCGACGAGCACCGACGGGACGAGTCACACGGGTCGCGACTCGCGCTCGGTCACCCGATCGCGCGAGGTCGCGACGCGACGATCACTTGAGTTCGTTCCAGTACTCGGCCGGCATGTCGTGCGCGATCTTGAGGGCGCCGTTCGCGCCGCCGTAGACCGGCTCTTCGATGCGCAAGACCTTGCCGCCGCCCAGGCGACGACGCATCTCGTCTTCGATCGCCGTGTCGAGCCCCTTGATCTGGCTGCCGCCACCGGCGAGCAGGACGCGGTTCTTCAGGCGGTTCTGGAACTCCGGGTCGAACGTCGCGATCAGGTTCGCGAGACCGTCGACCATCGGCGGGACGATCGAGCGGCACGCCGTGCGGACTTCTTCGGTGATGTCGAACGGCGTCGGCTTGCCGTTGACCGGCAGCTCGACGACGACGGCCGGCATCGTGTCCGAGATGTTCGCGAAGCGCTCCTTGATCGACTTGATCATCTGGATCGTGAACTGCGCTTCCGGGTACTTCGCCTTGATCAGCTCCGAGAGCTTGTTGTCGACGTAGTCGCCGGCGTAGGTCGTCGTGACCTGGTCGTTTTCCTCGGGCATCGTGCCGTGCATACGGCAGAGGTCCGTCGTGCCGGCGCCGATGTCGATGACGAGCACGTCGTCGAGCATGTCGAGACCGTACGCGACCGAGAACGGCTCCGAGCACAGCATGACGCTGTCCACGGATTCGCGAGCGGCCTTGATGATCGCGTCCTTGTGGTGGATCGCGGCTTCGGCCGGGACGCCGATCACGGCGTACACGAGCTCGTCCTTGCGCGGCTTGGCTTGACGGATGATCTCGCGGATGAGGTCCGCGGCGGCCTTCATGTTGCCTTCGACGTCGTCGGACTTGTTGTTGCTCGTCTTGAGCACGCCCGACGCGAGCGGACGGTAGAAGCGGCACGAGAGGCGGTGTTCGACGGCCTCGTCACCGAAGAGGACGTCCTTCTTGAGCAGCTTGCGGCTGACGACGTCCTTCGGGTAGCCGACGTGCGAGCTGACGGTCACGCGCTGACCGTTGCTCGACGCGACCGACGTGCGCGACGTGCCCAGGTCGATGCCCAGGTACAGGACGCCGCCGTCCTTCTTGTTCGTTTCCTCGCTCGACACCGACATTTGGGCGGCGATCGAACCGTTGCCACCGCGCTGGGTGGTGTCCGCCACGTTGTTCTTGCTCATCACTTCGCTCCGATTGCTTTCCTTCGACTTCCCATGGGACACCCGGACCCTGCGCACGGCGCGCCGCTCCCGGGGTGTGCTTCGTTCACGCCGCTCCCGCGGCCGTCTTCTCGCGCTTCTGGAACGCGAGGTTTTGCTTGAAGATGTCGGCCATCAGGCCCTTCTTCGTCTCCGACTGCGCGTCCTCGGCCGACAGGCCCTGGACGGTGCGGAAGATCGAGGCCACGCCCGGGTCGATGTTCTTCATCGCCATGACGCGCTTGAGCTCCTCCTCGGTGACACCCAGGATGCTCGTCAGCTTCGCGATGCGCTTCTCGAGCATGTCCGTCTGACGACGGTGTTCGGCCATCTGCGCGTCGACGGCTTTGCGGCGTTCCTCGTACAGCTCCTTGACGGCCAGCTCGATGATCTGGCTCTGCAGTCCGTCGATCTCGGGCGAGTGGTTCACGCCGGCGAACAGCTGCTGGATCTTGTCGACGAGCTGCGCTTGTTGCAGACCACCGATCTCGGACACTTCGTCCTCGAGCATCTGCTGCTCGGCGGCGAAGCTCTTCTTGCGGTCCTCGAGCGCCTGACGCAGACCGTCGATCTCGGCCTCGGCTTCGCGCCACATGACGTAGCGGTCGCCCTTGGCGTCCGTGGCCATGAACAGCGCGCGACCCGCGCGCTCCACGAGGCCCTCGAAGGACGAGTTCGTCTCGGCCAGGAGGTTGTGGGCCGCGCCGCACGAGAGCGTGATCGGGATCGACTCCCCGTCGATCGCCAGCGGCTGCTTGCGCGCGCGCTCGAGGATCCGCGCGCCCAGCTCCTGCAGGCGCGTCGGCTCGGTGTTCGGGAACACGGCCATGATGCGGTCGCCCGACATCAACGCCATGCCGAAGAAGCCCAGCTCCTTGGCCGAGATCTTCAGGAGCTCGTAGCCCGCGCGCATCGCGGCGTCCTTGCCGGGCCAACGGTGCTTCTCGAAGATCGTTTCGAGACCGTCGATCGCGACCATGAGACAGCACAGCGGCACGCGTTGCGTGCGGGCGCGGTGGAACTCGACCCGCATGATGCCGAGCATCTGCGCGATCGAGAGGTTGGGCGCGGTGCGCGGGGCGTTGCCCGGCGTGGGCGCGCTGCTCGGTGTGGACGTCATGGTGCTCGTCGAAGGCGGACACGAACGCGTTCCAAGCGCGTGGTGCGAGCTCTCGAAGGTGGAGTTTCGAACCGTCGCGATCCCATTCTTGAGGCCAAGGCGAGTCCCCTCTCCGATCGCGCGGGCCGTCGCGACGAGAGGCTCGAAACGGACGCGGCCGCCCGCCGGCGATTCCGGCGGACGGCCGCGTGAGATCACGCGATCGGCGTGGGATCACTCGCCTTGGACGGGTTCCGAGCTGCCCTTCATCAGGTTCTCGATCTCGTCCTTCAGGAGCGTGCGACGACGTTGAAGTTCCTTCTGGAGGAGCATCTCCGTGTCCTGGCTCGAGTGCACGATCGTCGGCGTGATGAAGACCATCAAGCTGCGACGTTCGCGCGTCTTGGACTCGTGCTTGAAGAGCTCGCCGAGCAGCGGGATCTTCGACAGACCCGGGACGGCCGACTTGATCTCGGTGTCCTGGTCCGTGGAGAGGCCGCCGATGACCGCCGTCTGACCGGTCTCGAGCATCATCGTCGTGACGATCGTCGAGCTGCGCGTGCGCGGCAGGGCGATCGAGCCTTCGAGACCCGAGGCGCCGATCGTGAACACGTCGAAGCCCGGGGGCGCGAGCGAGCTCGAGCCGGTGCCCGAGAGGCTCGTTTCCTTCGGGATGACTTCCATCACGATCTTCTGCGTGCCGGGCACGATGTTCGGGCGGATCAGGAGCTGGAAGCCGACTTCCACCGGCGAACCACCGGCTTCCGCGACCGACAGCTGCAGACCACCGGCCTGGCCCTGTTCGGACTTGGCTTCGGCGTAGCGGATCGTCTCACCGACGAAGATCGTCGCTTCGTTGCCGTCCAGCGCGATGATCTTGGGCGCCTGGATGACCTCGGACTTCGAGTCGCGCTGCAAGAGACGCAGCGTGGCCGCGACCTGAGTGAACGAGAGCGAACCGAAGACCGTGTCGGGCACGTTCGTCGCGCCGCCGTTCAGGACCGGGTCGACGTACGGACCGCTGCCGTTGGGGCTGGCGATGATCAGGTCTTCCCAGCCGGCCTTGCCCAGGCCGAAGGGCAGCGTGATCGGGATCGAGCCACCGCTGACCGAGACCTGCGGGCCGTTGTCGCCGTAGTCGACGCCCAGGTTCAGCACGTCGCCGTTCGTCGTCGAGACGAACTTGACGTCGCAGAAGATCTGAGCCGGCTCGACGTCGAGGCGCGCGAGCATGTTCTTGATCGAGTCGTGCACCTGCGCCGTGTCGTGGATGATCACGACGTTCGAGGTGTCGATGTAGTCGATCTTGCCGCCCGAGCTGAGGGCCTTCGAGAGCGCCTGGAGCACGGAGAACTTCTTGAGGTAGTCCTGCGTGGTACCGGTTTCACCGCCGCCCTTGGCCTGTTGGTTCTGGACGGACTGGATGAACTCGGACTTGATCTGCGGCTTGTAGATGCTCTTGGGACGCAGGTAGCGCAGCTGGTACGTGCGCGTCTCGAGTTGGTCCTGGAGCTTCTCCGGGCTGACGACGCGCAGGATGCCGTGCTTCTCGTCGACGACGACGTAGCCCATCGTGCGGGCGGTGACGTCGAGGGCTTCGCGCCACGGCACGTTGTTGAAGCGCACGGAGACCGTGCCGGCGACTTCCTTGCCGATGACCACGTTGGCCTTCGCGGCCTTCGCGATCGTGTCGATCACCTGGCGGATCTCGCCGTTCTCGACTTCGATCGTGACTTGGTACGGGCTGGTCAGGGCCAGCACGCCGCCGGAACGTTCCTCGACGGTGCCGTGCACCTTCTCGGCCACGATCTCGAGCGCGTCACGCCAGGCGACGTCGTTGAGCTCGAGTGAGATCTTGGCGTCCGAGATCTTGTCGCGCTTCGTGTCCGGCGACGGATCGATGACCACGATGTTGGCCCCCGATCGTTCGCTCAGGAACTTGACGACCTCCGTCAGCGGCGTCTCGGACAGACGCAGGTTGACCCGCGCGTCCAGGCTCGGCGCCTGAGCCGCGGAGACCGCGGCCAACCAAGGCAGTGCGAGGACCGCCACCAGGAACTTCATGCTCTTCTTCAAGTGCCTACTCCCATTTCGCTGTCGCGATTCGTTGGCTCAACGCGGTCAGAACCGCCGAGCGAAAACCACACCCCGGAAGATGAACTCGATCTCGTCGCGGTGGATCGCACGCACGACGACTTCGCCGCCGAGCATGTCCCCCACGCCGATGGACTTGCCGTTGATCAGCGCCACGGGCTCGGCGCCTTCGATCAGCACGATCCCGCCGACGTCGAGCTTGACCTTCTCGAAGTCCATGATCGTGCGGGCCTCGTACGCGAGATCGCGCAGGCGATCGACCAGCGGCTTGCGCACCGGGTCGGCCTCGGCCTGAGCGAGGCGGTTGTCGATGACCGCGAAGGCCTCGAGCATCTGCTTGTACTCGCCCTTCTCCTGGCTGGCGGTCATGGTCGCTTCGATCTCCTTCAACTGGATCTCGCTGGGACCCTTGCCCACCTCGGCCTGGCTGAACTGCTTGCGCAGGTCGTTCAGCGGCTCGATGACCTCGTTCTGCAGACGGCGCTCGGACGGCACGTAGCCGATCTGCTTCTCCGTCATGATCTTGCGCGACTCTTCCTCGAGGGCGGCCAGGTCCGCTTCCATGTCCGAGCGCGTCATCATCTCGACGATGACGTTCTCGGCCGTCTTGACCTGTTCCCACTTGGCGAGCACGGCCTGCACGCGGTCGGCCAGCTTCTGGACGACGTCCATCTGCTCTTGGACCGACAGAGTGCTCGGGTTCTCGGCTTGGACCGGAACGCGCGGGTCGATCCAGGGGTCGCGACGACCGCGGGCACCGCGGTAGTTGTACGTCGAGACCTGCAGACCTTCGCGACGACGGTTGATCTCGCCCAAGAGCAGGTCGCGCTTGCGCTCGTAACCGTCGATCTTGACGTTCTTCTGGTCCTTCTTGGGCTCGTACACGTACGTCTCGATGTCGATCGAGACCTTGTGCGCGGCCACGCCTTCCTTCTCGAGTTGGTTGCGTTGCGCCGCGTTGATGCGGAACGACGGCACCTTCATGAAGCGCGAGTGGCTCTCGAGCAAGTCCAGGAAGTCGAGGAACTGGAAGGCGTCGCCTTCGAGGGACAGCGTGTAGCCGACCTTGTCGAAGTCGTTCTTGTCCTTCTTGTTGTCGATCGTCTTCTTCTTCAGGCCCGAGATGCGCACGCCGGAGTCCTCGGAGAACTTCTGGAGCGTGCGGACGAGGTTGTTGACGTCGTCGTTGTCGGGCAGGATGCCCTTCATCACCTCGGAGAGTTCGCGCAGCACGATGACCTCGCGCTCGAGGCTGCCCGTGCCTTCGATGAGCTTGCGCGAGCTCTCGATGCTCGACTTGAGGCTCGCGATGTTCGCGCGACCCTCATCGATCTTGCCGCGCTGCCACCACAGGAGCGCGCCGAGACCCAGGGCGCAGGCGGTTCCGCCCGCGATGATTCCGATCCACCAGCGGCGTTCGTTCACTTCTTCGCCTCCTGCGCACCCGTCGCCGCGTTCGCGTCACCGGACTTGGGCGCGCCGTCGGCGGCCTTCGTCGGCTTGGTACCGGGCTTGGCGTTCTTCGCGTTCTTGTCCTTGGCGGCCTTGTCGGTCCCGTTGCGTTCCTCGGGCGACTTGAGCGTCAGCGAGAGCGGGAAGGACCACGCCACGCTGGGGACGAGCGTGTCGTCGACCAACGTCTGCGAGCCTTCCGGCGCTGCCGGCGGTTGGAAGTCCGAGACGAAGTTCGAGGTCTCGATGTCCTCGAGGAAGTTCGCGACCTGCGCGAACTTGTCCGAGCCCGAGTGACCGCTGGCCTTGAAGCTGCCGGCCGTCTTGGCCTTGGGGTCGTTGATCTGCGCCACCGCCAGGTCGTCGAACCAGACCATGTGGCGTTGACCGTTGCCGCCGCGGTTGACGACGTCGATCAGCTCGTCGAGCTTCTTGGTCCAACTCACGCGGCTGGCCGTGATGTTGGCCAACGTGCTCTCGCGCGACTTGTACTGCTTCGACTCGGCCTCGAGCGAGTTGTAGTACGTGACCTGCGGCGTCAAGCCGTCCATGTCCGTCTGCAACGACGCGGCTTCGCTGTCGATCTCCGCTTGGACTCCGAACGACTGGTAGCCCCAGTACGTCAGCAGACCGGCGTTGATCAGCGCGGCGCCCGTGAGCCCCAGGAGGAGCTTGACCGGAGTCCGCGCCTTCTTGCGGTACTCCTCGGGGAGAAGGTTGATCCGAATCATGCGGCACGCACCCGACTCGCAAGGCCCACGGCGACCACCAGCGTGGGCGCCCAGGCTTCCAGTTCCTCGACGTCGACCTTGTTCGCGTCGATGCGCAGACCTTCGAGCGGATTCCACGTGCGCGCCTTGCGGCCCGTGGCTTGCTCGATGTACTGCGCGGCCCCCGGCGCGAGGATGCCCCCGCCGGACAACAGGATTTCGCTGACTTGCACGCCCTCGTGGTGCTCGACGTAGTCGAGGCTCAACGAGAGCTCGCTGACGAGGTCCTCGAGGACCGGCGCGATCGCCGTGTTCACTTCGAGCTCGTGCGTCTCGCTCGCGCGCTTGATCGCCTCGGCCTCGAAGGTCTCGAGCGACAAGCGACGCGCGACGGCTTGCGTCATGTCCGCGCCGCCGATGTTGATCTCGCGGCTGAAGCACGTCTCGCCGCCGCACAGCACGTTGATCGAGGTGCGCGTCGCACCCACGTCGACGAGGGCGATGGCGGTCTCCTTGCCTTCCTCGACCTCTTCGTTGGGCAGCCCGCACAGCTCCCACGCGTTCGCCAGCGCGAACAGGTCGACGTCGATCGCGATCGGCGTCAGGCCCTGCGCTTGCAGGAGCTGGACGCGTTCCTCGATCGACTTGGTCTTGCAGGCGGCGAGCAGCACCGTCATCTGCTCGCTCTCCTTGCCGCCCTTCTTGTCACCGTCCGTCGACGTGCCCGGCGAGCGCTTGAGCGGCTGGCAGTCGAGTTGGACCTCGTCGAGGTCGAACGGCAGGTACTTGTCCGTCTCGAAGCGGATCGCCTGCTTCAGGTCCGCGTCGGACATCTTCATCATCGGCACGTAGCGCACGACGACGGACTGTCCGGACACGGCCGAGACGACGCGCTTGCTCTTGAACTTGCCGGTCTTGAAGACCTGGTTGACCGCGTCGGTCAAGCTGCCGCCCGGGGGGATTTCCACCCGTGCGAAGCCCGTCACGACGGGTTCGGGACCCTCGAGCGAGATCTCCACGGCCTTGACGACCGAGCTTCCCAGGTCGAGTCCGACCACACTTTTCTGCTTGCGGAACACTTGGGCCCACCTTGTCTCGAGAGCTCGCTCCGCGACGGCGGTCTGCCGACGAAGAGCCCTGCTCGGAACAGGCAAACCCTTCGACCCATCCGGGGGGGAAGGTTGAGGTCCGAACGACGAAAGTCCCGCTTTCGCGTCGCACCTCGGGGAGAGCGGAAGGAAGTTCTCAGGTTCCGCGCGCCCCACACACGCGGCGTGGTCCGCGCGAGCCCGATTCCCCCTCCGGACGAGCGGTGTGGGTCAGGCGGAACCGAGTTCGTCGAAGCCCGCGTCGACGACCGCGGCGACGGCGGCGACCAGGGCTTCGGCGTCCGGGCCGCGCGCGACGAGTTCGAGCGTCGACTCGACCGGCGCGCACAAGGTCATCAGCTCGAGGATGCTCTTGCCGTTGACCTCGTAGCCGTCGCACGCGACGCGGAACTCGCTCTGGAAGCGATTCGCCGTCGTCACGATCTTGTGGCAAGGACGCGCATGGAGCCCCGCGGGGTTCTTCAGGCGCACGGTGCGGGACGATTCCACGTTCGAGTCGATCCGATGGAGTTCGCGGGCTCGGGTCGGCGACGGACGCTCAAGCGTCCGACTTCTCGCGCAGGAGGTCGAGCAGTTCCGTCTTGGTCTTGACGCGCAGGGCGAAGCGGCGGAAATCCGCGTCGCGGGACAAGCGCGCGATCCACTTCATCATCTCGAGGTGCTTCTCGGGATCGTGACTCTCGGACGTCTTCTCCGGCCGCAGGATCGTGAAGACGAGTTGCACGGGCGCGCCGTCGACGGCCGCCCACTCCACGCCGGTCTTGTGCACCGACAAGCTGCACGCGACACGCTCGAGCCCCTTGAGCTTCACGTGCGGAATGGCCACGTTGGCTCCCACGCCGGTGGAGCCTGTCTTCTCGCGCTCGACGAGCGCCGCGATCGCGGAGACACGCAGGGTCGCCGGCAACGATTCCGCGTCGATCAGGGCGTCGACGACCTCCTCGAAGATCCCCTCGCGCGTGTCGGCGGCGAGGTCGAGGCTGCAGCTCTTGGTCTTGAATTGCTTCCAGAAGTTCATGGCACGGGCGCGAGTCGAGGGGCGGAGAGACTACCACGCGTGCGCGCGACTCACCGCTCGGATCGACGAGGACCGGCATCGTGCCGCGTGATCCGACTCGAAACACGCGAGCCCGGGGGATCTCCCGGGCTCGGTACGTCGCGCGGCACGTGGGCCGGCGACCGCAGGACATCGGCTCGCTGCGCGGTCACGCCTCGATCCGCGCCGCCTGGGCGAAGCGCGGCGCGGGAGGCGCCCGTTCAGGATCCGTGACCGCGGCGGCGATCGTGTCCCTGCCGGTCGTGCTGGCGCTTGAGCAATCGCTCCATCCGCGAGATCGCGCCGTCGAGCGCGGCGCCGAATCCGTCACCGCGCGCGTCCACCACGAGCACCGTGCCGTGTCCGACGTTGGCGACGATCTCCACCCGGTGTTCGTCGTGCTGACGTTCCAACATGGCGCGCACCGACACGATGCGGTCGTAGAACTTCACGAGATGCTGCAGCTTGGTGTCGACCGTGTCGCGGACTTGAGCGGGATAGTCGTGGTGCAGGATGGCGACGTGCGTTTGCATGCAAACTCCATGGGCGTGGTTTCGCCCGATCTTGGAACGTAGAGACTGATCCGGACGGCCACGCGGGCCTCCGGCCAGGACGTTGCAGCGGCGACTGCGCACGAGGAACGCGGCGCGCGCGAAGGATCGCGACGCGGGACCATGCGTTCCGGAGAACCCGTCGATGAGGGTTGCACGCGCACCAGGCTCACACTCCCAACTTGTGACCGACTGCCGATCCGGTCAAGGGGCGCCGTGGAGAAGACCGCCACGTTCTTTCCCTTCGGAAACCCGACGCGCGCGCCTGAAGTCGAGTCGAGGCAATGCGGCACCGCCGCGCCGATTTCACAGGCGGAACACACCCGCCTGCCCGTGCGGCCCCTCGTCGGGGCCCGCGAAGAGGGGTTCGTCGTACTGGGCGGAAAGGAAGTACAGACCTCGCGCAGGGGCCGTGTGGCCGGCGTCGTCGCGATCGCCGCTCGCGAGCGCGCGTCGGACGCACTCGGGGGGCAGCTTGCCTCGCCCCACGTCCAACAGCGTACCCGCGATCGTGCGGACCATGTTGTAGAGGAATCCGTTCGCCTGGACCACGAACGCCAGGCGGTCCGAGCGCGCGACGAATCGCAGGCCCGTGAGCGTCCGCACGGTGGTCTTGCGCGGCGAGCCGGTGTTGCCGAACGCGCGGAAGTCGTGCGTGCCGACCAGGTCCGCGGCGGCGCGGCGCATGCGGTCGAGGTCGAGGGGGTAGCTGACCCAGTGCCGGTGCGCCCGCCCGAACGGCGGCTCGAAGCGGCTGGTGGCGATCACGTAGAGGTAGCGCTTCGAGAGGGCGTCGAAACGAGCGTGGAAGTCGTCGCGGCACGTCTCGAGCCGACGCACGACGACGCCCGGCGACACGTGTGCGTTCAAAGCGTGGCGCAGGCGGTCGTCGGTCAGACGCGTGTCGACGTGCAGGTGCGCGACCATGCCCAGCGCGTGGACGCCCGTGTCGGTCCGCCCCGCGCCGTGCACGTTGACCGTCGTGCCCGTGGCGGCGGTGACTGCTTCTTCCAGCACTTCCTGAACGGAGACGAACCCGTCCTGGCGTTGCCAGCCGAAGAATTGCGAGCCGTCGTAGCTCACGAGGATCCGCACGTTGCGCATGAGGACGAGCGAGCGTAGCGGCGCGTCCGTCGTCGCGCGAGGGCTCGGGGCGTCCCGCGGGGTTCAGGCATGCTTGCGCCGCAGGTACGAGCTCGGGATCGAGAGCTCGGCGCGGTGCTTGGCGATGCTGCGACGCGAGAGCACGATCCCCTTCTCGCGCAGCTTCTCGACCGCTTCGTCGTCGGACAACGGCGCGTGCGGGTCCTCGTTCTCGAAGACACGTCGGATCGTGGCGCGGACGTCGTCCACCGCGGTGCCGGCCGTCCGTTCGTCGCCGCCCGAGGAGCCCTGGAAGAACGTGCGCAACGGCACGATCCCGAACGGCGTCTGCACGTGCTTGTCGGCCACGGTGCGGCTGACCGTCGACAGCGACAGGCCGAGTTCCTCGGCCACGCGCGTCAACGCCAGCGGGACCAGGTGACCCGCGCCGTGCTCGAGGAACGAGCGCTGGTGTTGGCACGCGGCGATCGCGACGCGCAGCAACGTGGCGCGACGACCTTCCACGGCGTCGACGAGCCAGCGCGCTTCCTCGACCTTGCCGCGCAGCCAACCGCGCACTTCCGCGGGTTGCGAGCGGTCGCGCGCCTGTTCGGCGACTTCGGCGTCGACGGAGACCGTGGGCAGGCCCGAGCGCTCGACGCGCACGTCGAAGCCGGTCTCGGTGCGTTCGACGACCACGTCGGGACGAATCGTCTCGGCCGAGCCCGACACCAGCCCGCGTCCCGGTCGCGGATCGAGCGCGGCGATGCGGTCGAGCAGGTGCGCGAGTCGGGTCGTGTCGATCGACATCGCCCGCGCCACGGCCGGGTGCTTGTTGCGCGACAGATCGGGCAGGAACTCCTCGATCACGCGGCACAAGAGCGCGTAGTCGTCGTCGGTCGGATCGAGTTGCAGGAGCAGGCTCTCGAGCGCGTTGCGCCCGCCGATCCCGCGCGGTTCGAGTCGCTGCACGGCGGCGATGCCGCGCGCGAGCAGGTCGTGACTCGGTTCGAGGCCGTGCGCGTGCGCCAGGGCCAGGATCTCCGCGTCGCTGGCCGACAGCCATCCGTTGGCGTCGAGGCACCCGACGAGGAAACGGACCCAACGGTCGAGCTCCGGGTCGAGGTCCATGAGCGCGACTTGCTCGAGCGCGCGCTCGGCCACGCTGCGCTCGCGGTCGCACAGGCCCTGCAGCACTTCGTCGTGTCGTTCCGTGGCCTCGCGCGCGACGCTCTTGGGTCGCCACGCGATCTCGTCGACCTCGCGCACGCTCTCGCGCGGTTCCTCGACGACCAGCGCCTCGTTCTCGAGCGCCTTCTCGGCCAGGTACTGCGCGAGCTCCGTCACCGGCAACGCCAACACCTCGATGCTCTGCAGCATGCGCGGCTGCAGCACCATGCGCTGTTCGGGGCGCTGGACCTGAGCGGGACGAAAGTCGAACCGAGCCATCTCCTGGCCCTATCGGCGCGGCGAGCCGAAGGGTTGAGAAGGAAGTTCCCTACGGAACCAGGCACGTTTCTCCCCGATTCGCGCCGCGAGCTCCCAGGGTGAGCCCGATCCGCCGAGTCGCGAATCGGGGAGAAACGTGCCTGGTTCCGTGGGGGCGATCGGGACCGAGTCACGTCGGGCGTTTGCGACCGCGCACCGCTCGGCGGCCCGCCAAGGCGTCCTCGAGCACGCCCTTGTGCAAGTACTCGATCGCGCTTCCGGACGGGAGACCGCGCGCGAGGCGCGTCACGATCAGGGACGGATCGCCGATCGACTCGAGCGCCTCGAGGGCGAGCAGAGCGGTCGCCTCCCCCTCCGCGTCGGGGTCCGTGCCCAGGATCACCTCGCGCACGCCGCCGGCGCGCACGCGGTCGACGAGCTTCCCGATCGTCAGGTGACGCTCCTCCGTGCCGTCGGCCGGATGGTACGCGCCGAACAAGACGTGGTAGCGCCCGCGGAACGCGCCCGAGCGCTCGATCGCCTCGACGTGGCGCGGTTCCTCGACCACGCACACGACGCCCGGGTCGCGCGACTCGTCGGCGCAGATCGGACACGGATCGTCCTCGGCCACGTTGCAGCAACGACTGCAGCGGCGCGTCGCCGACAGCGCGCGTTCGATCGCGCGAGCGAGGTCGCGTGCGAGCGGATCGCGCAGCACGTGGAACGCCATGCGCTCGGCGCTGCGCCGGCCGACGCCGGGGAAGCGCTCGAACGCGGCCACCAGGGCTTCGAGGGGTTCGGGATACGCCACGGCGAGTGCGTCCGTCCGTCGACTACAGGATGCCGGGCAAGTTGAGGCCGCCGGTGACCTTGGCCATGCGTTCCTGACGCATCGTGGCGGCGCGCGTCAGTCCGTCGCGCACCGCGGCGAGCACCGTCTCCTCGATCAGGCTCGCGTCGCCGCTGGCCACGAGTTCGGGCTTGACGTGCACCTTGAGCACCATGCCTTCGCCGCTCACCTCGACGCGCACGACTCCGCCGCCGGCGCTGCCTTCCACGCGCATCTTCACGAGTTCCTCGCGCGCGCGATCGAGCTCGCGTTGCATCTGCTGGGCCTGCTTCAGCAGGTTGCCCATTTCTCCGAACGTGCCGCTCATGACTCCCCCTGCTGCGCTCCGCCACGTCGTGGCGCCGTCCGATCGGGACGGTGTTGTCCGTCAACCGCCGTCCTCGACCTGTCCACCGAAGAACTCGGCGACCTTGGCCGTGAACGCGTCCTTTTGGGCTCGCGTGGCCGACTGATCCTCGAAGACCACCTGCACGGCGGTGCCGAGGGCCTTGTGGAAGGCCGCGACCGCCGCCTTGTGATTGCGAGGATCGTGCACGAGCGTGCGCTCGGCGTCGCGCAGGTTCGAGAACTGCACGAGCGCGCGACCGTTCGAGAGGTCCGCCAATTTGCCGCGCGCGCGCAGCGTGTCGCTCAACGACGCGGACGTGGTCGACAGCACGTCGAGGAAACGAGCCCAGGCGTCGCTGGTGCCCGAGATCATGGGACGCGGACGATCCGTGGCCACGTGCGTGTCGACGGGCGGCGCCGTGACGCGCGGGGTCGGCCGCGGCGCGGGCTGCACGACGTCGCGCGACGACGGCGAGTCGCCACCGGCGACGACCGGCGCGTCCGCGGGACGCACGAGCGTGTCGGTCGAGCGATCCGGCGCGGCGGACGACGCGGAACGAGCGTCGGACGCGGGGAGCGGCGGACGTCCGACGCTGGCCGTGCGCGCCGAGGGCGGCGGGGCCGGCGTCACGACGCCCGACGTGCGCGCGGGAGCGGATGCGGCCGGACTCGCGGCGAACGACCCCGACGGTGCCGGGCTCGAGGAAGCGCTCGGAGATAGGCTCGCGGAAGCGCTCGGAGCTGCGATCGCGGAAGCACCCGGCGCAACACTCGAGGATGCACTCGGAGCGGGGATCGGAGACGCGCCCGTCGAAGCGGCGGCCGGTGCGGACGCGCGCGGCGCGGGCGCCGCAGCCATCCCGACGCCGGGCGCGGCGCCGAGGCGCTGTTCCAACGCCAGGAGCCGCGACGCGATCTGCGACAGCGGCATCGCCGTTTCCTCGCGGCACAGGTCCAGCAACGTGACCTCGAGCACCGCACGCGCGTGCACGGGCAACACGCGCATGCGTTCGCGCGCGATCAGCAACTCCTCCAGCCACGACTGGAGTCGATCGAGCCCGATCGTCTCGGCGCGCGCGCGCATCGCGGCCACCCGTTCCTTGGTCTCGACGACGAGCGGCGTGTCGGGGCCCGTGACGAGCGCCACGAGCATCGCGCGCACGTGCTCGAGCAGCGCGGAGAGCAGTTCGCCCTCGCCACCTTCGTTGCGCGGCAACGCGCCGAGGAGTCCGCGACGATCGCGGGCCATGACGAGTTCGACGAGACGCTCGAGTTCCTCGAACGCGCCGCCTTCCGACAGACGCGAGACGTCCTCGACCTTGGGCTCCGATCCGACGAGCGACAGCAGTTGATCCGCCATCGACAACGCGTCGCGCATGCCGCCGCGCGCGCGACGGGCGATCTCGCGCGAAACGCCCGGTTCGGCGCGCACGTTCTCGATCCCGAACACGTGATCGAGACGCGACGCGATCACGGTCTCGGGGATCGGCGAGAGCTTCAGCACCTGACAGCGCGACAAGATCGTCTCGGGGACCTTCTGCGGGTCCGTCGTCGCGAAGAGGAACTTGACGTGCGCCGGCGGCTCCTCGAGCGTCTTCAGGAACGCGTTGAAGGCACCGCGCGACAGCATGTGCACTTCGTCGATGATGTAGACCTTGAACCGCGCGCGCATCGGCGCGTACGCGACCTGGTCGCGCAACAAGCGCACGTCGTCGACGCCCGTGTTCGACGCCGCGTCGATCTCGACGATGTCGATTTCGCTGCCGTCGTCGGCGGCCACGCAGCGCTCGCACGTCCCGCACGGATCGGCGGTCGGTCCCGATTCGCAGTTGAGGGCCTTGGCCAGGATGCGCGCCGTGGTCGTCTTGCCCGTCCCGCGCGGACCGCAGAACAGGTACGCGTGCCCCACGCGGTTCTCGGCGATCGCGCCGCGCAGCGTCGCGGTCACGTTCTCTTGCCCGACCATGTCGGCGAACGTGCGCGGCCGGTACTTGCGGGCCAGGACGAGGTAGGACATGTCGCGATGGTAGACCGGAGACAGAGAAACGCGAGCCCGCGATTGGGGCCGGGCACCAAGCGCATGGAACGGGGCCCTTAGGGCTGCTCCGTTCCCGGCCTGACCCGGTTCGTGCCTGTCCCATCGCCAAGGACCGGCCCCAAACGCGAGCTCGCGAGGACTCTCTGTGAGCGGACGGCCGCGGTGGGCGGCCGTGCTGGAAACTCGTGCGCGGAGAACTCGTGCGGAACACCGATCGCCGCGACCCTCGGCGCTTCGGCGGAGGTCGATCCGACCCGCTGGAGAACCCGAAGGAGTGGCGGAGAGGGCGGGATTCGAACCCGCGGTGCCGTTTCCGACACACGCGCTTTCCAAGCGCGTACCTTCGGCCGCTCAGACACCTCTCCTCGGTGGACGCTCGAAGCGTGACGTCGTGCGGCGGGATTGGCGGAGAGGGAGGGATTTGAACCCTCGATGCACTTTCGCACATGCCGGTTTTCGAAACCGGTGCCTTCAGCCGCTCAGCCACCTCTCCATGCACATTCCCATCGCCACGAGGCCCGGATCCCGGCAAGCCGGCATCAGGTCTCGCGCGACGTACGCTTCTTTCGAAAGAACTCCTGGAGCAGCGCACGCGCCTCGTCGGCACGCACACCCTCCGTGGTCTCGGCCCGGTGGTTCAGGCGCGGATCACCGAGCACGTTGCCCAGCGAAACGCAGCCGCCGAACTTCGGATCGCGCACCGCCCAGACCACACGCGCGACGCGTGCGTGACCAAGGGCGCCGGCGCACATGAAGCACGGCTCGACCGTAGTGTAGACCACGGCCCCGGGGAGTCGCATCGCGCCGACGGTTCGAGCGGCTTCCGAGATGGCGATCATCTCGGCGTGCGCGGTCGGGTCGACGCGGGTGCGGGTCAAGTTGTGACCGCGACCGATCACGACCCCGTCGAGCACGACGATCGCCCCGATCGGGACTTCGTCCTGCGCTTCGGCGTCGCGTGCGGCCGCGAGCGCCAGGCTCATGCCCGTGTCGTCGTCGAGCACCGTTCGTCGCGCGTCGCGCTCGGGATGTCCCATGGTGCCGTCGGGCCGGGGGTCGTCGGGCCGTTCCATGGTTCGTCACCGGGCGTGAAGGCGCCTCAGGGGCTCGGGCGGCTCGTGGGCCAGGCCCGGATCAGGTTCAGAAGGAATCGCTCGACGCGCGGTGCGGCCTGCGGGAGGTCGCGGTCACGTCGAGCTTGGTTGGTACACCCTAGTGGACTCGAACCACTAACCTTCTGATCCGTAGTCAGATGCTCTATCCAATTGAGCTAAGGGTGCGCGGGGCGAAGGTTGTATCGGCACGGCCGGAGGGTGTCAAGGCGCCGTTCGACGACGCGACGACGACGATCGCGCCCCCCAGCGGCGCGACCACGGGGACGATGGGCGGCGGGTGCGCGACGGCGGGCGCGACCGCGGGTGCGACGGCGCGTGACGGCGCGTGCCCGCGCGGGCACGCGCGACTCCGGGGGCCACGCGCGCGACGCGGACTTCCGCGCTCGGGTCGGCGGCGTTCTCTCTCCCGTGCGTGCGCGTCGAGCGGGACCTGGAGTCGGGGTCCGTCCTCGCGCGGCTTGGAATCGCGCGCGGGCGGAGTAGTCTAGGCCCCATGGCCGAAAAGCCCGCGATCACCCATCTCATCCGCCTTCAGGACATGCCGGAGCAGGACGTCGAGGACCTCCTCGACCTGTCCGGGCGCATCAAGCGCCGCACCGGCGGTTTCCAACTCGGCGGCAAGAGCGTGGGGCTCTTGTTCTTCCGCGGCAGCTTGCGGACGCGCACGAGCTTCGAGGCCGCGATGAACCAGCTCGGCGGGCACTCGATCAACCTGACCGCGAGCTCGGACTTCTGGGATCTCGAGACGACCGTCGGCAGCAAGATGGACGGCAAGGCGCCCGAGCACGTGCGCGACGCCGCCGCCGTGTTGTCGCGCTACGTCAACGCGCTCGCGATCCGGCCTGCGTTGGCCGGTCAATCGTGGGCGATCGACCGACGCGACGAGGGCATCCTCTCGTGGGCCCGGCACGCGCGCGTTCCGGTCATCAACATGGAGAGCGCGCTGTGGCACCCGCTGCAGGCGCTGGCCGACCTGTTGACGATGCGCGAGACGCTGGGATCGCTGCGCCAGAAGCGCTTGGCCGTCGTGTGGACGCACTCCCCCACCCCGGCCAGTTCGGCCGTGACGAATTCACTGCTCCTCGCCGCGGCGCGGGCGGGCATGGACGTGCGCGTGGCGCACCCGGCGGGATACGAACTCGACGACGAAGTGCTGTCCGAAGGCGCGCGCACGGCCGAAGCGGCCGGCACGACGATCGAGACGGGACTGTCGGCGCGCGACGCGGTCGCCGGCGCGCACATCGTGTACGCGCGCTCGTGGCAGTCGATCGAGGACTACGGCAATCCGACCTTGGCCGCCAGCCGTCGCGCGCGCGAGCGCGGATGGATGATCGACGAGGCGCTGATGAAGGCCGGTTCCGAGGCCAAGCTGATGCACGCGATGCCGGTGCGCCGCAACTTGGAAGTCACCGACGACGTGCTCGACGGACCGCGCAGCCTGATCTACGAACAAGCCGAGAATCGCCTGCACACGCAGAAGGCGGTCCTCGTCAAGCTGCTGCGCGCCTGAGCCGGTCCGAGCCCGAGCCCCAGACACTCCGAGGGACGATCATGTCCGCGCCCGACTACGTCCACCTCCACGTCCACTCCGAGTACAGCCTTCTCGACGGGGCGAATCGCATCCCCGACTTGATCGCGGCGTGCCAGAAGGACGGACAGGGCGCGATCGCTCTGACCGACCACGGCAACATGTTCGGGGCGATCGAGCTGTACCAAGCGGCCAAGAAGGGCGGCGTGAAGCCGATCGTGGGCTGTGAGGTGTACATCGCGCGCCATTCGCGCCTCGAGCCGCACAACAAGGGCAAGGGCAACGGCTACCACCACTTGACGCTGCTCGCGCGGAACCGCGAGGGCTACGAGAACCTGATCAAGCTGGCCTCGATCGCGTACCTGGAGGGCTACCACTTCCGTCCGCGCATCGACCGCGAGGTGCTCAAGAAGCACGCGCGCGGCATCACGTGTCTCTCCGGCTGCCTGGCGAGCGAGCTGTCGCAGCTGTGCCTCGCGGGTCACGAGAAGGAAGCGTTCGAGCTGGCCTCGACCTGGCGCGACATCTTCGGACCCGAGCACTTCTGGCTGGAGCTGCAACGCAACGGGCTCGAGCTGCAGACGCGCGTGAACGAAGCGATGATGCGCATCCACGAGCGCACCGCGATCCCGATTTGCGCGACGAACGACATCCACTACCTGCGCGAGGAGGATTGTCAGGCGCAGGACGTGCTCCTGTGCATCAACACGGGCGCCAAGCGCAGCGACGAGAAGCGCTTCAAGTTCGAGACGGACACGCTGTACTTCAAGACGCGCGAGGAGATGGGACACATGTTCCGCGACCTCCCGCAATCGCTGAAGGCCACGATGGACGTCGCCGAGCAGGTCGACGTGCCGATCGAGTTCGGCAAGTACCACCTGCCGATCTTCACGCCCGACACGAACGAGACGGCGGACCAGGTGTTCGATCGTCTGCTCGAGGAGGGTCTCGCGCGCCTGTACGGCCGCGACCACACCGCCGCACGCGAACGCGTCGAGTACGAGCGCCGCGTCATCCGCGAGTTGGGGTTCGTCAGCTACTTCCTCATCGTGTGGGACCTGATCCGCTGGGCGCGCGCCAACGGCGTTCCGGTCGGTCCGGGCCGCGGCTCGGCGGCGGGCTCGATCGTGGCGTACTTGTTGGGGATCACGAAGGTCGATCCGCTGCGCTACGACCTGCTCTTCGAGCGCTTCCTGAACAGCTCGCGCGTGTCGATGCCCGACATCGACATCGACTTCTGCATGGACGGGCGTTCGCGCGTGCTCGACTACACGCGCAAGCGCTACGGCGACGCGCACGCCGCGCAGATCGTGACCTTCGGGACGATGGCCTCGCGCACCGTGGTCCGCGACGTCGGGCGCGCGCTCGACATCCCGCTGTCCGAGGTGGACAAGATCTCGAAGAAGATCCCCGCCGGGCCGAACGCACCGTCGCTCAAGGAAGCGCTCGAGACCGACGCCGACTTGAAGGCCTGCTCGAAGGACCGGCCCGACATCCAGGAGTTGTTCCGCATCTCGCTACCCCTCGAGGGGCTCGCGCGTCACATCTCCACGCACGCCGCCGGCGTCGTGATCGCCGACCGTCCGATCGTCGACTACGTGCCGCTCGCCAAGAACGGCGACGACGTGTGCACGCAGTGGCCCGCGCCGCAGTTGGAGGAGCTCGGGCTCCTCAAGATGGACTACCTCGGTCTGCGCACCCTGACGATTCTCGAGAAGTGCTTGCGCAACATCGAGAAGCAAGGTGGGACACCACCCGATCTCGATTCGCTGCCCGAGGGCGACAAGGCCACGTACAAGCTGCTCGTCTCGGGCGACACGCTGGGCGTGTTCCAGCTGGAATCCGACGGGATGAAGAAGCTGCTCGCGCGCATCAAGCCCGACTGCTTCGAGGACATCATCGCCATCCTGGCGCTGTACCGCCCGGGCCCGCTCGAGTCGGGCATGGTCGACATGTTCGGTCGCCGCAAGCACGGCGAGGAACCGATCAACTATCCGCACCCGTTGATCGAGCCCATCCTGCGCGACACGTACGGCTGCATCGTGTACCAGGAGCAGGTCATGCTCATCTCGAGCGCGCTGGGCGGCTTCTCGTTGAACGAAGCCGACAACCTGCGCAAGGCGATGGGCAAGAAGAAGCCCGAGATCATGGAGAAGTTCTCGGCGCAGTTCGTCGCCGGCGCCGTGAAGAACGGTTGCGCGCAGAACGTCGCCCAAGAGGTGTGGGACAACATCCTCAAGTTCGGTGGCTACGGCTTCAACAAGTCGCACTCGACCGCCTACGCGGTGCTCACGTACCAGACCGCGTACTTGAAGGCCAACCACCGCAGCGCCTTCCTGGCCGCGAACATGAGCTGCGAAATGAGCTCGTCGGCCAAGGTGAAGGACTTCCTCGACGACGCGCGACGCGCGAGCGTCGAGGTGCGACCGCCGAACATCGAGCGCTCGCACTGGGAATTCGAACCCGAGGAAGGCGCGTTGCGCTTTGGCTTCGGCGCGATCAAGGGTACGGGCCCCAAGGCGATCGAGGCCTTGGTCGCGGCGCGCGCGCGACTGGCCAAGGAGAAGAAGCGCCCCAGCCTGCACGAGTTGTGCGGCGAGTTGGAGACGACCGACGTCGGCAAGGTGACGTGGGAAGCACTCATCAAGAGCGGCGCGTTCGACTGCCAAGGACACAACCGAGGCGCCGTGCTGGCCGCGCTCGACCGCGCCCAAGCCGACGGCGCGCGCCGAGCGGCCGACAAGAAGAGCGGACAAGGCAACCTGTTCGGCGGACCGGCTCCGGTGGCCGAGAAGGCCGCCGCCGGCGACGGCATCGATCCCGCGAAGGCCTTCAACCGCGCGGACACGCTGCGCGCCGAGTTCGAGGCGCTCGGCTTCTATTTGTCGGGCCACCCGCTGGAGGAGCGCGCCGGTCTCTTGTCGCTGCTCTCCAGCGTGCGCATCGACGAGCTGTCGAGCGTCGCGGGCGGGACGGAGATCACGGTGGCCGGCTTGATCCTCTCGAAGTCCGAGATGATCGTGAAGTCGGGGCGCATGGCGGGACAGCGCATGTGTCGCTTCCGCCTCGAGGACTTGAAGGGCAGCGTGGGCGTCACGTGCTTCCCGCGCAGCTACGAGGAGCACAAGCAGCGCATCGAGGAAGGCAACATCGTCGTGCTGCGCGCCAAGACCGAGGAGGGTGCCGAGGAGCCGGCGTTGCTGCTCGAGGAGATCCTCACGGTCGAGGAAGCGCTCGCGCGGTTCCAAGGTGGCGTGCTCGTGCAGCTCGCGCCCGAGGACGAAGGCTTGTTGGAGAACCTGCGCGCGATCGTCGGTCGCTACAAGGGACGCAATCCCTTCTACCTGCAGGTCACCGGCCGCGACGGCAAGATGCGCCGCGTGCGTGCCAGCCCGGATTGGCGCGTGTCGATCAGCGAGAACTTCGCGCGCGACATCGACACGCTGCTCGGGCGCGGGCGTGTGAAGCTCGCGCGGCTCTGAGCGCCTGTCCGCGAGGATCGAGTTCCGGCGGGAAGGCCCCGCTCACACGAGCGGCTGGCCCTTCGAATCGGTCTCCGGATTGCCGGAGAGGATCAGGATGCCGTCGATCATGGACCACAGCCCCGCGATCCCGCACGTCAGGATGCCGACGACGAGTTGGATGACACCCAACGTCGTGTACCCCATGTAGAGGCGTCCGATGCCGCTGATCCCGACGAGCGGGAGCAGCAGGCTCAGGAGTCCGGCCGCCAGACGCTGCTTGCGCTCGACGGTCGAGCCGAACAGCGACACCCCGCACTTCACGCACATCACGGCACCCGGGTTCGAGTCCGCACCACACGACCAGCAGAAGCGGTTGCCCGTCCGCGCGGCGAATCCGCAGCTGGTGCAGGCCATGGCGTTGTCGGCGACGGGAGCTTGGCAGTTGCGGCAGTACATCGAGAGGTTTCCTCAGAGGGTCGCGGGCGGCCGTCGTGCGCCGCGTCGTTCGGGCTCGGCGGTCGGCGACGAGTATCGATCGTCGAGTTCCGCTGCGCGACTCTTACGCAGGATCCCCGGGCGAGATTCCCCCTCGAATGGAGATTCCTGGCCGTGAGTCGGCTCCGCCGTCGCGCACCGATCGGCGGTTTCCGGACGGGTCGGCTCGCGCGTGACGCCGGCGCCCCTCCACGTCGATCCGACGACCGGGAGGGGGCCACGGGGCTCGACCTCTCGAAGCGGAGTGTTTCCGGCCGTGCGCGACTTGCCTACCCTGTCGCGCGTTCGACTCCCCCCTACCCCGAACCCAGTACTCGCAAGGACCTCCATGGATCCGACCCAGCTGCAAGAGTCCCTCGGCCCGATCGTGCTGATCGCGATCGGCCTCGTCTGCCTCCTGATCATGATCGGGATCATCTTGTTCCTGCAGTCGTGCTACGCACGCATCCCGCAGGAACACCGGAAGATGGAACCGGCCATGGTGTGGCTGCTCCTGATCCCCGTCTTCAGCCTCGTGTGGATGTTCTTCGTCTACATCCGCCTGGCGAAGTCGTTCCAAGGTGCCTTCGCCGCCATGGGCCGCAACGAAGGGGATTGCGGCGAGAAGCTCTCGCTGATCTTGTGCATCTCGGCCGTGCTCTCGATCGTGCCGCTCGTCAGCTGCATCGCGGGGCCGGCTTCGTTCGTGCTCTTGATCATCGTGCTGCTCAAGTTCAACACGCTGAAGAACGCGCTGGGCCAACCGCCGGTGTCCGGTGGTGGCGGCGCCTGGGGCGCTTCGAGCTGATCTCGCCGCGCCCGGACGACCGTTCCGACCGGAAACGAAGAGAGCCGCGGTCCCACCGCGGCTCTCTCGTTCTGTGCAGGCTCGGACGTTCCGAGCGGGCTTCCGTACGTCACGCGGTCGGAGGGATCGAGGTGCACCTCCCACGACGTCGGCGTAACCGGATCCGCGCGCGGCGCTCGCTCGGTGCCGAGCACCGAGCCGCGCCGCTCGTGGAGGCCACGAGCCCGCGGGGAACCGTTCGGGGCGCGGGTCGTCGCCCACGCCCTCGACGGATCAGCTCTTCGCGCCGGCCGGTTCGGCCTTCTCGGAGCGCTCGACCAACTCGAAGATCACGCGCTCGCCGTTGTCGCCGAGACGGTTCTTCGACAGGTGCAGGATGCGGCAGTAGCCGCCCGGTCGAGACTGGAAGCGCGGTCCGATCGTCTCGAACAGCTTCGTCGTCATCGCCTTGTCCCGCAGCGCCGCGAAGACCTGCCGGCGCGTGGCCTGCGAGTCGATCTTGGAGAGCGTGATCAGCTTCTCGACGAACGGCTTCACGACCTTGGCCTTGGCGGGCGTGGTCACGATGCGCTCGTGGAGGATCAGGGAGTTCGCCATGTTCTTCATCATGGCGATGCGGTGGCTCGTGGTCCGGCCGAGCCGGTTTCCTGCGCAACGGTGTCTCATGTCAGGCTTCTTTCCGGGGCTCCGTCAGCTGGTTCTCCGCGACGCCCAGCGGCGCGGCGCAGAGTCATCTGAGAGCTCGTATTCTGGTTCTTCTTCGCGAGCTCTCAGACGGACATGCCGAGCGAGAGTCCTCGTTCGGCCAGCTTGTTCTTGATCTCGGTCAGGCTGGTCTTGCCGAGGTTCTTCAGGTTCATGACTTCGTTCTCGCTCATGCGCACGAGGTCACGCAGCGTCTGGAGGTTGGCGCCGTCCAGGCAGTTGCGGGCACGCACGGAGAGTTCGAGATCGCTGATCGGGCTCGACAGGACCTTGTTGAGCTCGGTCGTCTCGCGGTTCTTCTGGTTGAACTCCGACGTCGTCGGGTCCTCGACGACCGGGAACTCGTCGCGGCTCGAGTTGTAGAGGACGAAGGGGTTCAGGTGCTTGCGGTAGATCTTGGCGGACTCGACCAACGCCAGCTCGGGCGTCACGGTGCCGTCGGTCCAGATCTCGAGGATCAAGCGGTCGTAGTTCGTCAGCTTGCCGACGCGCGTCGCTTCGATCGAGTAGCGCACGCGGTGGACCGGCGAGAAGATCGAGTCGACCGGGATCGTGCCGAGCTGTTGGTACTCGGACTGGTTGTCTTCGGCCGGGACGTAGCCGCGGCCCTTCTTAATCACCATCTCGATGTCGAGCTTGCGATCCGACGTGACGGTGCAGATGTGCATCTCGGGGTTGGCGACGCGCGCGTCCCCTTCCAGGATGACGTCGGCGCCCGTGACCTGGCCCTTGCCCGACTTCTGGATGCGGCACTTGAGCTCGTTCTGGCCCTCGTACTGAATGCGCAGGCGCTTCAGGTTGAGGATCATGTCGGTCACGTCCTCGTAGACGCCTTCCAGCGAGTCGAACTCGTGGTTCGCGCCCTCGATGCGGACGCTGGCCAGCGCCGTGCCTTCGATCGACGACAGGAGCACGCGGCGCAGGCCGTTGCCGATCGTGTGACCGAAGCCGCGCTCGAACGGCTCGATGATGAATCGGCCGTAGATGTTCGTGAGAGTTTCGGCGTCCGGCTGGACCTTGCTAGGCAGCTCGAAGTTGCGCCAACGGATACGCATGGTGATCTTTCCTCGGGTCGAGACTGTTCCCTTTGGAGTTTCGGTCGGGGTCCGGGCACCGGTCGTTTCGAGAGGCGATCCCCGCAGTCTCGCTCGGGGGCTCGCCGTCTCCTCTGCAGCCGGCGCTCGTGTTCGTTCGTGTTCGGAGTGTCGTGTCGGTGACGGTTCGTGCGTGGAATCGGCCGTGGAGTGTCCTGCCGAATCGAGTGGTCGTCGAGGTCAGGCGCACCGCTTGCCCCACCGGCTCGCGCCGAGTGGTCTCGAATCGCGCCTGATTCCAGCGAAGGTCCCACGGAGTCGAACTCCACGGGACCCTCGTCGGAAGGCCTCTTGGGATCACTTCGAGCAGAGCTCGATGATGAGCTGCTCCTGGATCGGGTGCGGCACGTCTTCGCGGCGCGGGACGCCCACGACGCGGGACGTCAGCGTGTCGGCGGTGACTTCGAGCCACGCCGGGACCGGCTGGCTCTTGTTCACTTCGATCGCTTCCGAAACCATCTTGCGCGTGTTCTCGCCTGTGCCCGGGGTGACGACGTCACCCGGACGCAGCTGGTACGAGCACACGTCGACCTTCCGGTTGTTCACGCGGAAGTGGCCGTGGTTGATCATCTGGCGAGCGTGGTTGCGCGACAGCGCGAGACCGCTCGAGACGACCACGTTGTCGAGGCGACGCTCGAGCAGGACCATCAGGTTCTCGCCCGTGTTGCCACGGAGGCGTTCGGCCTCCTGGAAGTAGAGCTTGAACTGACGCTCGCCCACGCCGTAGATGCGCTTCAGCTTCTGCTTCTCGCGCAGGCGGACGCCGTACTCGGTGACCTTCGCGCGCTTCTGGGCGTGCACGCCCGGCGGATAGTCACGACGGGAGACGGCGCACTTCTCGGTGAAGCAGCGTTGGCCCTTGAGGAAGAGCTTCATGCCTTCACGGCGGCAGAGCTTGCACTTGTTGTCGGTGATACGCGACATGGTTCGATTCGTTCCTGGTCAGTCTTGGCTCGGGGATGCGCGCGATACTAGACGCGACGACGCTTGCGGGCGCGGCATCCGTTGTGCGGGAGCGGGGTGACGTCCTCGATGGACACGACGCGCAGACCGGAGTTCGCGAGAGCACGCACGGCGGACTCGCGGCCCGAACCGGCGCCCTTCACGCGCACTTCGACTTCGCGGACGCCGAGGCGCATGGCGCTGGCGGCGGCCTTCTCGGCCGCGCGCTGCGCGCCGAACGGCGTGCTCTTGCGCGTGCCCTTGAAACCGACTTGACCAGCCGAGCCCGTGGCGACGACCTCGCCGTTGGTCGACGTGATCGTGACCAGCGTGTTGTTGAAGGTCGCCTTGACGTGCACGACGCCCTTCGAGCTGATCTTCTTGATCTTCTTCTTGACGGCCTTGCCCATACTACTTCATCCCCTTGACCGACTTCTTCCCGGCGACCGTCTTGCGCGGACCCTTGCGGGTACGAGCGTTCGTGCGCGTGCGCTGGCCGCGAACGGGCAGGCCACGACGGTGGCGCATGCCGCGGTAGCAACCGATGTCGCGCAGACGCCCGATGGCGGCGGCGACTTGACGACGCAGCGTGCCCTCGACCGGATACTCCTTCTGGAGGTAGTTGGCGAGGTTGGCGATTTGCTCCTCGGTCAGCTCGCGGGCCTTGATGCCGCGGTCCAACTTGAGGTGGTCGCACACCTTGCGAGCGGTGGTATCACCGACGCCGTAGATGTACGTGAGCGCGATTTCGAGGCGCTTGTTCGGGGGGATGTCGACACCAATGACACGCGGCATGTTCTGTGGGCTCCGCTAACTAGCGACCTTGACGTTGCTTGTGCCGCGGATCCGAGCAGATGACTCGGACCGTGCCGCGGCGTCGGATGATCTTGCAGTTCGCGCACATGCGGCGAACGCTGCTTCGTACCTTCATGAATGATCGTCTCTCTTTCGACGTTCGCCTCGACAGATGATGCGCCCCTTGGTCAGGTCGTAGGGCGACATCTCCACCGTGATCTTGTCTCCCGGCAGGATCCGGATGTAGTGCATCCGCATCTTGCCGCTGACGTGCGCCAGGATCTCGTGCCCCGACTCCAGCTTCGCACGGAAGCGGGCGTTGGGTAGGGCCTCGGTCACCAGGGCTTCCACCGTGATGGGTTCTTCCTTCGCCATCAGTGGCCTGCCTTGCTGCTCGCGACGATGCGCTCGAGATCGGAGTAAACCTGGTCCGGGGCGCGATTGCCGTCGATCTCCGACAGCACGCCCTTCTTCTCGCCGTAGTGGCCGACGATCGGAGCGGTTTGCTCGTGATAGGTCGCGAGGCGCTTCTGCACCACCGCGGCCGTATCGTCCGTGCGCTGCACGAGGGGTCCCCCACACTTGTCGCACGTGTCGGCGACCCGCGGAGGGCTGTTCTTGACGTGGTGGATGTTACCGCACTTGGAGCACGTGCGGCGACCGACGACGCGCTCGACGAGCACGGAGTCCGGCACCTTCAGGTGGATCGCCTGCACGCTCGACTTGGCGGCCGCGAGACGCGCGTCGAGCGCGGTCGCTTGCGGAATCGTGCGCGGGAACCCGTCGAGCAGGTACCCGGCCTTGCAGTCCGGACGCGAGACGCGGTCGAACAGCATGTCGAGCACCAGGTCGTCCGGCACCAGCTTGCCCGAGTCCATGAACGACTGCGCGCGACGGCCCAGTTCGGTGCCCTGAGCGCGATTCTCGCGGAACAGGTCTCCCGTGGAGACGTGCGGGATCTTCAGCTCGGCCGAGAGCCGAACTGCCTGCGTGCCCTTTCCGCCACCGGGCGGGCCGAGCAGGATGATCACGCGGGTCGTCACTTCTGATCGCCTCGTCCGCCGCGGGTCCAACCCGGACCCGAGCTCTTCATGAAGCCTTCGTAGTTGCGCATGACGAGTTGGGCGTTGAGTCGGTCGACCAGGTCGAGGGCCACGCCCACGACGATCAAGACCGACGTGCCGCCCAGGAAGTAGCGCATGTCGTTGGGCAGCGAGGTGCCTTGGGTCACGAACGCGGGAGCGATCGCGATCAAGGCCAGGAACGCGGCACCGGCCAGCGTGATGCGCGTGAGGACCGTCGAGAGGAACTCGGCCGTCTTCTGACCGGGGCGAATGCCCGGGACGAACGAGCCGTTCTCGCGCAGGTTGTTGGCGATCTCCGCCGGCTGGAACATCAGGCGGTTCCAGAAGAAGCAGAAGAAGAACACCAGGGCGACATACAGCGTGACGTGCACGAAGCCCGTCGGACGGCTGAAGATCTCCTTGATGTCGGCCCAGTTCAGCCACTCGAAGATCAGCGCCGGCACGATGAAGATCACCGAGGCGAACACGATCGGCATGACGCCGGCCATGTTGATCTTGAGCGGGAGGAAGTGGCGGTTCGTCGCCATCTGCCCCTGCGGACCGCGCACGAGGCGCGCGTACTGGATCGGGATGCGGCGGGTGCCCTTGTGGATGAACACGACCACGACGACCGTCACGATCCAGATGGCGCTCAGGAAGAGCAGCGTCTGCCAGAACTCGGAGGCGTCGCCCGTGTAGAGCATGTTCATCGTGTGCGGGATGCGCGCGATGATGCCCGCCATGATGATCAGGGACGAGCCGTTGCCCACGCCGAACTCGGTGATGAGCTCGCCGAGCCACATGACGAACAGGGCGCCCGCGACGAGCGACATCACCACGATCAGGCCGAGCGTGAACGTGTTGTCGCGCATGTCCGGCGCGATCAGGGCCGAGTTCTTGAGGAACACGCCCGTGAAGATGAACAGGCCCTGGACGATCGCGATCGGCACGACCGCGAGGCGCGTCCACTGGTTGATCTTCTTCTGACCCGCGGCGCCTTCCTTCTGGATGGCTTCCATGGCCGGCGAGACCTTGGTCAGCATCGAGAAGATGATCGAGGCCGAGATGTAGGGCATGATGCCCAGGCCGAACAGGTTCGTGTTGCCGATGTCGCTGCCCGAGAGGGCGCTCATCAGGCCGAACAGCGAGCCCTGGTCCTTCGACTTGTTCAGGAACTCCTCGATGCTCATCCCCGGGATCGGGACTTGGAAGCCGAACCGATACACGAGCAGCAGCACCAGCGTCGTGATGATGCGCTGCCGCGTCTCGGGAACCTTGAAGAGCTGAAGGAAGGAGTTCTGCACGTCGTTCTTCTTTGTAGAACGGGTCGGGATCAGGTCGCCGCGGGAACGTCGCGACCTTGTTCGTCGAGCAGCACCACCGTGCCACCCGCGGCCTGGATCTTCTCCACCGCCGACTTCGTGAACTTCTGGGCGCGGACGGTCAGCTTCTTGTCGAGCTTGCCGTCACCCAAGACCTTGAAGAGCGAGGAGATCTTGCCCGTGAGGCCACGCGCGAGGACTTGATCGAGGTCCACCGTCGAGCCCGCGTCGAAGACGTTCAGGCTCTCGACGTTGATCGTGGTGTAGTCGGTGCGGAAGCGCGCGTTCGTGAAACCACGCTTGGGCACGCGGCGGTAGATCGGCATCTGACCACCTTCGTAACCCGGACGACGGCTCGTGCCGGAGCGCTGGCCCCAACCCTTGTGGCCGCGGCCCGAGGTCTTGCCCAAGCCACTGCCGACGCCGCGGCCGATGCGGCGGCGGTCGGGGTAACGGATGCCCAGATCGGTGACGGTCTTCAGATCCATGGTCTCAGTG
>Ga0075163_10001314_pt1 | contig 33332 bp, 27 predicted proteins | sample JI1023141ADNA_FD_71478 | JGI IMG/M metagenome (GOLD analysis project Ga0075163, IMG submission 71478) | Wastewater effluent complex algal communities from Wisconsin, to seasonally profile nutrient transformation and Carbon sequestration -... | ecosystem: Engineered > WWTP > Effluent > Algae...
CTCGATCAGCCCGCTGGGCTCGTCGACCGCGTCGCCAGCCTCGGACGGCGCGTCGCTGCTGGCGGCCGCACGCGCCGGCGCCGCCGGGCTCGGCCCAGGCAAGGTCACGTCGCTGGTGTCGGGGATCGCGCGGGTCCGCGGCGTCGGCGTCGGCGTCGAGGCCTCGGGTGCCACCGGCGCCGCGCTCACAGGCGTCGCGGGCTCGGCGGCGGGCGGCGCGGCCTCACCGAGCGCGGCAGCGGCCTCCCCCGCCGCGGGCTCAGCGGACGCGCCGACCGGCGATGGCGCGACCGGCGGCGCGGCAGCAGCACCGACCGCGGCCGGCTTGGCGATCGTCGGCAGCGGCTTGGGCTCGGGCCGCTTCAGCGACGGCAGCGGCGCCAGCTTGGGCTTGCCGGCGGGCTTGAGCTCGCCGCCGACCTTGGCCGGCGCCGGCTCGGCCGTCGGCGCGCGGGTCGGCACCGGCGTCGCCTCGCGCCCCGGCTCGGGCGTCGCTGGCGACCGATCGTCGAACGTCGCGGTCAGCGCCTCGAGCGTGCCCGCCGCCGGCACCCCGCCCTGATCCAGCTCTCGCAAGAGCTGATGCCGCGCCGCGATCTGGCTGGCGAACGTCGACCGCATGTACGTGGCCATCGCCTCGTAGTCGTTGCGCTCGGCGCCGCGCAACAGCGCGTTCAGCTCGTCTTGCAGCGCCTTGGCCGTCGGGTAGCGCGCCTCGCGATCCTTGGTCAGCGCGCGGGCGCAGATCGCGTCGAGCTCCGGCGCCAGCCCGGGCACCAGCGTCGACGGCGGCGGCACCACGCAGGCGCGGATCTTGGCGAAGGTGTCGGCGTCGGTCGCGCCGGCGAACAGCCGCCGCAGCGTCAGCGACTCCCACAACACGACGCCGAGCGCGAACACATCCGAGCGCCGATCGGCCGGGTGCTTGTCGAACAGCTCGGGCGCCAGGTAGCCGGCCTTGCCCTTGACCAGGCTGGCGTCGTCGGAGCTGCGCACCTTGGCGACGCCGAAATCGAGCAGCTTGGCCTGGCCGGTGTACAGCACGAACACGTTGCCCGGCGTCACGTCCTGGTGCACCAGCTCGAGCGGCTCGCCCGACAGCGCGCGCAGCTCGTGGGCCGCGTGCAGGCCGCCGGCGCAGTCGCTCACCACCTGCGCCGTGCGCAGCGGCGACAGCCGCACGCCGCCCTTCGCGCGCTGGGCCCGGATGACCGCGGTCATCGACTCGCCCTCGAGGTACTCCATCGCGATGAAGTAGGTGCCGTCCTCCTCGCCGAGGTCGTAGATATCGACCACGTGCGGGTGCCGTACCTTCGCGGCGATCCGCGCCTCCTCGAGCAGCGCCTCGGCCAGCGCCGGCTTGGCCGCCAGCCGCGAGTGCACCGTCTTCACCACCACCAGCTTCTCGAACGCCTTGGGCCCGCGCTGACGCGCCAGGTACACCTCGGCCATGCCTCCCTCGCCGATGCGCGCGATCAGCTCATAGCGCCCGAGGGTCTGGCCCGGGTTGCTCATCCCAACGCAGAATAGCAGGGCCGGCCACGGATCGACACGCTCCCCGCCGCGATCCTGCGGGCCAGCCGCCGCGCCTCAGCGGACCCGGATCGCGTCGGCGATGACCACCTTGCCCGCCGCCCCGGCCCGCGTCAGGACGACCTTGTTCCAGCCGGCGCTGAAAGCGTAGGTGCCGACGGCCACCCACTGCTGGCCGTTGCTCTGCTGGCTGACCGCCCGGCGGCCGAGCTCGGCGCCGCTGGCGTTCTGGGCGACGAACGTCGCCGACGCGGTGCGGTTGGTGCCGGCGGTCCACCACGCCTCGATGGTCCGGGTGCCGGCGGCCGGCAGGTAGAAGTTGAAGGTGGCCGCCGAGCCGGTGCCGGTGTCGGCGTACCAGTAGCCGCTGCCGTAGTAGCCCGGGGTCGACGCCGACGAGGTCCAGCCGGCGATGTCGATGCGGGCCTTGGTCGCGTCGTTGTTGGCGTTGTTCGAGTCGACGACGATCGCCGTGCCCGGGGCGGGCGGAGGCGGGGTGCCGCCGCCGCCGCCGGTGTCGCCGCAGTACGAGCGCACCGAGTCGAGGTACGCGGCCCACGGCCAGTTGGGGCCCGGGTCGGTGCGGTTGTACGGCTGCAGCTGACCGTGGCCGACGATGTGGAAGCGATCGCGGGGGATGTTGTGGTCGCGGGTGATGTCGCAGGTCAGCTTGGCCGACGCGGTCAGGAGGCCGCTCGACCACGACGCCTGCGAGCCGAAGCCGGCGTGCTCGATGCCGACCGCGAAGTTGTTCACGCCGACGCCGTTCTTGGCGCAGTCGGTGTTGCCGTTGCGCGAGCACTCGTAGGTGGCGCCGACGTGCCACGCCTTCGACGCCTCGCGCACGAGCTGGGTGATCTGCGAGCCCGACTCGTTGACCACGTAGTGCGCGCTGACCGAGCCGTTGATCAGCGTCGACACGCAGCCGGCGTACGCGCCCTCGCAGGTGTGGATCACGACGTGGGTGATGCCCGTCGAGCGGCTGCTGAAGTTGGGCGACGCCCGCCACACGGCCGCGGCGTAGTCGGGGCCGGCAGCGAACAGCGGCCGCGCGACCAGCGGCGCCATCTCGGGGTGCGGCGCGAGCGAGGCCACCAGCTCGCCGCCCTCGGCGCGCTCCTCGGCGCCCTCGGCCAGGATGCGGAACACGTCGCCGCGCACGAACTGGCGGCGGCTGTCGTCGTCGGTGAGGCCGGCCCACGCGGCCAGCACCGGCTCCCACGCCGCGAGGTCGCCGCCGCTGACGCCCTGGGCCGCGGCCTCGGCGGCGAGCAGCTTGGCGGCGGCGAGGATGTTGGCCTCGGCGCTGGCGGCCAGGTCGTCGGCGCCGTAGCCGGTGAGCGCGGCGCCGCGGGCGAGGTGATCGGGGGTCAGGCCCATCACGCCGGTGTGGGTCGGCGCGCCCTCGAGCTCGGCCTCGCCGATCACCTGCTGCCACCGGGTCTGGGCGTAGCCGACCGCCTTCAGCAGGTCGACCGGCACGCCGGTCTCGTCGGCCGCGGCCTGGTAGGTGCGATCGAGCTCGGTCACCACCACCGGGTTGGCCCCGTCCTCCACCATCACGTCGGTGGCGCAGGCGGTGGTGGCGAGCGCGACGATCAGCGTTCCGGCGAGGCGCGAAATCATGCTGGCTACTAGAGCAGCCACCGTGCCACCCACGATGTGCGCACACCTGCGACGTCGACGCCGTAACCAGAATCGCTAGTTGGCCGGGCGGCGAACGATGGTTGGGCCGCTCCCGCCGATGACTGCCCACGACCGTGTGCACGCGCCCGGGGACTCACCGCCGCGACCGCAACCTCCGGTCGTCACTCGGGGGACCGGCCGCGGCGGCCGTCCGCCTGTAGTATGGGCGCCATGCCCGCCCAGCTCACCATCGCCGGCGCCGCCGGCGGAGTCACCGGGAGCTGTTACCACCTCGCGTTCGACGGCACGGCGATCGTCATCGACTGCGGCACGTTCCAGGGCGGTCGCGAGGCCGAGGCGCTGAACCGGCGCCCGTTCCCGTTCGACCCGGCGCGGGTCGACGCGCTGTTCTTGACCCACGGGCACCTCGACCACGCCGGCCGCGTGCCGCTGCTGGTGGCGCAGGGCTTCTCCGGCCCGATCCACGGCACGCCGGCCACCCTCGAGATCGGCTCGCTGATCATGGAGGACACGGTCAAGATCGCCGCCCACGCCGAGGGGCCGCCGCTGTACGACGCCGCGGCGCTGGGCGCGACCCGCGAGCGGCTGCGGCCGCTGCGCGGCTACCGCGCGCCGATCACCGTCGGCGCGTTCACGATCGAGGCGTTCGACGCCGGCCACATCCTCGGCTCGAGCCACCTGCGCGTGAGCTGGCGCGACGGCGGCGCCGAGCGGGCGCTGCTGTTCTCCGGCGACGTCGGCGTGTGCGGCACGCCGATCATCCGCGACCCGACGCTGGCGTGGGATCCGGCGCTGGCCGTCGACTACGTGATCACCGAGTCCACCTACGGCGATCGCGCGCACCCCGATCGCGGCGCGGCCAAGGCGCTGTTCCGCGAGGTCGTCGCGCGGGCGATCGGCGACGGCGGCAAGGTGCTCATCCCGGCGTTCGCGATCGGCCGCACCCAGGAGATCCTCTACGAGCTCGATCAGCTGATCGGCCAGGGCGCGCTGCCGGCGGTGCCGGTGGTGATCGACGGGCCGCTGTCGGCGACGGCGACCCAGCTCTACGCGCGCTACCGCGGCCTGTACGACGAGGACGCGCTGGCGGCGCTGGCGCGCGGCGATCACCCGCTCGAGCTCGACTCGCTGACGGTCGGCCGCGACGGCCGCGCCGCGGCGGCGATCAGCGACCGCGACGGCCCGGCGATCATCATCGCCGGCTCGGGCATGTGCAACGGCGGGCGCATCCGCGGCCACCTCGCGCGTCACCTGCCCGACGCGCGCACCGACGTGCTCCTGGTCGGCTACCAGGGCGCGCGCACGCTGGGCCGCGCCCTCGAGGACGGCGCCCGCGAGGTGTGGATCGACGGCCGGTCGGTCGCGGTCCAAGGCCGGGTCACGCGGCTGTCGGGCTACTCGGCCCACGCCGATCGCGACGGCCTCGCCGCGTGGTTCGCCGCGGTGCCGCGGCGCGGGGCCGCCACCGCGATCGTCACCCACGGCGAGGACGAGGCCCGGGCCAGCTACGCCGCGCTGCTCGCCGATCGCTTCGGCGCGGCGACGATCGTGCCGGCCCTCGATCAGACGATCGCGCTGCCGTGACCACCGCCATCCCGTTCTTCGACATGCGCGGCGAGCTGGCGTCGATCCGCCCGGCGATCGACGCCGCGATCGCGCGGGTGCTCGATCACGGCGGCTTCGTCGGCGGCGCCGAGGTCGAGGGCTTCGAGCGGGCGCTCGCCGCGGCGACCGGCGTCGCGCGCGCGGTCGGCACCAGCTCGGGCACCGACGCGCTGCTGGCGATCGCGATGGCGCTCGGCTGGGGCCCGGGCGACGAGATCGTCACGACGCCGCTGTCGTTCTTCGCCACCGTCGGCGCGATCGTCCGGGTCGGCGCGCGGCCGGTGTTCGCCGACGTCGACGCCAGCCTCAACGCCGATCCCCAGGCGGTGGCGGCGGCGGTCGGCCCGCGCACCAAGGCCGCGCTGCTGGTCCACCTGTTCGGCCGTCCGGCGGCGTGGCCGGCGATCGGCGTGCCGATCGTCGAGGACGCCGCCCAGGCCATCGGCGCGGCGCCGGTGCGCGGCGTCGCGGCGGCGCTGTCGTTCTTCCCGACCAAGAACCTCGGCGCGTGCGGCGACGGCGGCGCGGTGCTCACCGACGATCCGGCGCTGGCCGATCGGATCGCGCTCCTGCGCAACCACGGCGCGCGGCCCAAGTACCACCACGTCGCGGTCGGCGGGAACTTCCGGCTCGACGCGCTGCAGGCGGCGATCCTCGGCGCCAAGCTGCCGCACCTGCCGGCGTGGACCGCCGCGCGCCGGGCCCGCGCCGATCGCTACCGCGCCGGGCTGGCCGGGCTGGCCGAGGTGCGCATCCCCGCCGACGACCCGCGCCACGTCTACCATCACTTCGTCGTCCGCGCCGACGCCCGCGATCGCCTGCGCGCGCACCTCGCCGCCGCCGGCGTCGGCACCGAGATCTACTACCCGTCGCCGCTCCACCTGCAGCCGGCGCTCGCCGAGCTGGGCTACCGCGCCGGCGCGTGCCCCGCCGCCGAGGCCGCGTGCGCCGAGCTGGTGGCGCTGCCGCTGTACCCCAGCCTGCCGCTCGACGCAGTCGACCGCGTCGCCGCGGCGGTCCGCAGCTGCTACCGCTGACGCGCGCGCGCGCGCCGGCCCCCGAGCCCGACCCGCGCCGCCGCCCGCACCAGCCGCAGCGCCGCCCGCGCCCGAGCCGCGATCGCGATCGGCCCACGCGGCACCTCGGCAACGCCGACGAGCTGCGCGTCGTGGACCAGGCCCAGCGCCGGCGCGACCTGGTTGTCGCCGGCGTGGACCCACCAGCCCAGCCCCGGCGCCCGGGCCAGCAGCCGGTGCAGCTCGAGCTCGCCGCGGGGGGTCACGAACGCCGCGACCTCCCCGATCCGCGGCCGGCCCGCGCGCACCCGCACCGGATCGCCGCGCCGGATCGCCGGCTCCATCGACACCCCACCGCACGTCACCGTCATGCCGCGCTGCGCGCGCTCACGCAGTAGCTCGATCCGCGCGCGCACGCTGGGCGGCAGATCGAGCCCGAACCTCACGAGCTCTGCGGGTTGCCGCCGGGACAGGTGAAGCGGTTCGCCTTGGCGCACGACAGCGCCATGGTCTCGAACACCTCGTCGCTCACGACCGCCGGCCGCTCGTAGGGGCGCCGCGGGGCAGCGGCTTGCTCGGTCTTCTTGCGCTCGGTGCTCATGGTCGACTCCGGAGAAAGAGGCTAGCAGACAACGGGACCTGGGGCGAGGTCACATCCCGTCGTCCCACAAGAGCTGCAGGCCGCCGTCGCGGCCGTTGCTGGTCCAGTCAGCCCAACAGACGTCATCGAGCCCGTCAGCGTTCACGTCGCCCGCCCAGATCGCCGTGATCGGCGACCCGCCGATGCCCGGGATCGCGGCGCCGAAGCTGGCCGGACCACTGATCTGATGGTCGGGCGCGATGGTGGGCTGCACCCCGAGCGGGACGGGGCCAAACCACACGTTCATCGCCGCCACGCCACCGACGGTCCCCACCACCAGCAGGTCCTCGATGCCGTCGCCGTCGACGTCGGGGGTGGTCCCGTTGGCGTTGTTCACGATCTGCATGCCGAAGCGCGCGCTGGCGGTCGCGCCGGCGATCGTCGTCAGCGTGCCCGTGCCGAACTGGTTGAGCGTGTGGACGCCGGCGGTGCCGAGCACCCCGCCATCGACCACCACGACGATGCCGGCGTCCGCGGCATAGCGATAGTCGCCGAACACCAGCTCGCGGGCGCCGTTGCCGTTGCGATCGGTCACGGAGCTGACCGTCGAGCCCCACTCGAGCGACGTGTCGTTGATGTTGGCGTGGACGCGCACGTCGCGGCCGATCGTGAACGGCTCGCGGGTGACGCCGGGCGCGGCCGGGCGACCGCCGGTCGAGCGCAGCACCACGACGTCGGCGCCGGCCACGCCGTCCTCGGCGTAGCCCACCGCGAGGTCGTCGGCCACATCGGCGACGCCGGTCGTCGGCCCGACGTTGTGCAGGTAGTAGCCGAACAGGTTGAAGCCGACCTCCTCGTACATCCGCACGACCGCGGTGCCGCTGCCCGCGGCCGAGGTGTCCGAGATCCGGACGGTGCCGGTGGGCACGGTGCCGCCGTAGAACACCAGCGCCGCGCCGGCCGCGCCGGCGTTGCCGAACACCGCGGTGGTGATGAGATCGTCGGTGCCGTCGCCGTCGTGGTCCGCCGCGGCGAGCTGCCAGCCGAGCGCGCTGCCCGAGAACCAGTTCGCCGTGGTGGCGGCGCCGATGCGCCGCGGCGCGCTGGCCGGCGTGATCGCGCCGGTCGGGAACGCGACGCCGCCGTTCCACACGTAGATCGCGCCGCTGCCGCCGTCGCCGAACGGCTCGCCGACCACCAGGTCGCTGCGGGTGGTGCTGCTCCACCGCACCGCGGTCAGCGCCGAGCCGAACGCCGCGTCGGCGGTCACGCCGCGGATCGTCACGCCGGGCGTCGCCGCCAGGCCGGTGGCCGAGCCGAAGAACACGTAGACCTCGCCGGCGCCGGCGACGCCGCCGGCGGTCACGAACGGCGCGCTCACCGCGACGTCCTCGAAGTCGTCGTCGTTGAACTTGCCGCGCACCATCGCCAGGCCGAAGCCGGCGTCGCCGACGGTGTTGGGCGCGCCGACCACCGCGGCCTGGTCGAAGCGCGGCGTCAGCGGCCCGGCGATCTGCGCCGCCGAGCGGTTGCCGGCGTCGTCGACCGAGGCCACCGCCACCCAGTAGGCGGTGCCGGCGCGCAGCGGCCGCACCCGGACCGTCTCGGCGCTGCCCGCCGCGCCCGGCGTGGGCGCGGTGACGGCGGTGCCGGTGGCGTCGAAGTTGGCGTCGGTGAGCGCGGTGGTCGCGAACTTCACGCGGTAGCTCGCGGCGCCGGCCGGCGCGGTGAAGCCGAGGCGGATCGACTGCCGCGTGTCGGCGATCGCGGTCAGGCCGGTCGGCGTGCCGGGCGGCGTCAGATCGACGACCAGCGGCAGCGTCGCCGAGCCGGTGCGCGGGGTCAGGGTCGCGGTGGCGACGATCGTGTACGGCGCGGCGCGGCCGGCCAGCGCCAGCGTCAGCGACCACGCAGTGCCGGTGACGGTGGCGGCCTGCGGCGCGCCGCCGTCGACGGTGACCGTCACCGTCGCGCCGGCGACCGACGCGGTGCCGGTCAGCGCGAACGTCAGCGTCGAGCCGCTGACCGTGCCGTCGGCGCCACCGACCGTGCCGTCGGCCGGCGAGCCGGTGAAGTTGACCGCGATGTCGGCCAGGTTGACGACGCAGTTCACCGAGGTGCCGATGTTGCCGGCGCCATCGGTGGCGTGGCCGACCATCGTGTTGGCGCCAGGGACGATGGTCGCGAACACCTCGCCGCCCGGGGCGGTCACCGGCAGCGTCACGGTGGCGGCGCCGCTGGTCACGTCGAGCGAGCGGGACACCGACAGCGGCGCGGTCACGCGCATGCGGACCTGCACGCCGGGGGTGGCCGCGTCCTGATCCTGGGCGGGGGTCACCGTGCCGCCGCAGGCCACGCCGACCGGCTGCGACACCGTCACCGCGACGTTGGGCGCCAGGTTGTCGAACGCCAGGTCCACGCCGGCGGTGGTCTCGATGCCGTCGGTCGAGGTCACGCGCAGCGTGCACATCTCGGTGGCCTCGCACGGCACGCCGTCGCACACCGTCGCGCGCAGCGCGATCGCGCCGCCGGCGCCGACCACCACGCTGGGGTCGGTGCTGCCGCAGTCCGAGGTGATCGTCTGGCCGACGCACTCGGGCGCGCTGGCGGTGATGTCGACCTGGGCGCCGTTGGTGGCGTCGCCGTCGGCGTCCGTCGTCACCGTGCCGGTCGGCGCGCTGACGGTGATCGTGCAGCCGGCCAGCACGACCCGGTACGCCTGGTCGACCATGCAGGCGTTGCCGGCGTGATCGGCGGTCGCGAAGCGGACCGCGTAGTCGGCCGGCGAGGTCGCGGGATCGAAGCTCGCGGCGGCCGTCGACTGGCCGGTCGCGTCGCGGTCGGTGCCGACCAGCGCGGTGGTGCCGCCGCCCGGCTCGGTGATCGTGAAGCTCGCGGTCTCACCCTCGCCGTCGCCGCCGTCACCGGCGCCGCGCAGCGTGACCTGGATGCCGTCGCTCAGGTCGTTGTTGGCGTCGAGGCCCGGCGTGATGCTGGTGCCCGGGATCGGCTCGAGCATCGCGCACGCCGGCGCGACCGTGTCGACGAAGATCGACGTCACGCCCGACGACCGCGAGGTGACGCCATCGGCGACGCCGCACTCGGCGCGCAGGTTGACCTGGCCCTCGGGGGCGCTGGTGGCGAGGCTGACCGTGCCGGTGTCGCCGACGGTGCCAGCCGCGACCTCGGTCTCGGGCACGCCGGGCGCCGACAGGAACAGCTTGACCTGCTCGCCGGGCCGCGCGGTGATGAGCGTGTCCCCCTGGAAGCCGGCCGTCGCCGGATCGGCGTCGGCGGCGGCGTTCCACACGTCGAGCGGCGCGTAGAACGGGTTGGCGACCGGCGGGGTCGCGAACGCGATCGCGCAGTCGCCGCCGCCGATCAGCGCCACCGCCACCTCGTCGGAGTCGTTGCCGCACTGGCCGGCGTCGGCGTCGACGCGCAGCGACGCGCCGGTGGTCGGGATCGTGACGTCGGCGAAGGTGAAGTTGCCGTCGTCATCGGTGCGGCCGGTCAGCGTCGCCACCACCGCGTCGTCGGCGTCGGTGACGGTCAGCGTGACCGCCGCGCCGCTGAACGTCGACTTGACCACGACGTCCTGCTGGATGCCGTCGACCCGGGGATCACTGTCGGTGATGATCGGGCCCTGCGGCGACGAGATGAACACCAGGCTCTCGACCTGACACACCGGCCCGTCGCCACAGCCGGCGAGCGTGGAGATCACGGCACAGGTCGCGACGAGCGTACGTCCGAGCAGGCGGAGCGAAGTCGAGGTCATGGACGGTCCTTCCCAGGCAGCCAAGGTCACGAGCGAGGAGACTTCACGAGATCACGCGCAGCGCCGCGGGCCGCCGCTTGCCGTCGCCGCCCGCGGCCTTGGCCCGGTGCTGGCCGTCGGCGTCGACCCGATCCCAGGTCGGCGGCAGCGCGGTCTCGGTGGCAGGGATGAGCCCGCGCTCGCGCAGCGAGTCGCGGATCTCGACGGCGTGGCGGCAGGCCTCGAGCGACGGCCCGGCGACCTGGCCGTGCTCGACCAGCGCCATGCCGTGGCAGCGCTGGCAGTACGGGCGCAGGCTGCAGCGGTTGCACTCGGCGAGGCTGGCCCAGGTCAGGCCGCGCACCGACGCCAGCTCGGGCGAGCCCGACCAGATCGCGGCGAACGACTGCTGGCGCAGGTTGCCGCACGGCATCGGCAGCGCGTTGCACGGCCAGACGTCGCCGTTGGGCGAGATCGACACCGACTGCTGGCCGGCGCGGCACGGCGCGTGGTGCAGCGGGCGCAGCTCTTCGCCCTTGGCCTTCATCGACTCGGGGCCGATGAACGTGCGCTCGAGGTGGCCGGCCATCGTCGTGCGGTAGAACCGCGCCAGCGTCTCGGCCTTCATCCGCAGCTCGAGCGGCGCCTGATCGCCGGTCTCGATCGCGGTGATCTTCGGATCGAACGTGAACTCGGCGCCCATCTCGGTGGCCAGCTCGGCCATCCCGGCGACGTCGTCGACGTTGGTCTCCATGACCGGCGCCTTCAACAGCACCGCCATCTTGCGTGCCAGGAGCCGCCGCGCCGCAGCAACGGTGCGCTCCCACGAGCCCGGCATCCGGGTGATCTCCTCGTGCTTGCCCTTGTGGCCGGCGTACAGCGACAGGTCGAACTGGATCGGCCGCAAGGTCGCCAGGTAGTCGGCGCGCTTGTCGGTGATGTGGTGCCCGGTGGTCAGCACCTTCAGCGCGAAGCCCTTGGCGTGGGCGGCGGCCAGGATCTGGTCGGCGTCCTTGCGCATGAAGAACTCGCCGCCCATGAAGGTCAGGAACAGCACGCCCATCGCGGCGATCTCATCGAGGATCCGCTCGATCTCGGCGAAGCTCAGCTCGTCGTCGTGGGCGTCGTGCTCCTGGTAGCAGTGGACGCACTCGTAGTTGCAGCGATCGGTGACCTGGAAGGTCACGGTCACGGGCCAGCCCTCGCGCTGGGCGCGCGCGGCGAGCAGATCGGCGGCTCCGCGCAAGGGCTTCATGGCATACGCCCGAGTCGACCGGGGCGGACTCCAGGATAGACCCGGGCGCCAGCGGCATCAACCCGCGGGCCGCGCGGCGGCGGGAGCTGCGATCTCGAGCACGGTGCCGACATGGGGGTCCTTTCGGAAGTGCAAGCGGTAGCAGGGCGTGGACGCGGTGATCGTGGCCACCACCGCGAGCACGCGCTCGGCGGTGGTCGGCTCGGCGACGTAGACCAGCACGTGGCGCAACAGCTCGCGCAGCGCCTCGCCCGGCGGCACCGGATCGCGACGATCGAACGGCGCCTGCACCAGGAAGTGGATCCCAGCCAGGGGCGCCGCGGCGCCGTGGGGCACGTCGGCCGGCCCCAGGTAGGGCGGGACCTCGAGCGCGACCCCGCCGTCGGTCGGCCGCAGCACCAAGAGCTCGTCGGCGACCTTGGCGCAGCTCGGATAGGCGTCGGCCAGCATCGCCGAGATCGTCGACTTGCCGGCGCCGCTGACCCCGGTGAACACCAGCGCGCGGCCGGCGTGGGTGACCGCCGAAGCGTGCAGGATCACGGCGCCGTCCCGGGCCAGCGCGACCGACGCCGCGATGCGCACGCAGGCCTCCAGGCTGTTGGCCGACGGGCCGACCTGGAACGCCGCGGTGATGGGCGTCGCCGCGACGTCGACCACGCCCTCGGCGTCGTAGCGCTCGACGTGCAGCCGGCCGTCGTCGGTGGCGCGCCGCGCGAACGCCGGGTAGCCAGGCCCCGGCTCGCGATCGAACCCGGCGACCCGCGCGATCGTGATCACCAGCCGCGGCGCCTCGGTGGTCGCGAAGCGCGCGTAGATCGGCGCGAGGTCGTCGAGGTCCCCGGGCTGGGACGCGACCACCTCGATGGGCAGGCCAGCGAAGCGAAAGCGAGGCACGTCGTGAGGTTAGTGCAGATCGGCGGGCGCGGCGTTCACCGGGCGGCCAGCCGCGCCACCACCGCGACGTGGCTCCACAGCGGCAGCGGGCTGCGGGCGTCGATCCAGGCCGGGATCGCCAGCGCGTAGGGCCAGACTCGCACCGAGCGGAAGCGCGCCAGCCGCTCGACCGCGAAGCCGGCGGTCGCCAGCGTCGCGACCAGCGCCGCGGCGTCGGCCGGTTGCCACAGCTCGGGGGGCGCCGGCGCCGCTGGTCGCAGCCTCAGCGTCCGCCGCGGGTACAGGTGCGCGGCCAGCACGCCGCCGGGGCGCAGCACGCGCGCGATCTCGGGCAGCGCGACCGCCGGGTCGAGGTAGCGCAGCGCGCCCTTGCCGGCGATCACCGCGTCGATGGTGCCGCTGGCGATCGGCAGCGCGTGGCCGTCGGCCTGGGCCACCGCGAGGCCGCGGGCGCGGGCGTGGACCAGCATGCGCCCGGCGATGTCGACGCCGAGCCGCGCCGGCGCGGCGACCTGCGCGAGCAGCCGGCCGGTGCCGACGCCGATCTCCAGCACCCGGGCCGCGCCGCGGGTCGCGTCGAGGAGCACGCGATCGATCGCGCGGGCGCGGGCGGCGCCGCGGCGATCGGCGTGGCGCGCGTCGTAGCCATCGGCCCCGGCGTCGTAGCCCGCGGCCACCGCGCGCCGATCGCGCGGCGCGGTCACGGCTCGACGACGAGGATGTGGCGGGCGACCAGGTCGTCGAGGCACGCGGCGGCGTCGGCCCGCGCGGTGGGCGCCTCGACCTCGTACGCCTGACACAGCGCCGCGGCGGCGTCGTCGAGCGACGCGCCAGCGGCGGTGAGCTGCCACAACAACGTCGCCGCCCCGTTGAGCGTGTGCAGCTTGTTGTCGTCGGGCGTCACCACGAACGCCTGACCATCGATCACGCGGCCGGCGGTCTGCGGGTTGCGGCGGTAGCGCGCCATGCGGCTACGCTACACGCCGGCGGCAGGGCCGGCAATCGTGGCCACCAGGCCGCGCAGCACCGCGGCCACGTCCGCCAGCGGCGCCGTCGAGCGCTGCACCTTGGCGAGCAACAGCGCGCCCTCGACGGCGGCCAGCGTGAACGTCGCCAGCTGCCCTGCCACCGCCGGCGGCGCGCCCAGCGCCGTGACCCGCGCGGCGATCGACGCCAGCCACGCGTCGTAGCTGGCCGCCACCGTCGCGCGCACCGCCTCGGACGTGCCGGCCGCCTCGAGCGCGACCGTCGCCAGCGGGCAGCCCTCGCGGAAGTCGGTCGCCACCAGCTCGGCCGCGAGCTCGTCGCACACCGCGGTGATCGCGCTCGCCACGTCGGGCGCGCGGGCGATCACGCCCTCGAGCCGCGCCCGCCACGCCGCGCCGGTGTCGGCCAGCGCCGCGCACGCCAGGTCCTCCTTGCCGCCGGGGAAGTGGAAGTACAGCGAGCCGCGGGGCGCCTCCGCGGTGGCGACCACGTCGGCGAGCGCGGTCGCGTGGTAGCCCTGCCGGCGCAGCAGCGTCGCGGCGGCCTCGGTCAGCCGCGCCCGCGTGCGCTCGCCCTTGGTCGGCCGCGGCGCGGTCACGCGCGCACCGCCGCCGCGATCGGCGCCGCCCGCCCGACCGGCAGCATCGTCGCGCGCAGCCCGCGCCACAGCGCGCCGAACGCCCCCAGCCCGAGGTCGGGCTCCTCGCCGCGCGCGATGCGGTGCAGCTGCTCCTGGTACCAGAACACCTGCAGCGCGTCGTCGAGCCGGCGGACCCGGCTGCGGATCGCCACCACCGGCGCGCCGTCGACGCGCCCAGCCAGCAGATCGGCCGGCAGGCTCGGCGCCACCGTCAGCGGCCGCGCCATCCCGACCACGTCGACGTCGCCGGCGCCGATCACCGCCTGCATCGTCGCGCGGGTGCGCATGCCGCCGGTCAGCATCAGCGGCAGCGTCGTCACCGCGCGGATCTGTCGCGCGTAGTCGAGGAAGTACGCCTCGCGCTCGCGCGACGTCGCGCGCTCGATCCGCGGCAGCTCGCCGCTGCCGGCCATCGCCGGGCGCTCGTAGTTGCCGCCGGAGATCTCGAGCAGGTCGACGCCGGCCGCCTCGAGCGCGCGCGCCACGTCCATCGCCTCCTCGATCGTGAAGCCGCCGCGCTGGAAGTCGGCCGAGTTCAGCTTGACGCCGATCGGGAACGCCGGCCCCACCGCCGCGCGCACCGCGGCCACGATCGCGAGCAAGAACTGCTGCCGCCGCGTCGCGTCGCCGCCCCACGCGTCGTCGCGCTGGTTGGTGCGCGCCGACAGGAACTGCGAGATCAGGTAGCCGTGGGCCGCGTGCAGCTGCACGCCGGCGAAGCCCGCCTCCTTGGCCACCGCCGCGGCCGTCGCGAACCGCTCGATCAGCGCGCGGATCTCCGCGTCGTTCAGCGCCCGCGGCCGCGCGAACGCGCCGGCGAACCCGCGCACCGCGATCGGCGACGGCGCCACCGGCTGCCGAGTCAGCCGCCGCGGCGCCTGCCGGCCGGCGTGGTTGAGCTGCATCCACAGCCGCGCGCCGTGGCGCTGCGCCGCCGCCGCCCACCGGGTCAGCGCCGCCAGGTGGCGGCGATCGGTCACCACCACGTTGCCCGGCTCGCCGCGCCCATCGGGATCCACGATCACGTGCCCCGTGATCAACAGGCCCGCGCCACCCGCGCCCCACCGCTCGTACAGCCGCTCCAGCTGCGGCGTCGGCGCTCCCGTCGCCGGGTCCCCCAGCACCTCGCTCATCGCCGACTTGGCGATGCGGTTCGGCAGCGTGGCACCAGCGGGCAGGCGAAGCGGCGAGGCGAGATCGGTCATCCCCCACTGAATATGTCGCCCGTCATAATCCCGCAAGCCAGAATATGCCACCCATCATATTTTCCGGGTCGCTGCGACCCGGAACGGGTGCCGGGGGCCGGGGTCGCTTTCGTCATATTTTCCGGGTCGCTGCGACCCGGGACGGGAGCGCACCGATACGCTGCGACCCGGCGCACCGATACGCTGCGACCCGGAACGGGACTGGGGGGTGGCCGCCGGGGCGGCGCACCGATACGCTGCGACCCGGAATGGACCTGGTGCCGCTGATCCGCGATCCGGCGCTGGTGCGACAGCACCTGCTGGCGCCGCTGGCGTACCGGCAGGGCCGCGCCGAGTACAAGCGCGACTACATCGCCGCGGCGCTTCATGCCGAGCGACGCCAGGCGTTCCTCGATGAGGCGGTGGCGGCGCTCGGAGACATCCCGGCGATGCGCCTCAAGGGCATCGCGTACGCCGGCGCGATCTACGACGACCCGGCGCTGCGTCCGATGACCGACATCGATCTGCTGGTGCCGGCGCCGCGCTTCGCCGCCGCCGTGCAAGCCCTCGAGGCCATTGGCTATCGTGACGATGGCAAGCGCAACCAGCGCTCGCCGATCAACCACGCCGTCACGCTGCGCCGGCAGGAGAGCGCGATCGATCTGCACCGCTCGATGGTCCAGGTCGGCCGCATGGCGATCGATCTCGCGGCGGTGTGGCGGGAGGCGATCCCGGCCCCCGGCGGCACCCTGCGCCCCCGCCCCGCCCACGAGTACCTGATTCATGTCGCGCACCTGGCGCGCCACGAGTTCTCGGCCGCGCTGATCGCCTACGAGGACGCCGCCCGCCTCGCCGCCGCCGCCGGCGACGTCCGCGACCTGGCCCGACGGTGGCATCTTCGCCGGGCCGAGGCCCTGGTGCGTCGCTACGTCCGGTCATTCGAACGCCTCGAGATCATTACGCCCTATCCGTTCCCTGGGACCCGCGAGCTGGTGCTCGGCCCGCCGGTGCCGCGCCCCCTCCAGCTGCTGCGCAAGCTGGCGCTCCACGACCACCCGACCGACCTCATCGGCTTCGCCTGGGGCGGGCTGCGGACCCGGCTCGGCGTGTGATCCCGTGCACCGCCGCGGCCCGAAATCGCCCGGCGCCTTTGAACACCGGCGCCCCTCGCGGTATCCAACCCTCACGCCTCCTCGTTTCCCGAAGCGATATCCCAAGGTTGACGCGACCCGCGACCGCGCGTAGCATCAACAGCCGATCCACTTCGGGCGCGGGCCGTCCCCAGCCAGGAACCATCATGCGAGCTCGCACACTCGTCGCCGCCATCGTCGCCACCGCCTTCGCGGGCGGCGGGATGCTGTACGCGCAACCGGGCGCTGATCCGAAGCCCGATCCTGACCCTGGCAGCGGCACCGCGGCGCCGGCCCCCGCCCCGGACGCGCCCGACGTCTCGCTTCCGACCGAGAAGGACGTGAAGCTCTCGACGCAAGAGATGGACGAGAACGCCGCCAAGCTCATCACCGAGATGGAAGGCATCCACCGCCACACGCTCGAGCTCAAGGCGTCGGCCACTCAGTCCAAGGACGTCATCAAGCTCAACTGCGTCAACGAGAACCTCCTCGCGGTCAAGCAGCTGCTCAACATCGCGGACGAGGCCAAGACCAACTTCACCGGTGCCAAGATCGAGGGCGACCGCGGCGAGCAGGTGCACCAGTACGGCCAGATCACGATCGCCTCGGAGAAGGCCAAGGAAGCCGGCAACGAGGCCCAGGCCTGCATCGGTGAGGAGCTGCACTTCGTCGGCAAGAACGATGTGACCGTCGACGGTCCGGCGATCCCGCACGACCCGACCAAGGACGGCGACGTGGCGGTGGGCAGCGGCGAGGATCCCTTCCAGACCCAGCTCGAGGATCCCGCGTACGCCAGCCCGTTCTCGCCCCAGTGACGAGCCACGCCATGACCTCGCGTAAACTCGTCCTCGCGTCATACGCCCTCGGTGTGGGCGTCGCCACCACTACCCTCCTCGGCAGCGCACACGCGCAAGAGGCCGTCGAGGGCAAGGGGATGGAGGTGTCGCCCGGCACCGTCATCCACCCCAACGTCGGCGCCGAGTTCGGCGTCATCGACAACCTGTTCTACGAGCAGGACTCGGTCGTCACCACGGCGCTGATGCGGCTGTCCGCCAACTTCGCGCTGGCCTCCGAGAAGATCCAGCCCGACGAGGTCGTGCCCGACGAGGAGCCCGGCAACGAGGCGGCGCCGCAGACCTACGAGTTCCGCGCCTCTGGCGGCCTGCGCTACGAGGAGTTCTTCTACTACGACAACCCGTCGACCGTCGGCCAGCGCAACTTGGCCGTCGACGCCCAGGCCCACCTCCAGGTCTATCCGCAGGGCACGTGGTCGTTCATCGGTGACGATCGCCTGCGCCGCGATGTGCGGCCGCGCAACTTCGAAGATCCGTCGTCGAACACCCGCATCGACAACATGCTCGACCTCGGCCTGCGCTACCAGCCCGGCGGCCGCACCATCTCCGGCACGCTGCGCTACCAGAACGCGCTCGACGTGTTCGAGGACGCCGGCGTCGCCGCGCGCATGAACCACACGCTGGGCCTCCGCGGCGACTGGCAGTGGCTACCGTTCACCCGCTTCTACAGCGACGTGTCGCTCGGCTTCTTCGGGCCGATCGGCTCGACCGGCAGCATGGACCTGACCAAGCAGGGGTCGATGCCGATCCGCGGCCTGGTCGGCATCGCGACCACGCTGAGCGAGCCGCTCACGCTCAAGGCACACGCGGGCTGGGGCTACGCGCCGTACGACGCCGGCGAGGGCTACAACGGCCCGCTGTTCGACGTCGAGCTCGGTTACCAGTACGCCCCGGCGGGGCGGGTCGTCGCCGAGTACAACTACGACTACGAGGACTCGATCAACGCCAACTACTTCCGGGACCACAAGTTCCAGGCGCGGATCGATCAGCAGCTCATGGAGAAGCTGCTGCTGAGCGGCAGCATCGACTTCCGCCTGCGCGGCTACCGCGGGATCACCGGGACGGTCGGCGCGATGTCGCCCAGCCGCGACGACGTCGTGTTCGCGGCCACCGCGCGCGCGCAGTACGTGCTCACCGAGCGCTACTACCTGACGGGCACGTACGTCGGCAGCATCGACCAGACCGACTTCACCTACCCGACGGTGATCGGCCCCGATGACCCCAGCTACACCCGCCACGAGCTGATGTTCGGCGCGCGCGCGGCGTTCTGAAGAGAGGGCCCTGTCTTAGGAGAGGGTTTTTCGCAAAAAACCTCCCCCACAAGACGTGGGGCCCCCACCCGAAACGCGAGAGCGTGGCTTCGGACCTCGGTGATGAGCACGCAGAGCGCGAGAGCGTGGCTTCGGACCTCGGTGATGAGCTCGCCGACCACGGGGCTGCGTGACGTGAGGGTGGCGTGACGGTGCGCTTGGCGGTGATCGGGGCGGGCGCGTGGGGACAGTCGTGGGTACGCGTCGCGGCGACGACGGAGCGCGCGCAGCTGACGTGGGTGTGCGATCGGGCGGAGGCGGCCCGCGAGCGCGCCCACGCGGTGATGCCGGCGGTGCGGACGACGGCCCACGTCGACGACGTGCTGGCGGCGCCCGACGTCGACGCGGTGATCGTCGCGACGCCGTCGTCGACCCACGCGGCGCTCGCCCAGCGCGCGCTGGCGGCGGGCAAGCACGTGCTGGTCGAGAAGCCGCTGGCGCTGTCGGTGGCCGACGCCGAGGCGGTGGCGGCGGCCGCGGCCGCGGCCGGCAAGGTGCTCCTGGTCGGGCACCTGATGCTCTACCACCCGGTGGTCGAACGCCTGCGCGCGCTGATCGACAGCGGCGAGCTGGGCGACCTCTACTACCTGTCGTCGACGCGGGTGAACCTGGGCCGGCTGCGCTCCGACGAGAACGCGCTGTGGAGCCTGGGCCCGCACGACCTGTCGATGATCGACTACCTGGTGCGCGCGCCGATCACGACCGTCACCGCGCGCGGCGAGAGCTTCCTGCAGCCCGGCCTGCACGACGTGGTGTTCGTGACGCTCGGCTTCGAGCCACACCCGGGCGCGCCGTCCTTGGCCCACGTCCACGTGTCGTGGCTCAACCCGCGCAAGGAGCGCCGGCTGGTGCTGGTCGGCAGCAAGAAGATGGTCGAGTTCGACGACGTCGCCGCGGACAAGCTGCACATCTACGATCGCGGCTTCGATCGCCCGCCCGACTTCGCGTCGTACGCGGAGTACCTGACGCTCCGCTACGGCGACGTGACGATCCCGCAGGTGCCGATGGTCGAGCCGCTGGCCGCCGAGCTGCGCCACTTCGTGGCCTGCATCGTCGACGGCACCCCGCCCCGCACCGACGCCGCCAGCGGCGTCCGCGTCGTGCGCACCCTGGCCGCGGCCCAGGCCTCGCTGGTCGGCGCGGCGCCCCGCCCCGCTCCCGAGGACGCGTGACCGCCGCCGACACCACGCTCGAGGTCACGATCGCCTCGATCGTCGTGATGGTGTGGCTGACCATCATGGTCGTGCGGTCGGCGCGCGCGCTGGCGCGCGGCGATCAGCGCTCGGTGCTGTTCGTCCAGATCGTCTTCTACTTCTTCTTCGGGCTGCCGCTGGTGCTCGACCTCCTGATCGGCCCGCCGACGTTCACCTACCAGCGCGGCTTCTTGCTCGGGCAGCAAGACCGCGTGACCAACCTGATCTACCTGGGCTACGTGGCGGTGACCCCGCTGATCCTCGCCGCCGCCGCCGGGCCGCGGCGCCTGCACGTCACCACGCCGCCGATGCAGCGGCTGCGCGGCGGGCTGCGGGTGTTCGCGTGGGCCGCGATGCTGACGCTGCCGTTCGTGGTGTTGCTGGCGCCGGCCCCCGAGGAGTACACGCGCTACGCCGCCTACGTCGGCAACGCCCCTGGCGGCAACATCGGCTACCACAACGTGGTGGTCCTGGTGGCCACGCTGAGCGTCGTCTCGAGCGTGCTGGTGCTGACCGCCCCCAACACGCCGGCGCCGCTGCGGGTGATGACGATGCCGTTCCTGGCGCTCGGCGTGTGGATCCACGGCAAGCGCTCGATCGTCGCGCTGGCGCTGCTCTTGGGGCTGTACCTGTTGTGGACCCGCGGCGTGCTGCGCGGCCGCCGCTTCCTGGCCGTGTCGTTCAGCGCGGCGCTCGCGCTCGGGATCTTCTCGTACACCTACCAGACCGAGCTGGGCCGGGTCGCCGACTCGCCGGCGACCCGCAACGACGCCGCCGCCGCGTCGCCGGTCTACGTCAACTTCCGCATCGACTACGGCCGCGACGCGGTCACGCGCCAGACCATCTACGCCGAGCTGCACCCCGACGAGCTGCAGGTGCTCGAGTACCGCGGCCAGTCGCTCCTGTTCGATCTGCTGTTCTTCGTGCCGCGACGGAGCTGGCCGGAGAAGCCGTACCCCTACGCGGTCTACGCGACCGCGGCGATGTTCGACATCCCGCCGCGCGACATGGGCTGGGGCACCACGACGTCGTGGCTCGAGGAGGCGATCGCCAACCTCGGCTGGGTCGGCATGCTGGTGGGGCCGCTGCTGCCCGCGCTGGTGTGTCGACTCGGCGATCGCCAGCGCTCGCCGTTCGCGGGCCTGCTCACCGTCACGGTCGCATCGCTGCTGCTGATCCTCCACCTGATCGCGTTCATGCCGCTGTTCGCGCTGTGGGTCGTGACGGTGATCCGGCGACGCGCGGAAGCGCCCGCGCCACCGCCGGCCAGCACGCCGTCCGGGATGCGGTCGCGCCGACGCTGACCGCTACGACGCAGTCGCGCGCGCGCCGGTCCACACCTCGAGGTACGCGTCGACCGCCGCGCGCATCGTGAACGGGCTCGCGGCCAGCCGCGCGCGCAGCGCCGCGCGCGCCGCCGGCGGCGACGGCGCGACGAGGTGCGACCGCAGCGCCGCGGCCCACACCGCCGGCCCGGCCCCCAGCCCGAGCGCGGTGACGCCGTCGAGCTGCGCCGCCAGCTCGCGCACGCCCGGCAGATCGCTCGCCACCACCGGCGTGCCGACCGCCAGCGACTCCAGCACCGCGCCCGGCAGGCCCTCGATCACCGACGGCAACAGCGACACGTCGGCGGCCGCCAGCCAGCGCCCGACGTCGTCGCGCTCGCCGACGAAGTGGGCGCGGTCGATGGCGCCAACGCTGGCGATGCGACGCCGGGTCTCGGCCTCGAGCGCGGTGCCGCCGCGGCCGACGAACACCACGTGCGCCTCGGGCAGGTGCGGCATCAGCGTCGCCGTGAACGGGTGGTTCTTGGGCGGGTCGAACCGCCCTACCTGCGCCACCAGCCGCGCGTCGGCCGGCAGGCCCAGCTCGCCGCGCACGCCGGCGCCATCGGCGGTCGCGAAGCGGTCCGGATCGACCCCGTTGTAGATGACCCGGCACCGCCGATCGTCGGCCCAGCGCGGCGACCAGCCCTCGTCGAGGCTCGCCGCCGACACGCCGAGGATGTCGGTGGCCGCGCCGTCGATCAGGCGCCGCATCGACGCCCGGTACAGGCGGCGGCGCGCCGTGCTGGTCTGGCCGTCGGAGGTCGAGCGGAAGTGCGCGATCCGCCGCGGCACGCCGGCGAGCAGCGCCAGCGCGAGGATCATCCCGGAGGCGAGGAACACGTGGGAGTGGACGATGTCGATCTTGCGCGCGCGCAACAGGCTCACGAACCGCGGCGCGAACCCGGCGTCGAGCCGGCACGGGAGGACCTCGCCACCGAGCTCGCGGATCGTCGGCGCGAGCGAGCCGGCCCGCCCCGACAGCGTCGCGAACTCGTGGATCACCAGCGCCGGATCGACGTGGCGCATGATCTCGACCGTGCGCAGCTCGGCGCCGCCCCGGTCCATCGCGCCGAACACGTGCAGCAAGCGCAGCGGCGCGCGGCTCACATATCCTCGATCCAACCGACGTGCGCCCGCATCATCCGCCGACGCTCGTCCGCGCTGACATCGCGGGCGCCGTAGATGAACGAGCGCTCGTGCTTGGCGAAGTACTCATCGATCGTGCAGACCGGCCGTGCCGGCACCCCAGCGACGATCGTACGCGGTGGCACATCACGATTCACGACCGCGCCGGCGCCGACGACACTCGAGTCGCCGATGGTGACCCCTGGCAGGAGGATCGCGTTCATGCCGACGAAACAGTCGTTGCCGACGACGATCGGACCGATACGATCGATCTTCGGAAACTCGCGCCGAAGCGGCCACACGGCCCCGTCATGAGTCACGAAGCGCACCCCCGCGGTGATCAAGACGCGATCGCCGATGCGGATCAGGAAAGGCTCCGCCCCCCACGTGCTGATGCTGGTGGAGATCAACCAAGCATCGGCGCCGATGGTGACCCCCAGCGAGCGTGCAAAGCCGACAGGATCACGCCGGGTCCGCACCTCGCGGACGAGCTTTGAGAAGAGTTGCCGGATCATTGGGGCGCCTCACGCATGCGCCGCAGCAGCGGCAGGACCGCGAACAGGTACAGCCCGCATTCTACACTGAACCCGATCAACATCGCCCAGGCAGCCCCGAGCATTCCGCGCGAAGGCACGAGCAGCGCCGCGGCCAGCGCGATCACCGCTGTCGAGGCACCATGGATCCACGGCTGGACCTTGTAGCTTCGCAGCGCATCGAGCGCGGTCCCGAGGAAGACGTAGGTCCAGACCAAGGCCGAGGTCAATGACATCCACACCAGCACCTCACGCGGGGGTGTCAGCTCGCGCGAGAACACCTGCGTCATGATCCAACGCCCAGCGACGGCGCTGACGATCACCGCCAGCGCGCCCAAGATCGCGCCCCCCGTTACCAAGGTGCGCAAGACACGGTTGAACGTTCGCCAATCGCGGGTCGCCGCGGCGCGGGCCATGCGGGCCGCAGCGGCGTTGGCCATCGCGGCAACGACCAGCGCGCCGATCGCGAGCAACTGGGCCATGTTCGCGAAGACCCCCTGCTCGCCGCGGCTTACGTAGTGCTCGAGGTAGTAGCGGGGCACGTAGATCTGAAGCGAGCCGATCGCCGACACGGCGCCCAACGGCAGCGCCTGCCAGAACACCGCAACCATCGCTCCCCGATCGAACGGCCCAAGCGGCACATCGACACCCGCCACATCGACGAGCATCCAGGCGAGGTAGACTGCCGCGACACCGAAAGCCACCGCGACCATCGACCCGCTCACGACGACCACCACTGCCGTGACCCCAAGCGCCGAAGCGGCGCGACCGATCTGCGACAGCGCCATCTGTCGGAGCCGATCACCGTGCTGGAGCCGTCCATAGACGATGTCGCTGCCGCCTTCGAACGCCTTCGCCAGCGCCACACCAAGAATGGTCAGTCCGACGTGGTTCCGATAGGCGATCAGGACGATCACGGACGTGACCGCCAGGGCGGCGACCATGGCGACTGCGCGCAGTTGGGCGTATGCCGCGAAGGCATGCTCGCCACGAGCGTCGGTGGTCTCGAGCGCACGCAGCTTGAGCAAGCCGAAGACGAAGATCGGTCCGGTGACGGCCAGCGCCCAGGTCCACGTGCCGTTGCGTTCGGCGCCGGCTTCGCCGCCGCCCCCAAGTTTCGCGAGCGCGATCACGATGGCGAGCTGCGAAAACGAGAGCACCGCGCTTCCGGCGAACGACCACGCGACGTTCTTTCGTAAGGACGGCGCGGTCATGCGTGGACCGATCATAGTCGCTCACGTCGCACCGCGCTCGTCAGTTGACCACCGGGTCGCCATGTTCGAGGACGGCATCAGCTACGCCGGCGAGGCGGCCATGCCCACGTTCACGGGCCCGCCGGGCGCGCGCGCGCCCGCGCGACGTCCTCGACTAGCCCCGCAATCTCACTGCCATCCCCGATCCGCTCGACGAGCTCGACGCCAGCCGCCGTCGCGCGCCACAACGTGCCGTGGTTGGTCTTGCCAGCGGTGCGCACGACGAACAACAAGCCGCCAGGCGCCAGCCGCGTCAGCAGCGTCGCGACCAACTCGCGCAGCCGCGGCTCGGCGAAGTAGCCGCGGTTGAGGATGTTCGCGGCGCGGATCAACCCGAACACCCCGGGCACCAGGGGACGCGCGAGATCCTCCTCGACGACGCGCACCCCGGGAGTGCGCTCGACGGCCAGAGTCACCAGCGGGACCTCGGTCACCGGCGCGCCGGTCGGCGGGCGGAACGCGCCCCGACCGTACGCCGCGAACAGCCGGCGCGCGCGATGCACACGCCACGGGTGGTACAGGCGCACGGCGCGGTTGGGGCGACGGTTGATCAGCATGCCGTCGATCTCGGCGCCGAGGATGTTGCCGTCAGCGTCGTAGACGATCGCCTGCCCGCGCGCGACCGCGACGTGCATCACCTTGGTCGTGATGTCGGTGCCGACGGTCTCGATCGACAGTCCGGGACCGCTCAGCGCGCAATGCAGCTCGACCGTCGAGATCCCCGACGAGCACGCGACGTCGAGGATCCGCAGGTTGGTCGCCGGGGGCAGCGCCCGGCGGATCATCGCGAAGGTGTCGTCGAGGCGGTGGTGGCTGGTCGCCTTGAACACACCCGACGCAAGCTGCAGCTGCCAGAAGAACTGGTCCTCGACCGCAAACCCGCCGATGGCCCGCGCGTCCAGGTAGCGCCGGACCGACGTGCGTGCCGGAGGACGAAGGTTCGCGCGGATCCGGGTCGACAGGCTAGGTGGCATGCGTACTACCCGGCGTTAGATGCGCGAGGCGACCAGACGTTCACGGCTCAGCCGTCCTTGCGCTTGGCGCCGGCGATCAGCCGCGCGTAGCCAGCGGCCGCGGCGGCGCTGACCGCGGCGAGCTCGGCCAGGTCGTCGGCGCCCAGCGGCGGGCGGCCGACCCGGTGGCCGTAGAGCAGGTTGACGGCGCGCTTGCGGATCGCGACCGCCGCGATGGTGGCGTCGCTGGGCGCGGTGACCCGCAGCACCTTGTACCAGTACGAGACGATCGCCGACGGCGTGGGTGGACCGTGGTAGACGCCGTCGCCGGCGGCCAGCGCCTGCTGGAAGATCGAGCTGGCCTCGAGCGGGATCAGCGCGCACTCGACGCGGCCGAGGTCGATGTCGTCGCCGACCGCCTTCCAGCCGAACGCGAAGCTGTCGCGGACGATGAACAGCACCGCGACGTCGAACAGCGTCGTCGCGAAGCCGAGCAGCGCGTCGGCGATCGCGCTGCGATCGGTGGCGGCGTCGATCGCCTCGATCGCGCGCGCCGCCGGGATCGGCACCCAGATCCGCTGCGTGGTCGAGCCCTCGGGCACCGGCTGGCCCGCGGGGCGCGGCGCGGTCACCGGCGCGGTCTCGGCCACCGCGGTGCCGTCGGCGGTGATCTCCTCGAGCATGTCCGAGGCCTCGAGGGTGAGGTCCTCGGCCAGGTCGACCGGCAGCGGCGTCGGCGCGCGTCCGTAGCGCAGCGGCTGGGCCGGCCGCGGCGCGACCACCGGCCGCGCGGCCACCGGGGGCAGCCCCGGCAACGGCGGCGCCGGCAGGCTCGACGACGGCGGCGCGTCGCCGCGCGGCGTGTCGCCGAGCGCGCGGAACCGGGCCGGCCGCTCGATGCCGTAGAACCGCTCGATGTAGTAGTAGATGCGGACCTCGGCGGCGACCCGCGGGATGATCCGGTAGCCGGTCAGGTGGCTCAGCGCGTCGAGCGTGTCGAGGTCGTGCGGCTCGTCGATCGCGGCGATCAGCTGGCGGTGCTGGACGATCAGCGGCACGCACTTGTAGCGGAACGCCTGCTCGGGGGTCAGCAGCTGCACCGCGGCGCGCTTGGCCCGCTCGAGCATCGCGCCGGTCGCGATCGGGATCGCCAGCTCGAGGCCGAGGTACACGGTCAGCGCGTCGAGATCGATGTAGCCCATCTCGAACAGCACGGTGCCGAAGCGGCCGCCGGTGCGCTGCTGCTGGGCCACCGCGCCGGCGAGCTGGGCCTCGGTCAGGCGACCGTCGCGGACCAGCATCTCGCCGAGCTTCATCGTCGAGGATCCTACCACGAGGCGCGCGGGCGCCGGCCTTGTGCTACCACCAAGGGGTGCGTCGCTACCTCGCGTTGATCGCCTGCGCCGCGTGCGGCAGCGGCGGCGGCGGCAAGCCGAGCGCTGGCCCCGACGCCGGCGGCCCCACGGTCGCGGTCACGCCGCCGCCGCCGGCCCGGCCCGAGCTGCCGGCCGGCACCCGCTCGCTGCGGCTGATCCGCACGGTCGCCGCGCGGCTCGGCCCCGACGAGGCGGCCAAGCGCATCGGCACCGTCGCCGGCGACACCCGGGTCGGCTGGCGTGACGCCAAGGCCGGCCCCGGTTGCGAGAAGAGCTGGTACGCGATCGATCCGCAGGGCTGGGTGTGCGGCGACTTCCTCGAGCCGTCGCCCAAGGGCCCGAGCGGCGTCGAGCTGCCGCGCCTCGAGCGCGGCGAGGTCGTGCCCGGCTTCTACGGCAAGGTCATCGACGCGGGCAGCTACGTCTACACCAAGGCCAAGGCCGGCAAGAAGCCCGCCGCGCCGCCGCCCACCGACGAGCCGACCACCGATCCCGACGACGAGTTCGCCGACGCGCGGGCCGCCGCCGCCGAGGCCGCCGCCGCCGCCGGGCTGGTCAAGGGCCGGCCGCTGCTCGGCTCGGTCAACGTCCGCAAGTACGGCGAGCTCGACGCCGGCGGCAAGCCGTTCTGGAAGATCAGCAAGAGCGCCGACGAGTACCTCCCGGTCAGCGCGATCCGCCAGCACGATCCCAGCCGCTACCAGGGCGTGCGCCTCGGCGACGACACCGGCCTGACCTTGCCGCTGGCCATCGTCTGGCCGCGCGGCGACGCGACGACGACCTGGACCCACGGCGCGCCGCGCGGCGGCGGCTCACGACGCCAGCTCAAGGAGCGGATGGCGGTGCCGGTGCTCGAGACCGCGCAGGACGGCGGCGCGGTCACCGCGTACCGCATCGGCGACGGCGAGTGGATCGACGCCGGCCAGGTGCGGGTCGCGATGCCGATGCCGATGCCGGCCGGCGTGAAGCCCGGCGAGCGGTGGATCGACATCGATCTCGATCAGCAGCTCCTGGTCGCGTACGAGGGCGACCTGCCGGTCTACGCGACCTTGGTGTCGACCGGGCTCAAGGACACGCCGACCGAGACCGGCATCTACCGCATCTGGAAGAAGGTGTCGGAGACCGACATGAAGGGCCTCACCGGCGAGGACCCGTACTCGGTGGCGACGGTGCCGTGGACGCAGTTCTTCAGCCCCGAGAAGGGCCTGGCGCTGCACACCTCGTACTGGCACGACCGGTTCGGGTTCCAGAAGAGCCACGGCTGCGTGAACCTGGCGCCGCGCGACGCGCGCTGGCTGTACTTCTTCACCGACCCGCAGGTGCCCGCCGGCTGGTCGATGGCGGCCGGCGTCGTCGAGGCGCCCGGCTCGGTGGTGCGGGTGCGGTCGAAGGCCGATCCCAACCCGCCGGTCCGCGGCTACGCGCAGAAGGTCGACGACAGCGATCGCTAGCCGCGCGCCTGCGCGGCGACGCTCGACGCTCGACGCTCGACGCTCGGCGGCGATGCGGCGAGCCGCGCGCGCGACGTTCGCGTGCCCCAGCCCGGCCCCGCGCTACTCCAGCTCGCGCTCGCCGAGCGACTGGGTCGGGCGGGCGTTGGCGCCGAACCGCGCCTGGAAGCCGCCGATGCGCGCCGCGGCGTCGGTGGCGGTCCGCCGCAGCACGATCCACTTCACGCCCTCGCTGCACGGCGGCGTGGTCAGCGAGCCGGCGTAGCGGTACATGCCGCTGTCGGCGGGTAGCAGCGCCGCGGGATCGAACGGCTTCTTGAGCGCGCTGGCGCCGCCGGCCTTGGGCAGCTGCTTCCACACCGGCGCCAGCGCCGCCGAGGGCGCGCCGTCGGCGAACAGCACGCCGACCACCGCGAGCTTGCCGGCCTTGCTCTGGTGCACCAGGTGCACCTCCATCGCGTAGGGCTCGCCGGCGATCGTGTGCTCGCTGGGCGTGTGGACGTGGAGCTGCACGAGGTCGTAGCGCGCGCCATCGATGATCGCGTAGCTGCCGGGCTGGAGATCGACCTGCAGCGTGTGGCCGGTGTCGGTCACCTTGGCGGCGGTCGGCTTGTAGATGAAGAACACCGACTCGTCCTCGTCGTCGCGGCGCTTCGGCAGGATGTCGATCGGCGACTGCTCGTGGCCCTCGCCGCAGGTCGCGTACTGCTCGTCGAGCTCGCCCCAGTGGCTGGGGCCCTCGGCGCCGGTGTAGGCCCAGTGCGCCCCGGGCCCGTGGGCCGCCGGCGGCGGCGCGTCGGACGCCGGCGCGTCCTCGGCGTCGGCGTGGCGGTCCTTGGCCGGCGCGTCCTCGTCGTCGCTCTGGGCGTCGCGATCGCGGGCCTTGGCGTCGCGGTCGCTGGCCTTGCCATCGCGATCGCTGGCCTTGCCGTCGCGGTCGCTGGCCTTCGCGCCCTTGTCGCGGCCGGCGCGCGCGTCGGTCTTGGTCCGGCGCGCCTTGCGCCCCTTGGCCGAGGTCTCGGCGTCGGCCTCCTCCTCGCCGTCCTCGCCGTGGTCGGCCTTGGCCTTGGGCTTGGGCCGCTGCGCCACCGGCTCGCCGACCAGCTTCGACACCGCGTCGGCCAGCTCGTCGACGCGCTGCTCCAGGCCGTCGACCCGCTTGGGCTGGTCGAGCACCTTGCAGCCCGGGGACAGGGCGATCAGCGCCAGGAGGAGGTGGAACCGCACAGCCACCGAATCGACCGTCCGCGGGGCGCGTCCAGAGCGAATCGCGCGCGGGCCAGCGCGCGGCTAGGGCTGGCAGGTGCCGGTGATCCCCGCGGTGTCCTTGGTGTCGTGCCAGGGCCGCGGATCGGCGCCGTCCACCGCCATCCGGCAGTCCTCGAAGGTCACGCCGGTGGCGTGGCGGAGCAACAGCCCGTAGCCCGGGCCGTGGTACGCGGTGTTCTCGCGGCCATCGACGCCGGTGATGAACTTCGCGTCGGGGTAGCGGTTGTAGTAGACGCCGGGCCGCCCCGGCACCGGCCCCTGGTACTCGGGGAAGCTGTCGTCGGTGAACGGCGCCGGGCTCGGGTTAGCGCCGGCGCCCTTGAACGTCAGGTCGATCCGGCGAAACGCCAGGTCGCGGATCGTGAAGGTCACGCCGTCGAGCAGCGTGCCGGTGACGATCGAGCCCCACGCGTAGCGCATCGCGGTGCCGCGGATGTCCTCGAAGGTGACCCGCGCCAGGCTGCCGACCTGCGCCGGATCGCGATCGCGGCTGCCGAGCAGCACGAAGAACGGCGTGCCGACGTCGCGCACGGTGATGCGGCGGAACGTCACGTCGGCGATCGCCGCGCCGTCGACCGACTCGACCGCCATCGCCGCGGCCTGGGCGTGCTCGATCGTCACGTCCTCGATCAGGATCCGGCGGAAGCTGCCGACCGAGGCGGTGCCGAACTTCACGCCGTTGGCGACGCCCGACTGCCGGGTGCGGCTGCGTCGGACGATCACGTCCTCGGTGCCGGTGGCGCTGCCGCTCTTGAGGCAGATCGAGTCGTCGCCGCTGGTGACGTCGACGTCCTCGATCAGCACGTCGTGGCCGTCGACCACGTCGATGCCGTCGTGGGTCGGCCCCAGGTTGGTGTCGACGGTGATGCCGCGGACCACCAGCCCGCGGACCTCGAGGTGGACCACCGCCCAGGTGGCGGCGTCCTTGACGGTGACGCCCTCGACGACGACGTCGCGCGACAGCGCCGTGAAGATCGCCATCGGCCGCAGCGCCTCGCGGATCCGGTTGCCGTTCCAGTCGGGGACGCCGCGGGCGTTGCCGTCGATCGTGCCGGCGCCGACGATCCGCACGCCGGTCGCGCCCTCGGCGTAGATCAGCGCCTTCTTGCAGTTGGCGAGCTGGGTGTTGGCGATCGGCGGCGCCAGATCGGGGTAGTCGGCGATGGCCTGGCTGCCGCGCAGCGTCGCGCCGGCGGCGACCTCGAGCGTGATGGCGCTGGCCAGCCGGATCGTGCCGCTCAGGAACACGCCGCCGGCCAGCCGCACGGTGCCGCCGGTGGTGGCGCAGGCGTCGATCGCCGCCTGGATCGCCGCGGTGTCCTTGCGCGCGCCGTCGCCGGCGGCGCCGAAGTCGCGCGGATCGCACACCCGGGCCGGCGCGGCGTCGAGGGCCGGCGGGGTCGCATCGCGATCGCGGGTCGCCGCGTCCGCCGCGCCGGGCTCGACCGCCTGGCTGTCGGGACACGCCGCGAGCAACCCGAGCCAGGCCGAGGCGACGACGAGCGGTGACCGAGGCGCCATGGCGACGATGTAGCCACGGCCGCGGCCGGGCGGTTGTCGCGAGACCGGCGACCGTGGTCGCGCGACCGTCACCGCCCGGCCCGCGGCGCGCGCACCGGCGGTCGACCGTGGGGCGCCAGCGGCGGCGCCCCCGACCTGGGCCGCACGCGCGACGGCGCGACGTGGAACTTGCGCTGGAACGCGGCCGCGAACGCCGCCTGCCGCGCGTAGCCGACCCGGCTCGCGACCTCGCCGACGCTGTAGCGCCCCGACTCGAGCAGCGGCATCGCCTCGTCGAGCCGGCGCTCGCGGACGTAGGCCCCCGGCGTGATGCCCAGCGCTTGCTTGAACGCGCGGGTCAGCGTCGACTCGCTGGCGTGGCAGGCCCGGGCCAGCGCCGCCATCGCGAACGGCGCGAACAGCGACGCCTCGATCGCCGCGCGCGCCCGCTCGACCAGCGCGCTGCCCTCGCCCACCACCGGCGCCCGGGCCCGGCCGGCGCGCTGCTCGTCGGCCAGGAAGTACAGCTCCTTGATCAGCTCGGTCTCGAGGAAGCGGGTCGCCAGCGAGCCGTGGCGCGCGCACACGTCGCGCTCGAACAGGTAGCGGTGGACCAGCTCGTCGACCCAGCGGGTGCGCGGCAGCACGCGGGCCTCGCGCAAGAGCGCGGCGAAGGTCGCCGGCACGACGTGCGGCGCGTAGGTGCGCTCGACCTCGGCGCGCGCCGCCGGCGACACCGCCAACGTCACGACCTGCGGCGCCGGGCTGGTCGACGCCAGCCGGTAGCGGGCCCGGGCCGGCACCAGCGCGAACGTGGTGCGGTCGAGCCGCTCGCGGCGCGCGCCGACCGTCAGCGCGATCGTCGTCGACGCCAGCGGCGCGATCAGCGTCGGGGTCGCGGCCACGCGCGGGCGCGCGATCGACGCCGCGTCGCGATCGACGATCAGCGCGAGGCTCGGTGCCCAGTCGATCACACGCGCGGCCATCGCGACCCCGGAGCGTAGCGCGATCGCGTAGGCTGCCGCGCGTGAACCGCCCGGCCGGCCGCGTCGAACGCCTCACCGTCACCAGCCAAGTCCTGCACGCCAACCTGATCGGCGCGTCGCCGGTGCGCGCCGTCGACGTCTACCTGCCGCCCGGCGGCGGCGCCGGCTGCCCGCTGCTGGTCGACCTGGTCGGCTTCACCGGCGGCGGGCTCAGCCACACCCGGTGGAAGCCGTTCGGCGAGAACGTGCCGGCGCGGCTCGACCGGCTGATCGCCAGCGGCGCGATGCCGCCGGTCGCCGTGGCGTTCCCCGACTGCTTCGTGCGGCTCGGCGGCAACCAGTACATCGACAGCGTCGCGATGGGGCCGTGGGAGCGGTTCCTGTGCGACGAGCTGGTGCCCGCGGTCGAGGCCCGCTACGGCTGCGGCGGCAGCGGCCGGCGCGGCGTGTTCGGCAAGAGCTCGGGCGGCTACGGCGCGATGGTCCACGCGATGCGCCGCGCCGACGTGTGGGCCGCGGCCGCGTGCCACTCGGGCGACCTGGCCTTCGAGTGGTGCTACCTGCCCGACCTGCCCAAGGCGCTGCGGGTGCTCGAGCCGCTCGGCGGCTCGGTGGAGGCGCTGCTCGCGGCGATCGAGGGCACCGACAAGCCTGGCGAGGAGCGCCTCGAGGCGCTGATGATGTGCGCGATGGCCGCCAGCTACGATCCCGATCCGACCGCGCCGTTCGGCGTCCGGCTGCCGGTCGATCCGCTGACCTGCGAGGTCGACGACGCGCGCTGGCAGCGCTGGCTGGCCTGGGACCCGCTGCGGATGGTGGACGCCTGCGCCGCCAACCTGCGCACGCTGCGCGGCCTGTACCTCGACTGCGGGCGCCGCGATCAATACAACCTGATCTACGGCGCGCGGCAGCTGCACCGCGCGTTCGACCGCCTCGGCGTGGCGCACCGCTACGACGAGTTCGACGACGATCACACCGCGATCGACTACCGCATGGACGAGAGCCTGCCGTTCCTGGCCCGCGCGCTCGCGTAGCGCGCCGGCGGCCTGGACCTACCGCGTCGCGGCCCGCGGCACGATCACGTGCAGGCAGCGCGGCAGCACGTCGATCAGGTAGCGGCGGCCGTGCGGGATCTCCTCGCCGTCGACCTGCGCCGCGGGGTAGCCGGCCTGGCCGGGCTGGGTCACGGTCAGCGCGAAGCGGCGGCCGGGGATCGGCTCGCTGTGCTCGATGCCGAGATCGCGCAGCGTGTCGCCGTCGACCGGCAGGTGGCGCAGCGACGCGAACAGCTTCGAGGTCAGGTCGCGGCGGCCGTAGATCGGGATCAGCTCGAAGACGCCGTCGTCGGCGCGGGTGTCGGGGTCGAGCACCCACTCGCCGCCGAACACCGCGGTGTTCTTGACGATGACGTCGAGCAGCGAGTCGAAGCTGTGGTGGTGGCCGTCGATCTCGGCGTCGAGGTCGAACTTCACGTCGCTGACGTAGCTCTCGGCGAACTTGCGCATCACCGCGCCGGCGTAGACCAGCATGTCCCGGTAGAACAGCCGGGCCAGCGGGATCTTGCCGACCAGCTCGCGATCGCGGTTGCGCGCGACCAGCGCGTCGGCGCCGAAGCCGACCGACGCCGAGTCGAAGAACAGGTCGCGGTGGATCACCCGCTCCTGGCCGGCGATCACCTCGATGCGCCCGGCGTCGATCGCCGCGACCCGGCCGGCCGCGATCACCGCGACGTTGTCGGCCAGCGCGCCGGCGCCGGCCGCCAGCCCGAACGACTTGCCCTGATCGTTGGCGGTGCCCGTCGGCAGCATGCCCATCGCGACGGTGGCGGCGTGGGCCGACGCCAGCACGCCCTTGGCGACCTCGGCGAAGGTGCCGTCGCCGCCCATCGCGATCACCACCCGCGCGCCGTCGTCGTCGATCGCCTTGCGCACCACCTCGACGGTGCCGCCGGCCGGCGCCGTCGGCAGGAAGCG
>Ga0075163_10001317_pt1 | contig 33310 bp, 31 predicted proteins | sample JI1023141ADNA_FD_71478 | JGI IMG/M metagenome (GOLD analysis project Ga0075163, IMG submission 71478) | Wastewater effluent complex algal communities from Wisconsin, to seasonally profile nutrient transformation and Carbon sequestration -... | ecosystem: Engineered > WWTP > Effluent > Algae...
CCAGATGATGAGCAACAACTTTTTGCAGTTTATTTTCAGTACTGTTCTAAGTCTTATAATTGTCGCTATATATAGCTGGCAAGTAGCATTGATGTTGTTTACTCTCTACCCGATATTTACCTACATGACAGTAAAAAGTAGCAGCAAATGGCAGGCATATCAGAAGACCAAAAATGAGCACAACGACATTGCAAGTGGTAGGTTTGCTGAAGCAATTGGACAAGTAAAGGTAGTCAAAAGTTACGTTCAAGAAAAACGAGAGTTGTCGTTTTTCTCTAAGCATTTCGGAATTATTGAAAAAACTAACCGACCTCAATCTGCCCATTGGCATAAAGAAGACGTAAAACGTCGAGTCATATTAAACATTATATTCTTTGGCGTGTATCTGTATATATTTATTCAAGGTGTAAACGGTGTTTTCACTTCTGGACAAGCAGTGGCGCTGATTTTGTACGCCATGAACATCCGTATCCCAATATTCACGATTAGCTGGCTGGTCGAGCAAACTCAGCGTGCGGTATCTGACAGTAAAGATTATTTTGAAATTATGAACATTAGTCCTGAGATTGAGGATATTGTTGATGCCCAACAGCTACGAATTAAACAACCTTCAATCGAATTCGATAATGTATGGTTCAGCTATGACGAACAAAAAGATGTCATGAAAGGGATTACATTTTCTGTCAAATCAGGTGAAAAAATTGCGCTAGTTGGGGAGAGTGGTGAGGGCAAAACTACATTAACAAATCTACTCCTTAGATTATATGAACCGTCAAAAGGACAAATTAGTATAGATAGCCAAGATATATTAACTGTAACTCAAAAATCGTTGCGTGAACATATTGGGGTAGTCTTTCAGGATCCGAGTCTTTTCAGTGGGACAATCCGAGAAAATCTGACATACGGCAATGCTAAAGCTAAACAAAAAGATGTTGAAAGAGCAGCAAAAGCAGCCAACGCACACGAGTTCATAGAGAAGTTAGAGGCTGGATATGACACTGAGATTGGTGAACGTGGTCTAAAGCTTAGTGGTGGACAGAAACAGCGTATCGCAATTGCAAGGGCAATTCTAAAAGATGCACCGATTCTTGTGCTGGATGAAGCCACTAGTAGTTTGGACAGTAAAAGTGAACTTCTGGTTCAGGAAGCTCTAGAGCGTCTTATGAAAGACAGAACGACTATTATAATTGCACATAGATTAAGTACAATTCAGAACGTAGATAAAATCGTAGCAATTAAAGACGGCAAAGTGGATGAAATGGGCTCTCCTATGGAACTTTCTAAATCGGGTGGAATTTATTCTAGATTACTAGAGGTACAAACTGCACGATCGCCAGAAGATAGACAAAAAGCTTTGGCGAAGTTTGGCATTATTAGTTAGTTAAAAATATATTTGTGACATCCTGTGTACAAATAAAATTCATCTGCAAATTTCTGAACAAAGCGTCATTACTGTAAACTGATATAAATTGATATTAAATAATTGGAGTGTAGTGGTGAATAAATCTAACAAAGTCGCAAGATTGACAATTTTTCAAAAAATAGGGATGTTTTTCTATACCAGGAAAATGATTACTCCCATACTTTTGCTCACTTTGGTTGTTTTCGGAGTTGTTTCCTACACAACATTACTACCGAGAAAAGGCTTCCCGTCGATTGACTTGCCGATTGGGCTATTGCAAGTAACGTCTTTTGATAAATCATCAGGAGAGGTAGATGAAAAGTACGCAGTTCCGTTAGTGGCTGTTACGTCGCAAAAAGAATCAGTTAAAAGTGTCAGTGCTACATCAACACCACAAGGTACGGCCGTAGTAGTAACATTCAATGAAGGTGTAGATGTATTGTCAGAGCTAGGTAGCATTGAACAAGAGGCCAAGGCCAACCTTCCTGATGGTGCTGTAGTGAATTTCAAAAAAATTGATGCAGGTGCTCTAACAACCGCTGGTGATGATATTTTGATCAGTATTCACGGTGACGGACTAAGCGCAAGTGAACTAGATATACAAGGTAAAAATTACAAACAATTGCTCGAGTCCAAGAACCTCTCACTAGTAGAGCGTGTGACCTACAATAATTTGATTGATACACAAGAAAATCTGGCTACAGGTGAAATAACTAAACAACAGACATCATTCGATAGATTTTATTCTCAGGATACAAAACAAATACTTGCATCTTCAATCGTTGCGGTCAAAGGATATCCTGGCGTAGATCAATTAGAACTTTATGACCAGGTTAAAGCAGCTGTCGATAGTATTCCGACCGACAGCATGCCAATCAACGCAGAAATTAGCGCAAACTTCGCTCAAAGTATTCGTGACCAAATTGGTAGCTTGCAGAAAAACTTATTAGAAGGTCTTCTGGTTGTAATTATTGTTAGCTTTATACTAATTAGCCTCAGAGCCTCATTGATAACAGCACTAGCGATGGTAATAACAATAATCACCACGGTCGGAGTGCTGCAACTAATTGGTTACAGTCTAAATACGATAACTTTGTTTTCTTTGATTCTTAGTCTTGCGCTCATTGTTGACGATACGACTATAATGGTCGAATCAATAGATGCGGGACTGAAATCAGGTAAACGCAAACTAGATGAAGTTGTATTAGATGCGCTAAAGAAAGTGGCACGTGCAAGCTCTACCGGAACCTTTGTAACTATAATTGCGTTTTCCCCGATGCTTTTTATCAGCGGGACTCTAGGTAAATTTATTGTTGCTATTCCGGTAACGATAATAATCAGCCTTGCGGTTAGTTTGATTGTATCTGTAATATTCATTCCGTTCCTAATAAAAATGTCTTTCATAATAAGCAAGAGACATAAGACAAAAACAAAAATAACAAAGATTCCAGGAAAAATCGAAAACTTAATATCAGAAAAATTAGGTAAAGCAATAATTTGGTCAGACAAAGGTAGCAAGAAGCGAACTGTACTGTCTAGGTTTTCTGCAGTGATGATTGGAATAATATTTTTGGCTATCGGCGGCTTGTTATTCAGCAAAGTCGGCTTCAATATATTTCCTAGTCCGAAAGATGGCAATGAATTAACATTAACCGCACAGCTTGTAGACCAAGAAAATCTGTCAATCGAATCTACTGAGGCAAAAACTGACAAAATACTCGAAAGTGTAAAGACTATAATCGGCGATAATCTAGAGTCCATAACTCTAAATAGCCAAGCAGGACCACCCACTGTCAGAGGATTTACAGCCAGTATAGTACTGGTCGATTTTGAAAAACGAGATATCACATCTGTTGAAATATCCGAAAGGCTAAATACTGAACTAGGTAGAGTTAACAATGGAATGCGAGTTGAGACAATTGCGTCAGGAGTAGGACCACCGGCTAGCAATTTTGTTGTACAGCTAAAGGGCGATGATCCAAAGGCCATATCTGTATTGGCTACAGACGTTCAGGCGTATTTATCAAAAGTTGAGTTGGAGCGTAGAGATGGAACTACTGCCGGGTTTGAAGATGTGATTGTACAACCGTCAACTATCACAAGAAGAAACGAGTCCGGCAAATTTGTCGAAATTACTGCCGCTTTCACTGCTGATGATACTTCGACATTGGTCAAGCTGGCTCAGGATGCTATAAAAAAAGAATTCAATGAAAATAAACTTAAAGAATACGGCTTAGGTAAAGACGCTGTGTACTTTGACCTTGGCCAAGAACTAGAGAATCAAAAATCGTTTGAGTCGATGGGCAAGGCTATGCTTCCGCTGTTGATAGTTATGTTTGTGGTTATGGCACTATTGTTCAAGAGTCTGCTACAGCCATTGCTAATATTCACTGCGCTGCCGTTTGCAATTACAGGCGTAGCAGCAGGGCTATATTTATCTGATAATGTCATTAGTTTCTTTAGTATGTTGGGCGTGTTTGCACTAATAGGTATTAGCCTAAACAATACGATTCTTTTGACGGATTACGCAAACGTGGCAAAAAGCGAAGGTGCTAGTCCGAACGAAGCGATAGCAGCTGCTTTGAGAGAAAGATTGAGACCGCTTATGACGACGAGCATTACAAGTTTCTTTGCTCTTCTTCCACTAGCGTTAAGCGATCCATTCTGGGAAGGGCTTGCCTTTACAATTATTTTTGGGCTTTTGTCGAGTACGATATTGGTAATATTGATATTCCCTTACTACTATTTGATAGCAGAGTCTATGCGATCAATACCAAGAAAATTACGCAAAAAATTGAAAAATCGTAGATGAACTTCGGTATTTCGTTGTAAATTTTAGGTTTTTTGAATGACAAAATACGAGTATACTACATAGTAATCGCGATAGAACTTCGACAGTTCAAAATAAACACGCGTGGAGGGATAACAATTTAGATGGCAAATAATACCGGCCAGAGAGTGGCTGCATTTATGTTGGCTATGTTGTTTTTATTAACGACAGTAGGTGCTGCAGGATATGTAATTTATCAACTCAAAAATGAAGATGCTGGGCTAGTAAATGACTCAGTATCCGTACAGCCAGAGGAGGCACAAGTGGACGACAATACAGGAAAAATTATAGATAATTTCACCGGTCCTTATGAAGTACCGGAACTTCGATACGAAGACACAGTTGTTGGGACAGGAGATACTGTACTGGCAGGGGACAAAGTCACCATGGACTATACCGGTGCTTTGGCAACAACAGGTGTAATTTTTGACTCATCTATTCCGCGTGGTGAAAAACTTGTTAGTCCATTGGATGGTTTAATTGTAGGCTGGCAAGAAGGTGTGCCAGGGATGAAGGTTGGAGGCAAGAGACGATTATTTATTCCTTCTGCGCAAGGTTATGGAGAGGCTGGAAGTGGTTCATCTATTCCACCTAATACCGATTTAATTTTTGACATCGAGCTATTTGCTACGGAGAGATAAAGGGAATTACGAGGGGGAGGAATATAAAGACAAAAATAGACAAAAACACAACATATAGCGCTATTGCATTTAGCTTAAGCACTATATACAATAACAAGTAGAGACGAATTAACAATCAAAATATAAAAAACTTTTAAGGAGAAATCTCGCAACCATGAAGAAAATCACGGTATTTACAACAACCACTTGCGCATACTGCGGTATGGTAAAAAAGTGGCTTGACTCAAAAGGCATCAGCTACAACGTCGTAAATCTTGACGAACAGCCAGAAATGCAAAAACAAGTTTACGAAAAAAGCGGAGCACTGACAGTACCAATTACGTTAATCGAAAATGACGACAGTACAGAAGAAGTAGTTATAGGATATAATTTATCAAGATTAGCATCACTAGTGTAGAATAGATTTAGTAGGTACTTAAATACTAAAAGAGACCTGCTGAAAATTCCAGGTCTTTTTTATTAATAATTGAAAGAATAGAACAATAGCAATGGACGACAATATTCACGACGTAATCATGGTAGGTGCAGGGCCGACAAGTTTGGCTGCAGCTGTCTATACCTCCCGCGAGGACATCGACACACTAATTTTTGAAAAAGCAATTATTGGTGGTTTGGCTGCAATTACTGACATGGTAGATAATTATCCAGGGTTTGAAGAAGGCGTAGAAGGACTGGTATTGGCAGAAAAGCTACAGAAGCAAGCAGAACGATTTGGTGCAAAAATAGAACTCGGTGAAGTCCAATCGGTCAAAAAAGACGGTGATATGTTTGTGTTAGAAACTACCAGTGGTCAGATGAAAGCGAAAGCCGTTTTGGTCGGGACAGGTTCGGAGTGGAAGAAGATCGGTATACCTGGTGAAAGTGAATTCTACGGGCGAGGTGTGCATAACTGTGCAACTTGTGATGGTGCATTCTACCGTGACAAGAAACTAGTTGTAGTTGGTGGTGGTAACTCAAGCGCTCAAGAAGCCTTATTTTTGACCAAATTCGCTAGCCATATAGATATTCTGATACGTAAAGATAAATGGAAAGCTAGTGACGTGTTAATTCACGAAATTGAAAAGAACGACAAAATCACGGTTCATTTCAACACTGCGCCTACAGAAATAGTTGGCGGCCAAGTCGACGGAATGCAAAAAGTGACCAAGGTTTTGGTGCAAAAAGACGGCGAAGCGTCAGAAATTATTACTGATGGCGTGTTTGTGTTTATAGGTTTGAAACCTGTTACATACTTTTTGAAAGATAGCGGAGTTGAACTAGATGATTTTGGGTTTGTAAAGACCAATCTGAAATTAGAGACAAATGTTCCAGGATTATTCTGTGCTGGTGACGTACGTAGCGGTGCCACGATGCAAATAGCGTCGGCTGTCGGTGAAGGTGCTAGTGCTGCACTGAGCATCAGAGAATACCTAGAAGACTACGACCGAGAACGTAAGCCCTCCGATACCGAAAATAAATAATTTTTGGTTGATTTCATAACAATAAATTATAAAATTTGATCATAGGAGCAGATATGCGTAAATGGATAATCGGTGGAGTAGTCATATTGTTATTGGCTGGATCACTAGTAATATTTGTAAAAAACAACAGCGAAAAGAGCGATGAAGATAATAATTCGACTGGATCAATTAGTACTAATCAGGAGGATACTAAGCAAACTGAGGAATCTAACACAGTAACAATCAAGAACTTTGCATTCACTGAGTCTAAAATAACAGTGAAAAAAGGTGCTACTGTGACCTGGAAAAATGAAGACAGTTCGCCCCACACAGTTACGTTCGATTCTGACGGTGTTAAAGACAGCAAGACCCTTGAATCTGGAGATAGCTACTCAGCAACATTTGGTGAGGCTGGCGCCTTCAGCTATCACTGTAGCTTCCATTCAAATATGACAGGTTCAGTAACAGTTACTGAGTAGCCCAGGATATTTCTACTTGTTTTTTGACATAAAGAAACTCGGGTAATCAGTGAATATTCCTAGTAAGCCTGATTTTTCAAAAACCCTAGCCTGTCTATCGGAGTTCACAGTAAAGGCGTAAAGTTGCCAGCCCCTGCGTGTCATTGAATATATAAAGCCACGCCACAGCCACCTTTGATTCATATGTATTCTTTTGGTGTTGAGCTTACTCGCTCGGTAGGTTGCTCTCACTCCTGACCAGGAATCAAGCACTGCTATTGGAATGCAAGGGAGTAATTTGCGACATGCATGCAATGTATCGTAGTCAAAGCTAGACAGTAGTACTTCTCCTGAATAACCATTCAGCAGATCAGGTAATTTACTAGCGACAGTCAATTCTTTAATTTCTAGATTAAGTGGCACCTTTCCAGCTACATGCTTCAGTAATTCACTGAGTTGATAGTAGATCTTGTCGCTCACAATTGGGTCATGACTTAGTACAATTGTATTGCCTACTAGACGCAAATCGACCTCTATCATGTCGACCCCAGCCCGCATTGCTATATCAATACCGGCTTCTGTATTTTCTGGTGCCTCTCCGCGAGCACCCCGGTGTCCAATAATTTTCATTAACTATAGTGTACAATATGTTTAAAGATAACTAGGAGTAAAACAAATGGACTACAACGCCCTGTTCGCCCCATACGCAGAAGAAAAAACGATTCATACCGTTATAGAAATCCCTATGGGCTCTAGTAACAAAATAGAATATGACCGAAAACAGAAAGTTATGAGGCTGGACCGCATTGAGCCGAAGATCTTTGCAAAGCCCACTAATTACGGTTTTATCCCGGGCACTCTAGACGATGACGGTGATGAACTAGACACACTTGTTATTACTGAAGAACCGTTGCCAACAGGTGTAGTAGTAGAGGCGATGGTGATAGGAGTTATGGAATTTGAAGACGACGGCGAAATGGATCACAAAGTTATTTGTGTGCCATCAGACGACCGTAACACCGGCAACAGAATCCAGACGCTTGCTGATATGGGTGAGCAATGGGTAAAACAGATTGAACATCATTTTTCTCATTACAAAGATCTTAAAAAACCAGGCAGCGTCAAAGTCCTTGGATTTAGCGAAAGCGCCAAAGCTCACGCAATCATCGCTGAATGCATAGACCGTTGGAACTCAGAAGTAGAAGCTTAAACCTATGTCAATTCATTATTCTGCTGGTGGCGTTGTGATTGGACCTGGCAATAAGATAATAGTTGTCAACCAAAACGGTAATTCTTGGTCATTGCCCAAAGGACATCTAGAACCAGGCGAGGACGAAGAAGAGGCCGCAATACGAGAAATATTTGAAGAAAGCGGTATTCAAGACGTCAAGATTATTGAGAAACTTGGGGAATACGACCGTGGCAGAATAGGGATTGATGGTGTTGGGGAAATATTGGAGCAAATGAAACACATAACTATATTCCTGTGCATTACCAACCAAGAAGAGTTGAAGCCTATTGACCCAGAGAATCCCTATGCCCAGTGGTTTGCAATTCAAGATGTAGCGGATAAGTTGACTCACCCTAAAGACAAAGAGTTCTTTCATTCAATAACGCCAAAGATATTGAAACACCTTGCTAGTTAAACCATAACCACGTTACAATAGGTTTAAGAATATAAGCAAAGGATGCAGTAGATTATGAAAACACGAGTTGCAATCAACGGTTTCGGCAGAATTGGACGGATGTCGTTCCGCATACTAGCAGAACGCAAAGACATTGAAGTTGTCGGTATCAATGATTTGACGGATACGCTAACGCTTGCGCACCTGCTAAAACACGATACTAATTACGGTGAATTCCAGCATCAAGTAACCTTTGATGCGACTTCCATCATAGTCGATGGTGTATCGATCCCTGTTTCTGCAGAAAAAGACCCTGAACAGCTTCCTTGGAAGACTTTAGAAGTTGATGTAGTTATAGAATCGACTGGTAGATTTGTAACCACTGAAACTGCAAGTGCACATTTGCGTGCGGGAGCCAAAAAAGTCGTATTGTCTGCACCGGCTAAAGACGAAGAAACCCCTACGATTGTTATTGGCGCAAATGAGGAAGCTCTAGAACAAGCTGGTGACGTAATTAGTAATGCCAGCTGTACAACTAACAGTATTGCGGCTGTGATGGCAATTATGGAGCTTGAATTTGGTATAGAAAAAGCCATGTTGACGACAGTTCACAGCTACACAGCGACACAAGTTTTGCAAGATGGTCCTAGCAAAGATTTGCGTGAAGCGCGTGCCGCAGCACAGAACTTGGTGCCTACTACAACTGGTGCTGCAAAAGCCGTTGCGCTAACAGTTCCTAGTCTGAAGAACAAATTCGACGGTCTAAGTGTCCGTGTCCCGACATCAGTAGTGTCACTGTCTGACGTAACAATGGTCTTGAAAAAAGACACAACAAAAGAAGAAATCAACGAAGTATTCAAAAAGCATGTCAAAGAACCATATTTTCAGGGAATTATTGCTGTCAGTGAAGAACCGTTAGTTAGCAGTGATTATATAGGTAATAGTCACTCAGGCACAATTGATGCACTATTAACAAATGTAGTAGATGGAAACTTGGCAAAGGTTGTTGTCTGGTACGACAACGAATGGGGATATTCTAATCGCTTGGTTGAAATGGTCGCTGATGTCGGCAAAACCCTAGCTTCAAAGGAATAGACAGTGAAAATTTTTCTAGGTGCTGACCATAACGGCTACGACCTTAAACGAAAAGTTGCTGAATATTTACGCAAGCAAGGAATTGATGTAGTCGACGAGGGAGATGCAGAGCGTGATCCGGAGGATGATTTTCCGATTTTCGCTCAGCGTGTCGTATCTGACATGTTAGGTACTCAAGATAACAATCCTAAGGGTATTCTCATCTGCGGAAGTGGTCAGGGTATGATGATGGCAGCAAATAGGTTCAAAGGTATTAGGGCTGGGCTAGGATGGAGCGTACAGGCTGCTCGTTCTATCAGAAACGATGAAGATTCAAACGTATTGGCATTGCCATCGGAAGTGCTTCGTGGCAATGAATGGAAAGATGTCGTTGATACCTGGCTAGCAACTCCATTTGCCGGCGCTCCACGCTATAAGAGACGTAACCGAGAACTCGACGAGTTAGTCCAGGATTAGTGACATTTTCTGAATTATTAACTTTTGTATTCCGGTGTAGTCTGGCACAATAAAGGCATGAGTGTTATTTGCCCAACAATTACTACCAGCGACCCACATGTTTATAGACAACAGATGGAAATTGTAGCCAGCTATACTGATGGGGTTCATTTGGATTTTTCTGATGGTATATTCTCTCCGGCAGAATTATTGCCATTAAGTGAGGCATGGAGAAGTGATGATCTAGTTACTCATGCGCACATAATGTATCAAAACCCATTAGAGGTAATTGATGATATTATTCATCTAGAGGCAGACTTGGTCATATTGCATGCAGAATCTGACAATGTGAAAAGTTGTCTGCAAGCACTTAGAGATAACGGCACGAGAACTGGAATTGCATTATTGCCTGAAACATCGGTTGGTGATTTACAGGAATTAGAAATTGACGATTTGTTTGATCATGTACTAATTTTCGGCGGACATCTAGGATTCCAAGGCGCAAAAGCTGATTTAGACCAGTTAGATAAAGTTAAGCGAATCAAGAAAGCTTATCCAGATATTGAAATTGCTTGGGACGGCGGAGTAAACGAGACAAACGCAAAGCAAATTGCAGATGCGGGTATAGCAATTCTGAATGTCGGCGGGTACTTGCACGACGCCGTAGAGCCAAAAACTGTTTATGATACGCTAGTTTCTCTGGTATCATAAGCATAATGAGTAGCAAGAAATGAGCGCTAAGAATTTTACCGATAAAAAACTATCTATTGTCGATCTTGAACTCATTGCTGTTGATATACGTCAGGATATAGTTAAAAGCTTAGAGCTTGCCGGTAGTGGTCATAGCGCCGGTCCATTGGGGCTTGCCGACATATTCACCGCACTCTACTTTGATATTCTAAAGCACGACCCCAAGGATCCGAACTGGGACGAAAGGGACATATTACTGCTAAGTAACGGGCATTGCGCTCCGGTATTGTATACAACCATGGCTTATGCTGGTTATTTTGAAAAATCAGAACTTAAGACGCTACGTAAATTTGGCAGTAGATTGCAAGGGCATCCAGAACGCAAAGCATTGCCAGGACTTGAAAATACAAGTGGGCCTCTCGGGAGTGGCTTGAGTCAGGCATGTGGTATGGCTCTAGCTATGAACATGAACAAAGACAGTCACCGCTGGGTCTACGTGATAATGGGTGACGGCGAGCTAAACGAAGGTAATATTTGGGAAGCAGCAATGCTAGCAGGAAAATACAAGCTCAGCAATGTTATTGGTATAGTCGACAGGAATAACATACAGATAGACGGTACAACAGAGCATGTAATGCCTCTGGAAGATTTGCGTGGTAAATGGGAAGCATTCGGCTGGCATGTTATTGAAATTGATGGCAACGACGTAGAGTCCATAATTGACGCCTGTGCCATGGCACGAGCAATTGTAGAAAAACCAATAGTTATAATTGCTCACACAATCCCCGGCAAAGGTGTTGACTACATGGAATACGATTATCACTGGCATGGTATGCCTGTGGGGCTCGCTGATGTGGCTGGGGCACCGCCAAAGAACGAACAGGCAAAAGTAGCACTTCAGGAACTAAGAACGCTTAAGGGCAAAATCAGAAACGAGGCAAACCATGGCTGATTTGTTCCTCCACGATTGGAAACAAGACCCTTTAAGCGAACCAATCAGAAAAGGCTTTGGTATTGGGCTCAAAAAAGCTGGCGAGCAAGACGAAAGAGTTGTGGCTCTCTGTGCTGATTTAACAGATTCTACACAGATTAGTTTGTTTGCCGAAGCATTTCCGGAAAGATATGTAGAGGTTGGTATAGCCGAACAAAACCTTGTGACAGTTGCTAGCGGAATGGCAGCAATGGGCAAAATCCCATTTACCAGTAGCTATGCAGCATTTAGCCCTGGCCGTAACTGGGAACAAATCAAAACAACAATATGTTTGAATGATAGACCAGTAAAAATCGTTGGATCACATGCAGGTCTATATACAGGTCCAGACGGGGCAACTCACCAAATGCTAGAAGATGTGGCATTAATGCGTGTTCTGCCTAATATGGTGGTGGTTGTTCCTGGCGACAGTATTGAAGCAGAAAAGGCTACTATTGCACTAGCTCAAGATTTGCGCCCAGGATATATTCGAGTGGCTCGTGACAAATCGGCTATTCTGACAACAGATAAAACTCCTTTTGAAATTGGGAAGGCATACGTGTTTTCTCCTGGTCAAGATTTGACGATAATTTCTAACGGTACGATGACAGCTGTTGCACTGGAAGCAGCAGAACTGTTGTTTCACGATGGAATCGATGCCGAAGTTATACATTGCCCAACCGTTAAGCCACTAGATTCAGCGACTATACTTGCTAGTGTCAAAAAGACAAAAAGAGTCATAACAATTGAAGAAGCTCAAGTTGCTGGAGGACTTGGAGGGGCTGTTGCAGAACTTTTAAGCGAACATCTTCCCGTACCGGTTATTAGAATGGGAGTCAAAGACGTTTTTGGACAATCTGGTACTCCTGCAGAATTACTTGAACATTACGGATTAACGGCCAAACAAGTCATGTTGCAGGCACATCATCTAAAAGAAAATTTCTAATGCTGGGTGTGCACGATTACTGCGAAACCATATGAGTTATTAGGTTATTAACGTTGCGTATATAAACTTAAGCAGTTACAATAGATACAAATAAATGGTGGGTATATAAGTGGCTTTATCTTTGCAGCAAATACGTCAGAACTGTGCTGATGCACGTTCACTTATGGATAGGGCACGTAATGAACATTTTGCTGTTGGTGCATTCAATCTAGATAATCAAGAAACATTAATTGCAGTTTGCCAGGCAGCAAAGAAGCTAAACTCTCCTGTGTTAGTTGAAGTCAGCCAGGGAGAAGTAGATGCACTTGGACTCGACAATGTACGTGATTTAGTCGACAACTACAAGCAAAATATGGGAGTTGAGATATACGTAAATTTAGACCATAGTCCTAGTGTAGAAGCGGCCATTGCTGGCATAGAAGCAGGGTTCGAATTCATACATATTGATGTTTCACAGTCTAATCATGATGCAACTGAGGCTGAAATTATTGAAGCAACAAAACAGGTCGTAAATTATGCAGAATTTACAGGAGCATTGGTAGAAAGTGAACCACATTATTTTGGTGGAAGTAGTAATGTACATACAGAAGCCTTTGATTTTGAAGAAATTAAAAAAACATTCAGTACACCTGAGAGTGCTAGTTTTTTCGTCGAAGCAACCGGTATTGATACATTTGCAGCGGCAATTGGTAACTTGCACGGCGCATACCCCGTACCAAAAATACTAGATATAGATTTGTTAGCACGTGTTAGGCAAGCGATTAGTTGCAATATTAGTTTGCACGGAGGTAGTGGTACTCCTGGGCATTACTTTGAAGAAGCTGTAAAAATTGGTGTACAGAAAATCAATATCAACAGTGATATGCGTATGGCCTATAGGGACACGCTTGTCCGTGTGTTAGACGAAAATAAGACAGAATATGCAGTAGTCAAGCTTATGAATGAGGTTATAGATGCTGTTCAGACTGTAGTAGAATCTAAAATCGTATTGTTTAATAGTGCAGGAAAGGCAAGGGTTTAAATAAATGTCAGACAGAACAAAATTGGATGTCCTATCTATCGGGGACGTAGTAACCGACGCATTCATTAAACTTATTGATAAATATGAGCATATCAAAAAAACCGATAAAGGTTTGGTATTAGAAATTCCCTTTGGTACAAAAATACCGTTTGACCATGCGCAAGTCATAGAAGGAGTTGGAAACGCAGCTAACGCAGCAGTTGCATTTTCTAGACTAGGCTTAAGCAGTGGGTTAATATCTAACATAGGTGACGACGCTTGGGGTGCTGATATGGTGCGAGCGCTAAAGAAAAACGGAGTGGATACTCGCTTTGTGCACGAAAATCCCGGCAAGCAGAGCAACTATCACTACGTTCTTTGGTATAAAGAAGAGCGCACGATACTAATCAAGCACGAAGATTACGATTATCATTGGCCAAGATTCAGGTCTAATGACGTTCCAAGGTGGATGTATTTCAGTTCAATTAGCGAAAAAGCAATCGAGCATTACCACGACGATGTGGTTGAATGGTTAGATGAAAATCCAGAAGTTAAGCTAGCTTTCCAGCCAGGAACTTTCCAGATGGAAGCAGGCTTTGAACGCCTTAGAAAACTTTACGCCAGAAGCGAAGTCGTGATTCTGAACAGAGAAGAAGCGACATCTGTGTTTAACGGTAATCACGAAGACATGCATGATCTACTTAACAAAATGCACGAAGCAGGCGTAAAAATAGCTCTTATTACCGATGGTCCAAACGGAGCCTACGTTTCTGACGGTAACAAACGATGGAGCATGCCACTATATCCTGACCCAGCTCCACCTGTGGACAGGACGGGTGCAGGCGATAGCTTTGCATCTACATTTGTTGCAGCACTAATGCACGGTGCAGACGTACCTAGCGCAATGCTTTGGGCGCCAATTAATTCAATGAATGTTGTCCAGCATGTTGGAGCGCAAGAAGGACTACTAACTAATGATCAGATTGATTATTATTTGCGTAATGCACCTAGCGACTATCATCCAAAAGAAATGTAAATATACAATAGATTATGTCTAAACTAATTGCACAATTATTGCAAGCTGATCCTAGAGGATTTGCACGTATTATTCAACGTCTAGAGTCAATGTGTTTACAGCCTGGAGTCGATACTAAATTAACCACAGAAATTATCATTGGAGTAAGAGAAAAAGTTCGACGTTTAGGTCTGGATGCTGTAGATTCTACCAGAGAAGAGTTGTATTATGGTTTACTTGCTAAAGCAAAAAATGATGATAAAATTTTGCGTGAAAAGCTAGGGATAATAGATTCGACTCCGCCCGCATTAGCGGCAGAAAAAATAGCATTAGCCACTGGTAGATTACTTAAAAAGGATCTAGTTATCTGTATGGTTCCTTCTACGGTCAAAAAACTACTCAAAGCCGTACCTCCTAAAAAAACACTTAGAATACTTCATTATCGATCGATCGATGCTGTACTTAAGCGTGAGGACCCATATATTTTGTACGCATTAGCAGTTGGGCTCGAAGACGCATCATGGCACTCACAGATTCAAGCTAGGATGAAACGTTTACAACCCAGAGAAGCTAAAGAATCCCATGTACAAGTATTATCATTACCTACAAGCTGGATAGAAAAACTCGACAAAATTAAATTTGATGGCGTAATTAAGCCTGTAGCAGAGATTGGTGCAGTTCTTATATTGCCAACAATGCCGTTGTCTGTGGATGGGAGCGTTCTTCTAACTACCTGCTTAGTGTTGCAGGCCAGTCAACGATTAGCAGTTGAGTCATTACCGTACAGAACTCGTGCACTGACAGTAGGATATGAAAAGCTTCTTCCGGATATAGCTCTTGGATTGATTGAAGAACTTAAACCGGTACATGGGCTACATCCAAGTTGGCATGCGGTTTTTCAACTACTTGCCGAAAGGGGTAGGGACGACAGTTCAGAGTATGAATTTATGCTTGGGGATTTAGAATGGCAAAGTACAGAGACAAAACTTGCTAGTCTTGCTTCTGAACTAGATTTTTGGGTAAATTCTCACTATCTTGGATATATTGTTGATGGAATTCCAATCTCGCTACACGTTGTGGATATAACAGCTAGCTTAGTACTTGGTAAAAAATACGGTCACCAAGTCTATTCTCATGTTCAGGCCAGCTTATGGAATGAATTACAGCTCCGTTATTTGAAACAAGAAAATATAGAGAGATCGATAGTGTCTCAGCTAACTATGGCTCAAGAAATCATGCTATAATCCTTAAGGTTATGGAAAAAATAAACAAATGAATCCCGTAGTGAGCCTCCGAGTTTTTGGACTGTTTGCAGATTATTCAAATACCTCAGATGTTAATAAACCTGTTTCTCGGAGATCTACTACAGAATGAAACATTCAATCTGCGTATCGGGTGCAGCAGCCGGTAGCACTGTTGATGGGGCTTGTGGACTAGCATATGAAGTCGGAGTTGCAATTGCAAAGACTGGGCATATAACCACTACCGGAGCTACTGTTGGTGTGCCAATGTATTCAGCTAAAGGTGCACATGATGCTGGTGGAATTAGTATAGGATTTAGTCCAGCTTCTAGCCTCAGGGAACACACCAAAAAATATCGCCTGCCTATTGGATTTTTTACCTATATCAATTTTACTGGAATGCATTATATTGGTCGTGATATTCACTTAGTCCAGAGCAGTGATGCCGTTATTACCATTGGTGGACGTATGGGGAGTATGCACGAATTTGCAACTGCTATAGAGGCAAGGATGCCTTGCGGTGTTCTACTTGGGTCTGGTGGACTAGCTGATTACATACCGAAACTACTGGATGAATTAAAAGAACTAGGAAATCAGGCTAAAGGTTTGGTCTATTTTGACACTGACCCAGCTCGTTTGGTGAAAAAACTAGTCACTGTCCTAGACAACGATAATAAAGACATTCATCTAACTGGTCTCTCAGAAGAATGGGCAATCAAAGCAAGTATTTGTGAACCTCTAGCAGGTAAGCACGGTTTTGGATCTGGTGTTCATAAAACAAATCGCATGGGCTGATACGTTTCTCCTTGGTACAATATAGTTAGATGAAGTTCAAACTCAAGAGCGATTATAAACCCACAGGAGATCAACCAACTGCTATTCGCCAGTTAGTTAATGGTGTTAATGATGGTTTAAGAGAACAGACTTTGTTAGGTGTAACTGGTTCTGGTAAAACTTTCACTATGGCAAATGTTATAGAGCAAACTCAGAAACCTACCCTAGTTATATGTCATAACAAAACCCTTGCAGCTCAACTTTACGAAGAATTTAGGAATTTTTTTCCTGATAATGCAGTACATTATTTTGTAAGTTACTTTGATTATTATCAGCCGGAGGCATATGTGGCACGCTCTGATACATTCATAGAAAAAGATAGTGCAATTAATGAAGAAATTGACCGTATGCGTCATGCTGCCACTGACTCATTATTATCGAGACGTGACGTAATAATAGTCGCAAGTGTTAGTTGTATTTATGGTATTGGTAGCCCATCTGATTACTCAGCTCTTGCTATAAAGCTTGAAGTAGGTGAGCGTCGTGTACGAGATAAATTCATTCGCCAACTAACAGACATTCAATATGAAAGAAACGATATAGACTTTCATCGTGGCACTTTCCGAGTTAGGGGCGAAGTCGTAGATGTGTTTCCGGCCGGAGAAGAAATAGCATATCGAGTTGAATTTTTTGGTGACGTGGTTGAATCGATCACTAAACTAGATGCACTGACAGGAGAGGTCTTGGGAAAGCCATCGGAATTTACTATATTTCCAAGTTCTCACTATGTAACACCTCAAGAAAAACTGAAAGGTGCACTAGTAAAGATTTCTGATGAAATGAACAGCAGAGTTAAGTATTTCAAAGAAGAAAATAAACTTATTGAAGCACAGCGTATTGCCCAAAGAACAAAATTTGACATGGAGATGCTCGAAGAAACAGGGTTCGTTAAGGGAATAGAAAACTACAGTCGGTATTTAACCGACAGAGAAGAGGGAGAACAGCCGGCAACGTTACTAGACTATTACCCAGACGATTTTTTGCTACTGGTTGATGAGTCTCATATGACAATGCCACAGGTTAGGGGAATGTATAACGGCGATAGAGCAAGGAAAGAAGTTTTAGTTGAATATGGTTTCCGTCTGCCAAGTGCTCTTGATAACCGACCGCTTAAATTTACTGAATTTGAGAGACACATAAACCAAGCCATTTATGTGAGCGCAACCCCTGCAGAGTATGAGTTATCACGTACTCCGCCACCGGCTCAGCAGGTAATTCGACCGACCGGTCTGCTTGACCCAGAGATTGAGGTAAGGCCAGTCGAAAATCAGGTTGATGATTTGATTGCAGAGATTAGAACTACAGTTGATAAACATCAACGGGTACTTGTAACAACTCTAACAAAACGTATGTCTGAGGATCTGACTGATTATCTAAAAGAGCTAGGTATAAAAGTAGCCTATCTACATAGTGACGTAGACACCCTAGATAGAACAGACATTTTGCGAGACCTGCGCATGGGAGTGTATGACGTTATTGTTGGCATTAACTTGCTCAGAGAAGGTTTAGATCTTCCAGAAGTTAGTTTAGTTGCAATATTAGATGCAGACAAAGAAGGTTTCTTGCGTAGTGAGCAAGCCCTCGTTCAGACTATCGGTCGGGCAGCAAGACACCAAGAAGGTCGGGTGATCATGTACGCCGATGTTATGACAAAAAGTCTGACGGCAGCCATTAGAGAAACGAATCGTAGACGAGCTATTCAGGAAGCACACAATAAACAGCATGGCATTACACCGGAGAGTATCCAAAAACTGATCGCAAATCGTATGAGCCACGAAGAATCAGCTACAGATAAGAAGAAGAAATTGGATCTGAAAAAAATTCCAAAAGACGAATACTCCCATTTGATTAAAGATTTGACTTCTCAAATGGAGCTTGCAAGCGCCAATCTAGAATTCGAAAAGGCAGCAGAGTTACGTGATTTAATTTCTGAAATTAAATCTAAGTTATAGAAACCGCTATTAACTATAAAATAACGGATGACATCGACTAGGTAAGTTCGCTATACTGTTAGTAGATGTCACACCTAACAAAAGAAGAAGTATTAAAACTTGCTCGTTTGGCTCGTTTACGCCTTAGCAATGATGAAGTAGCTCAGTACACTCTAGAATTAGAAGAAATTCTTGGATACGTTGAACAGCTTTCTAAAGTCGATACTGGTGGGCTTACGCCAACAAATCAGGTTACAGGTCTACACAATGTTTTTAGGCCAGACGTTGTGGTTGAATATCAGGCAAAACCAGACAAGTTGTTAGCATTATTGCCAAATCGTAAAGATGATTATATTCAAGTAAAGAGGATGATTTAGGATGGGGTCGACAGTCAAAAGTCAAAAGTCAAATATTTGGGCTCCTATTTCAGATATTGCGAACATGGTAGAAACTGGTACGGAGACTGCACTATCGCAGGTCAACAAAGCACTCGAACGTATTGAAGCACTTGACCCAGAGTATAGGGTTGTAATTTCTATTTGTCGTGACCGAGCTATAGAGCGTGCAAAGACTATAGATGCAATAATTAAAAACGGAAAGAGTGCTGGTAGGTTAGCCGGTGTGCCTTTCATTGCGAAAGACAATTTTCTAGTATTTGGAGCAGAGACAACAGCCGGGAGCAATATATTAAAAGGTTTCACTGCTCCATACCAATCATCTGCGATTGAAAAGTTAGAGAGTGAGGGTGCAATTTGTGTCGCTAAGGCTAACTTAGATGCCTTTGCTCATGGTAGCTCAACTGAAAATAGTGATTTTTTTACCACTAAAAACCCCTACGACAAAACACGTGTTCCTGGTGGAAGTAGTGGTGGCTCAGCAGCGTCTATTGCACTAGAAATGGTTCCTTTTGCTTTGGGTACAGATACAGGTGGTTCAATTAGATTGCCAGCAAGTTACTGCGGGGTTGTAGGCTACAAGCCAACATACGGAATAGTTTCTCGTAGTGGTGTAGTTGCAATGGCAAGTAGTACCGATGTTATTGGACCATTCGCTCGTAATGTTGACGATGCATCAATTGTTTTAGATGTAATGGCCGGCAAGGACAATCTTGATAGCACAATGATTGACAGAGAAATTAGTTATTTGCCTAGTTTAGATTCTATTAAAGGCAAAAAAATCGGAATAATTTCTGAATATTTTGACGAAGGACTAGACAGCAAAGTCAAAGTAAATATTATTGATGCGATTGAAAAGCTTAAAAAAGCAGGGGCAATTATCGAAGAAGTCAGTCTTCCTAGTTTGCCACTAGCTTTGGCCGTTTACTACGTTATAGTGCCGGCAGAGGTTAGTAGTAATTTGTCTCGCTATGACGGTCAGAGGTATGGTTTTTCTGATAAAACAGCTAAAAATCTTGATGAGTCGTATGAACTAGCAAGAAGCAAAGGATTTGGCGCAGAAGCTAAAAGAAGAATTATGATTGGCACGCATGTCTTGAGCTCTGGTTATTACGATGCATATTACAAAAAAGCTCAAACTGTAAGAACGAAAATAGTGCAAGAGTTTGCAGGCGCATTTAAAAAATATGATTTTCTGGTTGGACCTACAGCTCCTAATATTGCCTTCAAAATAGGTGAGAATATATCAGATCCACTAGCCATGTATTTAACAGATATTATGACGGTCGCAGTAAACCTAGCCGGGATCCCAGCCATAAGTCTGCCTTGTGGGACGGTGGATAATATGCCAGTCGGAATACAGTTCATGGCTAATCAGAAAAACGACCAAGCATTGCTCGGTTTGGCCAAAGCATTTGAAGGATTATCGTCATGAGTCCAGAATCGATTGTAGCAATTGTTGGAGTATTACTCGTATTTGTTAGTTTATTAATAATTATTATACGTAAACTACCAAAAAGACTTAAGGCCACTCACTACACTCGTAAGTGGAGAGATATTCAAAAGCTCTGCTCTGACAAGAGTAATTGGCCCCAAGCAATTTTGTTAAGCGACCTGCTTCTTGACGAAGTTCTCCGGAAAAAAAGAAAAGACGGAAGAACCATGGGCGAGAGATTAGTTTCGGCTCAAAAAGTATTCACAGAAAATGAGATGGTATGGAAAGCTCACAAACTAGCGAATCATATCAGGCAACACAGCAATAGTAAACTCAAAGAATCAGATGTCAAAAATGCACTTGTAGCATACAGACAAGCATTACGTGATTTGGGGGCACTATGAACATTTATCATCTATCATTTATCATTTTGCATAGATTTAACACTTCGCATTTATCATTTAGGAAAACAATATGAACGTTTTAGACCAATATCTAATTGATGGGTATTTGCCAACAATTGGTATTGAGTGTCATGTCCAGCTTAAGACAAAGACTAAATTATTTTCTGCTGTAAGTAATGAGGCAAGAAATGCACAGCCCAATACTCTGGTGAGTCACATATGCTTTGGTTTGCCCGGTGCTCTACCATATTTAAACGAAGAAGCAGTCAGGCTATCATCAAAGGCCGCTTTTGCGCTTGGTACAAAACCGCAAAAGTTCAGTAAATTTGATAGAAAACACTATTTCTATCCAGATTTGCCAAAAGGTTATCAGATAAGTCAGTTTGAAGAACCGATAATTCTTGGTGGCCATGTCGATATCACTCTAGAAGACGGCACAACAAAACGAATAAACATTACCAGGGCACACATGGAAGAAGATGCCGGTAAATCTACTCATCCATCAGGTGCAGATTATTCGCTAGTTGATTTGAACCGTGCTGGTACACCACTGCTTGAGATTGTTTCAGAGCCAGAAATACATAGTTCAGCAGAAGCAAAGGCTTTCGCTAAAGAGTTATGGCTAAGGATGAAGTATGCAGGTGTTAGTGATGTTGATTTATTTCACGGAAACATGCGCTTCGACGTAAACGTAAGTGTCAGTAAAGATCACTCTTGTCTTGGAACACGCTCAGAAACTAAGAATCTAAATAGCTTCAAAAGTGTCGAACGAGCAGTAGATTATGAAATTAAGCGTCAGATTGAATTATTAGAGAACGGCAAAAAGATTGCACAAGAAACACGTGGCTGGCTAGACGATAAACAAAAAACTGTATCTCAGCGTAGCAAAGAGGATGCACATGATTATCGCTATTTCCCAGACCCAGATATCCCGCCTATTTTGCTTGATGATGCCTACATTGCAAGTATCGAAAAGGACATACCAGTAATGCCACATCAATGGCGTGAAAAACTACATTCAATCGGTATTGACCATTTACAGACAGAAACGTTATTAGAATCACAAGTAGAATATAATACTGATTTCTTAAGTCTTCTAGCTGATAGCAATGACAAAACGGCAAAAATTTATGCTAACTGGATTACAAATATTGAAGTTCCACTCCACAGAGATAGCGATCAGCCACTAGAAATTTCTACGAAAGACAGGCAAGTTTTCTACAATTCCGTAAACGAATTAACAGAGGCAGGAAAATTAAGTTCAAACAATGCCAAGTTTCTTCTAGAAGACCTATTTAATGGTAATTGCACGTCAGTAGAAATTGAGGAATATGCATCAAATAAGGGATATATACAGGTTTCAGATGTTGGTGAAATCGAAAAAATAGTCGACCAAGTATTGTTGGCTAATCCTAAACCTGCAGAAGACGTAGTGAACGGCGAGATGAAAGCTATAGGATTCTTAGTAGGTCAAGTAATGAGAGTTAGCGCCGGAAAGGCTAATCCAGCAATGGTACAGAAAATAATACGAGAAAAACTGGGGGTGTAATCATGCCAAACAAAGTCAGGAAAGCGGTTATTGCTGCAGCCGGAATGGGCACAAGGTTCTTGCCACAAACCAAAGCAATGCCGAAGGAAATGCTACCAATTATTGATAAGCCGGTTATACAAATTGTAGTCGAAGGTGCCGTAAAAGCTGGCGTAGAAGACGTCATCATTGTGACCGGACCGACAAAACGATCTATAGAAGATCATTTTGATAGAAGCCATGAATTAGAAGTAGAGATCCGTAACAAGGGCAAGATAGAAATTGCAGATAAACTAAAAAACATTGCTGAGCTAGCAAATTTTGTCTACATTAGGCAGAAAGGTGACGTAAAGGGCAATGCAATACCGGTAATTAATGCGGAACATTTACTCGGTAATGAACCATTCTTCTATTTTTTCGCAGATGATTTTTATACAGGTGATGTTTCTTGTGCCCAGCAATTACTAGAAGCATATAACAAAACAGGAGCCTCGGTAGTTGCACTCAGAGAAGTAACTCCAGAACAAACTAGTAACTACGGTGTGGTAAGTGTCGTAGAAATGATAGATGAAAAGTTGGTACGTATCGATGGTTACAGTGAAAAACCAGGACCAGAAAATGCCCCATCAAATTTAGCCTGTGTATGCGGATATCTACTAACACCAGAAATTCTACAAGAAATTTCTGCGGAATATGTTGCTGAAGACGGCGAAGTTAGGATGGCTGACGCTATCGATAGGTTTGCTAAGAATAATCCAGTCTATGGTCTAATTATCGAAGGGGACTATCATGACACGGGAACACCAGAGCTGTATCTGCAGACGTTAATTGACGTAGCGTTGTCGCATCCTGCGTATGGATCTGCACTTGAAGAACACCTACGCAAGAAATTAAATTAAGCTAGCATGCTATACTATTAGCATGGATTCATACGATATATTAGTAATTATTTTAAGCATCGCATTAGCAATCTTTTTGGTAGTAGCCATAATTGCAACATCACTATTTATACAAATTTTAAAAAGAATCAGATCTATTTCTGACACTGCACAGCAAACGGCAGACAACGTAGAAGAATTTTCAGCTCAGCTAAAAAGCGCTGGCAAGGTAACAGCAGTTGGTTCAGTAGTCGCACAGGTATTAGATGTTTTTAAAAAAGGAAGGAAATAATATTATGTCAAAGGACAAAAATAAGGGGTTAGCAATAGGCGCAGCAATCGGTGCAGTAGCAGGTGTTGTAACAGGAATATTATTTGCACCAAAAAGCGGTAAAGAAACACGTCAAGATATTAAAGAAACATCAAAAAAAGTATTAGAAAAACTTTTGGCAGAATCTCACAAATTGCACGATGAATTATCAGATCTTATAAAAAAAGCTGAAACCAAAGCAAAAGATGCTGGTTCAACTGTTTCCGATAAAGCCAAAGTAGTAATAGACCAAGCTAAACACACTCGTGATTCTCTAAAAGAGCTAGCTATGTCAATCAAAAAAGGCGAAGCTAAAGACAAAGATTTAGATAAAGCGATACAAAAAGCAAAAGAAGCAAAAGAGTCGTTAGTAGATTTTCTTAAAAAATAGTCACTGATTCTAGTTTATAAAACGTCGCCTTTGATAAAAGGCGACGTTTTTAATGAAAATAAACAGAGATAACACGCTATACTATAGATAATATGGGGAACAAAAAAGTAGTTATTAAATCTTCTGATTTTGTGCATCTGCATAATCATACACATTACAGTTTGTTGGATGGTTTGCAGAAAATTAGACCCATGATTGAACGTGTAAAAGAGATGGGTATGAACGCTGTAGCAGTAACTGACCACGGTACGATGTCTGGGGTAATTGAATTGTACAAAGAAGCAAAATCAGAAAACATAAAGCCAATAATGGGTATGGAAACATATGTTGCCGCCCGATCCCATACCGACAAAGAAGCAGGTAAGGATAAAAATAATTACCATCTAATTTTGCTAGCAATGAACAATGTTGGCTATGAAAACTTAATGCGCCTAAGCACTATAGCTAATCTCGATGGTTATTATTACAAACCAAGGCTAGACCATGAACTGCTTGAAAAATACAATGAAGGATTAATAGTTTTGTCAGGTTGTATCGGTGGCGAAGTAGGAGATGCAATTAGGCAAGGACAATATGAAATGGCGAAAGAAGTTGCCTCTTGGTACAAAAAAGTTTTTGGCGATAGGTATTATATTGAACTGCAAGACCACGGTAATCCGAATCATCCTCACGCCTGGAGTGAGCAAGTATCTGTAAATAAAGAACTTATGAAATTAGCTAAGGAATTATCAATTGAATGCGTAATAACGAATGATGCACACTATCGTGTACATGAAGACCAAGAAGCACATGAGATTTTGCTTTGTGTGCAGACCGGTTCGTTTTTAGACGACGAAAAACGTATGAGCCTAAAAGATTTTGAACTGCATATGGCCGACCCAATTGATATTATTGAACGTTGGCAGGACATATTGCCGAGTGCAATTACGAATACAAAAAAAATTGCCGACAGATGTGAAGTTACGCTTGAACTGGGGAAAATATTAATTCCGAAGTTTCCGTTGCCTAGTGGAGTTACTGAAAAATCATATTTAGATGAACTGGTATTCAAGGGTTTGGCATTTAGATACGGTGGAGTTTCGGAAAAAGACTCTCAACAACTATCGATAGAAGATGCAAAAAAAACACTTCCAAAAGTCGTACTTGATAGAACCCAATTTGAGCTTCAGATAATCGACCAAATGGGCTTCAACGGGTATTTCTTAATTATATCTGATTTTATGAACTGGGGAAAATCTCAAGGTATCGTATTTGGACCGGGACGTGGTAGTGCTGCAGGTTCTATCATTGCATATTCATTGAGAATTACTGAACTTGATCCATTGGCTTATGATTTGTTGTTTGAAAGGTTTTTGAACCCAGACCGAATTAGCATGCCAGATATTGACATTGATATTCAAGATACTCGTCGGGATGAAGTAATCCAGTACTGTGTAGAGAAATATGGTACCGACAGAGTAGCCAACATTGTAACTTTTGGACGTATGGCAGCAAGAAATGCGGTTAGAGATGTATCCCGTGTGCTAAGAGTCCCATATAGTGAGGCGGATAGACTTGCAAAAATGATTCCTCCACCAATTCAAGGCAGGCATATACTTTTAGAAACTTCAATTGTAGATAACAAAGAACTGGCAAAGGAATACAAAGAAAACCCTACAGCAAAACGTGTTTTTGACCTTGCTATAAGGCTAGAGGGGACAATACGTAGTCACGGTGTTCATGCTGCTGGCGTGGTAATTGCGCCTGATGACATTGTGAAGTTTGTACCATTAGAAAAGGCTCAAAAAGGTGTTGTTGCAACGCAATATTCAATGAATCCTGTCGAAGAGCTTGGACTGCTTAAAATGGACTTTTTGGGATTATCAAACCTAACGGTCATAAACAACGCACTACGTATAATAAAGAAGGTCTACAAAACAGACATTGATATAACAACGATACCGCTTGACGACAAAAAGACGTACGAAATGTTGCAAAGAGGTGAAACAACTGGAATTTTTCAGTTTGAGTCATCTGGTATGAAAAGATATCTCAAAGAACTTCAACCTACCGAGTTTAACGACCTTATTGCTATGGGTGCACTTTATCGTCCTGGGCCACTTGGTGCCGGACTTACTGATAGCTTTGTAAAACGCAAAAATGGTCAAGAAAAGGTTGTTTATGCACATGAAAAATTCAAAGGTGCTCTAGGCTCAACTTTTGGAGTCCTTGTTTATCAAGAACAGGTTATGCGTATATCTAGAGATGTCTGCGGGTTCACGGGTGGTGACGCTGATACGCTTAGAAAAGCTATCGGCAAGAAAAAACGTGACGTCATGATTAAAATGAAAAAGCAGTTCATCGAAGGCGGTGAACAATTTGGCGGTGTCCCAAAATCTGTAATGGAAAAGTTTTGGGAAGATCTGATGGGTTTCGCAGATTATGCATTTAACAAATCTCATTCTTCTTGTTATGGTCTTATCTCCTACCAGACAGCCTATCTAAAAGCGCATTATCCAGCGGCTTTCATGGCAGCGCTAATGACAAGTGATTATGATGATATAGACAGATTGACTATTGAAATGAATGAATGCCAACATATAGGAATTGATGTGTTGCCTCCCGATATTAACGAATCATTCGTAGAATTTGCGGTTGTACCGGGCAAGGAGCAAATTCGATTTGGAATGAGTGCGATTAAAAATGTGGGTATAGGTGCAGTCGAAGAAATATTGCGGGCACGTGCCGATGGAAACTTTGCGTCACTCGAAGACTTTTTTAGTAGAGTCAGTTCACGTTCAGTCAATCGTAAAACAATTGAAAGTCTTATTAAAACCGGTGCATTTGATAGATTTGGATCTCGTTCACTATTACTAAATAATATTGATACTCTACTAGCGTATTCACAGAAAAAACAAAAAGAACAAGATTCCGGACAAGTAGATTTCTTTGGCGATTCGGCAGAAGCAACTGCCACAGTCCAAGCAGAAATAATACTTGGACCTGAGGATACCAAACATAGCGAACAGGACTATTTGCTCTGGGAGCGCGAACTTATGGGATTATATTTATCTGACCATCCATTGGGCGCATATGAGGCATTCTTGCGTGAAAAAACTCACCCGATACGTGATATTACAAAAGAAGACGATGGTAAAAAAGCATCAGTTGGCGGAATTATTAACAACGTCCGTGTTATTCAGACAAAAAAAGGCGATAATATGGCTTTTGTGCAAATGAGTGATTCAACTGGCGATATTGAATTACTGCTTTTTCCAAATACTTATGAACAGACATTATGGCTTTGGGAACAGGACAAAGTAGTCTTGGTCGATGGCACGGTAAATGCAAAAGACAGAGATGGTCAAATAGTAGATGATGTGAAAATAATAGTTTCTTCGGCCAGAGAAGTGATTCTGGATGAAGCAAAGGCGTATAAAGAAACTGGTAAAACAGTAAAATCTATAAAAGAAAAAAAGTCTCCCAAATCAAAAGAAACAGCAAAGAAACAAAAAGAATTCGATAGAATATATATTCGCCTTGAATCTACTAAAAATGCTGAACAATTGGTTCTGTTGAAGAGACATATAGATACATTTGAAGGCACAACGGAGGTAGTCTTAGTGGTCGGCCCTCCTGACAATAAACAAGTTATCAGAATCCCTGACAAAACTAGTAGGGAACAGGAAAGTCTAGATGAACTCATAGCGCTTTTCGGAGCCGAAAACGTTAAACTTTCTTAAAAATGAATTTAGCATTACACAGTACGTATAACGAAGTTAAAACAACAATATGACCGTAATACAACCTAGAGTATGACGCCTGTGCTTTGACTTAAGTAGACAGCGATAGCTATTATTGTTACAACTGCAAGGTCAAGAACTGGATGATGTGCGACAAAAAGCTCTCCTTCGATCATAAATCTTTTTACTAGAATAAAGTGTTTCATCAGCCATACGACCGCTAGGGTAAACGCAGCTATACTTATAACCAATGCGCTCCAGGGTGCAGCTCCACCGGTAAGCTGTTGAATACGAGATATTCGTTTTGTTTCCTCTGAAGTAGTTGGGGTATCTGTATTAGTCGGTTTATCACCATTATCATTTTCAGCTGTGGGATTTACGACGGTATCTTCGTTGACTGTCACTGGTTCTTCAGCTACTGGCTGTTCTGGCTCAGCTGCCGGCGTCTTTGTAGTTTTAGGCGTTGCCTGTGCGACTACTGGAGCAGGGGTAGGTGCTGGAGCAGGAGCTGTAGTCTCCGCTGCAGCAACTTCAGGGGGCTTCGCATACATCGCAACAACTATGGTCTCTTCTCCGGTTGTTACATAATCAGAACTATTAGCAAATCCAAAACCAACCTCAGTAAATGTGCTATCAAGCAAGTTTGCCTTATGGCTAGGGCTATTCATCCAGCCGATAACTGTGGCAGAACTATTATCAAAGCCGTATGCTAAGTTTTCTCCTGCCTTCGTGTATATATAACCTTGTGCATCAAAAAATACCCACGGCTCTTTGCCATCAGGCGTATTATGTGACCAATAATTACGTGCGACCATGTCATTAGCTTTTGCTTGAGCTGCTTGGTTCAATTTGCTGTTAATTGTAAGTGACGATTGTCCATTATTGCTACGTTGTATATTTGTTGATGATAAAAGTCCGCTTCGGCTCATTTCAGTTGCGTATGCAAGTGTTGCAGTTTTGTTTTCTTGAAGCGGTTGCCATACGTTAAGAAATGCCGCACCAAGTAACAATGCAATCAATGGTAGATAAGGCCAGTAGATTTTGGCGTGCATTTTAGCAGAATGATGTTTTGGAGGCCTAAGACCTTTAGTCGTGTATGTTTGTTTTTTTGCCATAACGATACAATTATTTTACCATAAGTAGTTATTTAGTTAAACGTGCTTGGTATAATGCAATCCCAGCAGAAATTGATACGTTGAACGATTCTTTGCTCCCTGTCATTGGTATTTCATATATGACGTCGCATTGTTCAAGTATTTCCTTGGTTAATCCTGTGACCTCTGCCCCGACTAAAATAGCCAGCGGAATATCGCTTAGCATTTCAGAGATTGGAATTGAATTCTTATCTTGTTCCAGAGCTACAATTTTGAATCCTTCTGACTTTAGCTCAATAATTGCTTGATTTACATCATTGAAGTATCTCCAGTGTACGCTGTTTTCTGCTCCTAGTGCCGTTTTTGATAATGCGTCGTGTGCTTTTTTTATGACGTGCGGTAATCTGTCGTCATCTGATCCATTTTTTGGTCTAGGCGTAATGCCTGTCAGCATAATTTCAGCAGAGAAACCATCAGCCGTGCGGAAAAATGATCCAACATTATGGATACTCCGAACATCAACTGCTACCAAACATATTCTACGCATTTAAGTTTTAGTATAGCTTAGTCTCTAGCAGATACGTATCGGTTATGGTTAAATATAATCAACTATGTCACAAGACGCTCGATTTGATGAAGAACAAGCGACGTTACGTCGTGCTCGTGTATTGGGAATGCAATATACTGATGTTTCTAGTATAGAAAATAAAGTTCTGTACAGAGATTTGCTATCTGTGCCAGAGATTAGAGAGCTGCGTGCTATTCCGTTGTACTCTACAGAACATCGATTAGATTTTGGAGTGACAAATACTACCTCTCAAAAAACAATGCAAATGTTACGTCAAAGGTTTCTAGATCAACAAGTTTCTTATTCAATTATCAGCGACACGGGATTCAACGATTACTTGTTATTATATGATCCACCAAAAAAAATCGAGTACGCAAATATACAGATTTCAAGTGATGTTTCTGATAACTTATTGGCTTCTGTTTCTGAAACACTAAGACAAGTTAATGCTGACGACATGTTGGCATATCTTGTACAACAGGCTTTCAATCTTAAGGCCAGTGATATCCACCTGGAAAGTAAACTTGAAGGCGCACGAATCCGCCTAAGAGTATTTGGTGTGCTTCATACCGTCGCTATCATAGACACTGACAAATATAGGCAGTTGATATCGGCGCTTGCAAGTGCAGCGAATATTTCTACCGGTTCACAAGAAGATCAGACTGGTCAGATTAATAAATTATACAAACTGGCAACCGGTGAAGAAGTAACGGTAAATTTACGAGTCGAAACGGTTCCCGCAATAAATGGTATAGATGCTGTACTGCGATTATTCAACTTTAGACCAGATATGCTTAGTCTCAATAAACTTGGATTAGACCCCAGACAAGAAGACATTATTCGTGATATTATTTCTCACCCAAGCGGACTTGTACTATTTGTAGGACCTACAGGTTCTGGAAAAACAACCACGCTCTATAGCATATTAAACGAACTGAATACCGACGAACGTAAAATTGTTACACTTGAAGACCCGGTTGAATACCACATCGACGGCATAACTCAAATACCAGTTGTATCACGAGAAGGGCATAGTTTTGCTGAAAAATTCCGTGCGGTACTGCGACTTGATCCGGATGTTATCATGGTCGGAGAAATTCGGGATACCGATACTGCAAAGACAGCGCTTCAAGCAGCCCTAACTGGACATCTAGTCTTGAGTACATATCATGCTAGCTCAGCGTCAGCTGCTGTGACCCGTTTGCTAGACGCTATTGGTGAGAATCCATTATATGCAAGTGCAATCAAACTTATTCAGGCACAAAGACTAGTCAGGCGATTAGACAACAACACTAAAAAACCAATCGAAATCGATCAAAATTTACGAACTCATTTGCATAATATTGTCGATGGAATTGAAGCAGATGTAGATTTATCACATTTGCAGGATTCTCAACTCTACGAACCGGGTAGCTCTAACGAAAATCCTTTTGGGTTCGATGGCCAGTTCGCAATACGAGAATTATTGACTATGACTCCGGATATGAAAATGCTTCTTACACGCCCTGCTCATGAATTAACATCAGAGATCATTGAGCAAGTAGCGGTCAAAAATGGCATGATTACAATGCAACAAGACGGAGTGCTACGAGCGCTCAAAGGCGATACTACTTATGAAGAAATATCTAGGGTTGTTTAGACCCCTAGTAGTTTAGCGAATTGTTTCAGCGACGGCTTCTACTACACCTGGGTCAAAAGGATTAGGGATTATTTTGTCAGCAGTCGGGTTTTGCACTAAGTTTGCTAGGGCAGTTGCAGCAGCAAGTTTATGTTCGTCAGTTATTTTTTTGACTCCGTGATCTAGAGCTCCACGGAATATTCCCGGGAAACCAAGTGAATTATTTACCTGATTTGGAAAATCACTACGTCCTGTAGCTACAATTAATGCGCCTGCTGCTTTGGCTGACTCGGGCATAATTTCTGGTTCTGGGTTTGCTAGGGCAAAAATAATTGGGTCTTTGGCCATTGTTCTAACCATATCTTCTGTCAATAGTCCGCCTTTGCTGAGGCCGATAAATATATCTGCATCCTTAAGGGCATCTGCTAGAGTCCCTCTAGCTTCGCTTTTACTAAAGCTCATGAGCATGACTTTTTCAGCTGTTAAATCTTTGCGGGTAGGCTCTATTATTCCCTTGCTATCAACTACTATAATCTGAGGGTTTGCGTACTGATGAATTAATTTAGCAACCGCAACACCGGCTGCTCCTGCACCAACTAGCACTATTTTGCAGTCTGATAGGTTTTTTCCTGTTACCTTCATAGAATTCATGAGCCCTGCCAAGACAACAATAGCTGTGCCATGTTGATCATCGTGCATAACGGGAATATCTAGCTCCGCTTTAAGCCGTTCTTCAATTTCGAAACATTTTGGCGCAGCTATATCCTCTAGGTTGATTCCACCAAAACTTGTAGAAATTGCCTTTATTGTTGCGACTATTTCGTCTGCTGTATGGACATTCAATACAATTGGCACTGCATCAATATCAGCAAAGTGCTTGAACAACATCGCTTTGCCCTCCATAACTGGCATCGCTCCTTCAGGGCCAATATCACCCAAACCTAGAACGGCGGTTCCATCAGATATAATAGCCACTAGATTATTAGTCCATGAAACTTCTTTTAATTTAGCTTTGTCATTTTGCGCATATTTTGATGCTCCACCGACTCCAGGAGAGTAAAAGAGTTTGAGAGTATCCGGTGTGACCTCTCCGCGTAGTCCTGTGTAGATTTTGCCCTTCAGTTGTTTGTGTAGATTGATTGCTTCTTCGTATATATCCATGAGAATAGTATAGCGTATAACACAGTACGTATAACGGAAGAATAATTAAATGGCTTGGAACGCCACGTTAATGTAGCTATACGTTATTCGAATACGTTTCCAAAAAGGGCTTTCAATATATACCCAACTCTGTTATAATTGGCCTTAATTCAATAGAAAGTTAAGAGAAATACAATGAATTCACTAGTTAAAGACGTATCTGATAGTTTCAAAAAGGCGATCGTAGTTGATGTAAAAAGCGGCGATACAGTTCGTGTCCATCAGAAAATCAAAGAAGGCACAAAAGAGCGTGTTCAGGTATTTGAAGGACTTGTAATTCGTGTTAAGAACAAAAATAGCCAGACTTCATCTATTTTGGTTCGTCGTCAAACAGGTGGAGTTGGTGTTGAAAAAAGCTATCTGCTACACAGCCCACTAGTAACTAAGATTGAAGTTACAAAGCGTGGTAAAGTGCGTCGAAACTATCTAACTTATATGCGATCTCTACGAGGCAAAAAAGCACGTCTAACATCACAAGATTTTGACCGTGAAACTGTAAATGATGTTCGAGATTTAGAAGCAGAAAAAGCAGAGCACGAACTGAAACTTGCTCAAGAAGCAGAACACGCAGCACTTGAAGCTAAAAAAGCTGAAGAACAAGCAGAGCTAGAAGCTAAACAGAATGCCGTAGAAGAAGCACACAAAGCTTCTGAATAAACTTGTGTCAAAAGGTGGGCGAAAGGAAGCAGTATGCCCGGTTCATTAGAGACAATAGCCTACCATCCACTAACTGGAGGAAGACAAATAGTCGACGGATCTGGTTGGGGTGATTCGAGTGGACTAGAGCTTGACAGAAAGTTGTTATTATTTACGGGAGATAATGCTACAGGTTACGAAAGATATAGTACAAAACGTAGCCAGTCTCCTGCCATCAGAAGAATAGGTTCTGTTCCGACAAGTTCAGGTTTCGAAATAACATTTTTTGATGAAAATGGTATAGACGTAGTTGATGAATTTGAATTAGGTTTCCCGTTTGGAGACACAACTGATGTAGATGAGTTTGGTACGACTACACCTGTTATTGCTTACGACAGAAACGTATCTATGCGGTTTGCTGATTTTCTCTCTACAGGTAACAGGTTGCGCATTGGATTAAAGGATTTTACTAATTCCAAATCACACCCTGCACTTTGGGGTAATGCGCCCTACCACATTCAGAGTATGTCAAGTTTACGTGCTATAAGTGAACAGACTGGGATAGAATTAACTGAGCTG
>Ga0075163_10001318_pt1 | contig 33284 bp, 23 predicted proteins | sample JI1023141ADNA_FD_71478 | JGI IMG/M metagenome (GOLD analysis project Ga0075163, IMG submission 71478) | Wastewater effluent complex algal communities from Wisconsin, to seasonally profile nutrient transformation and Carbon sequestration -... | ecosystem: Engineered > WWTP > Effluent > Algae...
GTCGCGGTAGCGACGTAAGATTAAATTTAACATAAACTATTTTATTTAATCTTACGCCACTACGTGGCTATAAGAGTTAATTCATTGACTACCCGGCGCTTACGCACTGGTGCTCAGATATTTCGCCACTCCGTGGCTTAAGATTTATTACTTTTGCAAGAAGTCTAATGATTTTAAGCTCGACGATCAAAAATTTCTAATTTTAATCCAGGGCGAACTACTTTAGCTTTTAATTCTTCGGCTAAAGTAGTAATTTCCCAACATCCAATGCCCCAATCCCTAGAAAAAGGATATAACCATCTACGGCGCCAATAGTTACGCCAAGCAACTAATTTATAGGAGTAACATTCACAAATTAAACTTTTACCTCTAGAATAAGTAAAAAAATAAACTTCATCAGCAGGCCAGCCCATTGGTTGATTAAGGTTAATAGCATTAATTGCTGAAGATGCAACTTCTTTCATTGCACGATCACAACGATCAAAAATACGATGAATAGAAGTTATAGCACGATAATTACCAAATTGACCAAGAGCATAAATTGCTTCTAATACAACATTAATATCTTCATCTTCTAGTAGAGAACAAAAAAGTGTCCACATTTCTTGGTTATTTTGTCGGCTTAACCCACGAGTAGCAGCAGCACGAACTTCTGGATTTTCATCTCCAAGTAAGTGAAATAGTACGGCTCTAGCTTCGCTATCTTCTTTACCTAAACGACCTAGGGCAATTGCGCCTCTTGCACGAGCTTGTGAGGCTGTTTCTTGCAAAAGCATTTGGCAAATTTTATTTGCGCTTTCTTTTGCCCCAACTCGGCCTAGAGCATCATAAGCTAAACAACGTACTTCTAGATCTGGATCAGAAGTAGCAGCGATTAGTTTAGCTATATCTTTTTTTGTCTCCCAAAAATTAATTTTTGGTTCAAAGAAGTCATACCAACTTATCATGACCTTGCTTGACATTTATATTGATAGTTAACTTTATAAAGTGTTAAATTTTTATAAGAATAACGCAGTTACTGCACTTGAGCAACTAAACGAGTAAAAACATAGATAATACTAATAGCTTCAAAAATATTTATAAACTTATCTATAATTCTTAAAGAATATATAAAACAAACTATACAACTAGTTGTATTTTATGGAATAATTAGATTTTCCTAATTGCATAAATTTTCAATATTTTACCTATCAAATACTTAATCAAACGGAGGATTGCGTTAATGAATTCGTCTCTTAAAAAACCGTCTGATAGTCCTAAACCCCGTTATTATAACAAAATAGTAGGGTTTATAGGATTTGTCGCGATATTACTATCTGTTTTTACACTGCAAAATAATTCTCAAGCTGTTAGTGCTTCAACCAAAGAAAAAGGGAAAAAAGTTACTACTTTACCTGCTAGTATTGAAGTTGGGCCAGTAGCAGTAGATAAAAGCAGACTCAAACGTGTTAGAGATATTGCTGCTGATGCAGAACCAATTGAACCAAATACCCAAGTTATTCCATCAGGTATAACCCCAAATAACGTAGCTTTTTATGGTATTGATTTAGATTCAAGTGTCCGCGCTCAAGCTGATACTAATAACGATCGTATACCAGACGATGATGCAACAGAAAGATTTTTAGCTTCAGATGATGCAAATACTGAAATTGTCTCTGCTTTTACCATTAACAAAAAGAATAACAAAACCTATACAGGTGTTATGTCTGCTGGTGGAGCAAGACAAGGTATGAGCGAAATCTTTGTAGCAGATATTGGCCCTGGCTACATTGGTTTAAGAAGAGGCCGTTTTGACACAGGTAAAGGTCAAGTATTTGGTATGAGTGTACTAAATACCGCTAAAGGTGATGTTTTACTTGTAGGTACTTTATTTTTTGAAAAAGGTATCACAGATCTTGGCGCTACTGATAATCTTACCGTTACTGCCTATCCATTAGGTGATGATGGAATGCCACAAGGAACACCAAAAGTTGTTCTTGCACCAGGAGCTTTAAAATTAGGGGCTAACACTATTAACCTAACTATTGGTGGTTTTGCTGTAGATAATAAAGGTAATCTCTATCTTAATGCTGCTAGTAAGTTCCTAAATAGCGATAAACAAGTACGTATAGATGGAGCTATTGTAGTCTTTACAGATAGTGATGGTGATGGTATCCCAGACAAGCCAGATGTCTTTGCTGGACGTACCCAAGCAGATGCAAATGCACCATTATTTGCTAGTAGTATGACTGCTTTTAGTGATGCTAATGGCCCACAACTAGCAGTACTTTCAAATGAAGATCCTTTTGGTGGTAGAACAAAGATTGTTATTTACTCTGATGCTGATGGGGATCTAAAGGCTGATGGCGCTCCTAAACTATTCTTTAATAATGATCCTCAAACACTTAGAACACTTTTCTTTGACTTCTTTAGTGATCAAGATCCAGATAGTGCTGGAGTATCCACTTTTGAAAGTGCTTCTATGGGTTTTGCTGATGGAGTAGCTTTAATTAATTTTGCTAAGTTTAATGCTGCTGGAAATGCTTTAGCTGATTCTGGTATAGCAATTATTCGTGCTGGTGTTACAACTGCACCTCCTCGCGTATTCCAAGCACCACGTGCAGGTACAGCTTTTGGTAGTGTAGTTTTTGTATTTAACGCTCCTAATACTGCTGATACTACCCCACCAACCGTAAAAGTAACCGCTCCTAATGGCGGCGAAATGGTAATGGGTGGAACTCAACTTAACATTACCTTTACTTCTACTGATGATAAAGCTGTAATGTCTCATGATATTGCACTTTCAACTGATGGTGGAACTACATTCCCTACAGTAGTTGCTGCTGGTTTACCTGGAACTACACAAACATTTGCTTTCCCTGTACCACCAAATATTGATACAAAAACTGCTCGTATTAGAGTTACTGCTAAAGATGCAGGTGGAAACGCTGCAAGTGATAGTAGTGATGCTAACTTCACCATTATTAAAGCTAATACCACTGATAGTATGCCTCCAACCGTTACCATTACTTCACCTAAGTCTGGTGATAGCTTAAATGGTGGCACTATGGCTACTGTTAGTTTCTCTTCTACAGATAACGTTGGTGTAGGTTCTCACAACGTTTTATTCTCTACTGATGGCACTAACTTTACTACTACATTAGCTGCTGGCTTACCTGGTACAGCAACTTCATTTAGCTTTAGAGTTCCTGCTATTAATAGCACTACTGCTGCAATCCGTGTTGAAGCTTTAGACACTTCCAACAATAAAGCGGCTGCTACTGTTTCACAATTAAAAGTTGTAACAGACACTACTGCTCCAACAGTAACTGTTACATCTCCTAGTGCTAGCACTAAGAAGATTGTTGGTAACACTGCATTTATGGTTACTTTCACCTCTACAGATAATGTTGGTGTTGCTTCTCATGATGTTCAAATTTCATTAGATGGCACTAATTTTACTACTGTAGCTTCTGGTTTGCCTGGCACTGCTACATCTGCTATGGTAACTATTCCTAATATGAAAGCTAAAGCTAGTGTTATTCGTGTAATTGCTAAAGATGCTGCTGGCAACATGGGTTCTGGCAACTCTGCTGCATTTAAGATTAAACCTAAAAAATAGTTTAGAAAAATTAGATAAAACTAAATTATTTTAAGGAAATTTATTAGAAAAGGCGCGACTCAAACAAGTTCGTGCCTTTTCTTTTTTCTAAATTTATTAAGATATTTTTAGGAAACTTATGTCTAAATCAACCCCTAAAATAGTAATTTGTGGTGCAGGTATGGCAGGTATTTCTGCTGCCTATCATTTAGTAGTCAAACATAAGTATAAAAATGTAACTATCATTGATGAACAACTACCACTTTCTCTTACAAGTGATAAAGGGACACAAGCTTATCGTAATTGGTGGCCTGGGCCAGATGATACAATGGTTCAATTTATTAATAGGAGTATTGATTTAATAGATGAGTTAGCAATAGACAACAGTAATTTTTTTAATCTTAATCGTCGAGGTTATCTTTTTTTAACTTCTGATCCTAATCGTGTTAATACTTGGAGAAAATCTGCTCTAGAAATTTCTGCCTTAGGAGCAGGAGACTTAAGAGAACATACTAATCAAGAAACTTATTTACCTACAATAAATAAAGAGTTTGACCAAACCTTATCAGGCGCGGATTTAATACTAAACCCTGAAATTATTTTAGAAAAATACCCTTTTCTTACTAAAGACATAGTAGCAGGGTTACATGTGCGTCGTGCAGGTTGGATGAAATCAGTGGATTTAGGTCATTGGCTTAAAGAACAAGTATTAAAACAGGGTGGAGTAATTTTACAGGATAGACTAGAGTCAGTAAAAACAGTTAATAACTCTATTTCGTCTATTAAGTTAAGTTCTGGTAAGTTGCTTTTTACTGATATGTTGGTTATTGCTGTTGGGCCACACTTAAAAGCTACTGGTAGGCTTTTAGGGCTGGATTTACCTGTTTTTAATGAGCTACATGGCAAAATTACTTTTCCTGATACTGCTAAAATATTTTCACCTGATGCCCCTTTAATGATTTGGGATGAGCCTGTCTATTTACCTTGGAATAAAGAAGAGCAAGCTTTATTTGCTCAAGATCCTAACAAAGGGTATTTGTTAAAAGAATTCCCTTCTGGAGTACATTTACGTCCAAAAGGTGATAAAAATAATTTAGAGCTAATGATTATTTGGACTTATGAACATAAAACACAACCTGAATTTAGCCCTATTATATTTGATCCTTATTATAAAGAAGTATTACTAAGAGCTTTATCTAGAATGATTCCTGGATTATCTTGTTATTTTGGTCAAAATAGTAAAGCCTATGTGGATGGAGGCTATTACTGTAAAACACCAGAAAACCGGCCTTTAATTGGCCCTTTACCAATAAAAGGAGCTTATATTATTGGTGCTTTATCTGGTTATGGGATTATGGCATCTCAAGCAGCAGGAGAGTTACTAGCAGCACATATAACTGAAAATAAATTACCAGGTTATGCTCAAAAATTTTTACTAGAAAGATATAAAGATCCTAATTATCAGGCTTTAATTAAAACTATTAATAGTCTTAGTGGACAGCTTTGATAAGCATATTTAATTTATCTACCAAGAATATTGTTAATATCACTTTGCGCCCAATGGTAACTATGTCGTACAATTGATTAACTTCACAAAGATTTTTTTATCAAAAATTATGAATAACTTATTATTTTTAACTCTTTTAATAGCATTGCTAGTGCCTAACTTTACTCTAGCTCAACAAACTAAACCTGCTAAAGAACCTACTAAAGAAAAAACAGCGGCTGAAACTTCAGCAACTAATGTAGCAACTCCAGCTAATGATCAAACAACTTCACCACCTAAAACCAAACGGGTATCTAAGAAAAAAACTACACCAGTTAAAGAAGCTGTTATAGAAATGCCTTCTCTAGGCGATCGACTTAATGATCAACGTCTAGCAATAAGACGAGGAGAACCTCGCGAGCCTTCACAACCTTATTTAATTGAAGAAGTATCTGTTAATGGTATTTATAAATCAGTAGAAGGTCATGGAGCTTTTCTAAAAGCAGTTAATGGTAGGTTGTTTTTTGCTTATAAAGGAATGCTTTTTTATGATGGAGAAGTACTACAAATAGACCCAGATCAAGTAATTTTTCAGCAAATATTACCAAATGGGAAAACCAAGCAAATTGTTAAAGCCTATGATCCTAGCGCTCTACGTAGCAGTGCTATAGAAAAAGATAAAGACAAAGACCCTAAAAAGAAAAAGACTAAAAAAGATGATGATGGTGACAGTGAAGATGCTGGCACAAAAGACGAGTAAATTAATGTAGGGCAAACTTATGTTTTAATAGTCTGCCCTATATTCTGTAAATAAATCTTTCTTATCAATGCAACTTACTAGCTAGTTTTGCCGATGATAATACCTAGCCTACTATTGCCATTAAAATTCAAGAAAGGTTTTTTTAATAATGAAAATTAATAATGATGTTCGCCCTAGTCTACCATTAGAAAACTTAACTCCTGCAAAGCCAACAACTACAACAAATACAACTGAGAAAGCTACTAATAATACTCAAAGTGTTAACATAGACTTAAAAGCACGTTTAAGTGAGCAAGCTACAGCTTCAAGACAATCTTTTGACTCACAACAAACACAAAATAAAATCACTCAATCATTAAATAAAATTACTGCTTCTCATACAATTGCTTCACGTAAGGATGTTGAATTTGCTAAACAATTAGCTAAAAGTTTTCCACCTAAACAATCATTAGCTGATGCTATTCATTTAGGAATTAACCATAACCGTAAACTTGAATCTGTTGGCAAAACTACTACTATAGCGGCGTCTGCTGCTCGTAGTAGCACTATTAGCAATAAAGATTTCTTAAATGGTACAAAAGAATTTCGTACTACACTTGGACAGGTAAAACAATTAGAAACACAATTAAAACAGTTAGAACAACAAGGTGCAAATCCAACAGAAATAGCCAAAGTAAGAACTCAGTTTCAAACTGCGGAAAATCAATTGCGTTCCCGTTATGGTTATACTGCAACTACAGCACCAAAACCTGGAACGGTTTGGGTTGATCCTCAGTTTATGTCTCCTGAGCTTAGTAATGGACAAATTAATTCTAGTAAATTCCCTGTTAAACCTCCTGTTTTAGAGCCTCCTGATCCTAGTGCTTTGCTTTTTCGTGGTGGTAAGCCTGTTACATTTAAAGGGGAAAATGGTCAGAATATAACTGTAAAAACTTTAGCTGAATATAAACAGTTAGTTGCTAACAAACGCACAGAATTAGGAATGCCTGTTAGTGGTGGGGATCCAATAGGAGTTCATCTTGCATTAGAAGGTGGAGGTGGAAAGGGTAAACGTTATAATCCTGCTTATTCTGCTATGTTTGAAATAGGTGTAGTGCCTACTAGTATAAGTGGAACTTCTGCTGGTTCTATTGCTGCGGCCTTGATTGCTGCTGGGGCTGATCCTAAAACAGCAGATGATTTTGCTAAAGATGACCGCTTAAAAAAGCTTTTTGATTTTGGGGCTGATGTTGATGGTGGGCTTTTTAATGGTAAGGCTGCTTATGATTTATTTGATCAAAAACTAAGAGAAATTACTGGTATTACAGACCGTCCTGTAACTTTTGCAGACTTGCCAATTCCCTGTCAAATTATCACTACTAAATATAATGATAGCCAACTTCCTGCTGGCAAAACAGATTTAACTAAAGTAGAAAATAGAGTTTTTGTATTTAGCCAAGAAACTACCCCTAATACCCCTGTTGCCTTAGCAGTAAGGGCTTCAATGTCGATTCCTGGGCTTTATGACACAGTACAAATGATAGATCCTACTACAGGGAGAGAAGTTGAATTAGTTGATGGTGGTGTACTAGATAATCTACCAATAGGTTATAACAAAAATAATCTACCAACTGTTGCATTAAATCTAACTGAAGTTAATGGAAATAATCCTAAAAATAATCAAGGCCAACCTAAACCCTTACAATCAGGCCAGCTTAAGCCATCTAATGCTATTTCTAGCGGCCTAATTGCACTAAGTATGATGAAATCCGCAGCAGGTGGGGCAAGAGATTTTAGAGAAGCACTTAATCCAGCAGCAAATACTTTTGTTTTATCAATTCCTACTTGGAACTTAGAAAATTCTAAACAAGCTAATTCAACTCTAGGATTTGGTTATGATAGTAAACTTGATCCTATTCTAGATAAACAAACTAGAGCAGTGACTCAATCATTTTTCCGTAATTTTCTAGATGATCTTAAAAAACCTGGAGCAAAAGGAAGTAACTTAAAAACCCCACCAGCCAATATTAGTTTTGACCGCAATGTAGACCTTAATGGAAAAACTTACCGTGCTAACTATAATGGTGGAGATCGAGTTAATTTTACTTCTAATACTGGCCAACAATATTCTGTATCTATAGGTAAAGATCAGCTAGAAAACTGGTATTGTGATGACCTAGCTTTTGGTGATTTATCAGCTAGATTACGTATGGCTCTAAATGATTTTCTTAATTAATTTAAGTTAAATTTATAGTAAATAAGGGATAAGTAGATTAAGTATTACTTATCCCTTATTTATTAGTAATCAAGAAGTAAAGATTATAAGCTCTATAGTTAGCTCATTACCTTTCAATAAAGCCTCTCAAAGCATAGTGGTTTAGAAAGCTAATCGGTAAACACTTTAGTGATTTACACGTCTATATAGTTATGCTAGACTGCCCAACATAAGTAGAGAAAAGCCATTAGCTTAGTTAATAGATAAGAGTCAAATAAGTTTAATGTTCAAGTTCGTTTCCTTGCTTAGTTTTTTGGCGCTCTTAATTAATTTGGAGCTGCTTTCGCTGACTGTAGTTTTGTTTCCGTAAAGCTGTCTTTCAGTCGTTAATTTGTCAGTTCCTCAACCATTACACATTACATCTATATAGAAAGGTTTTGTTTTTTATGAAATTGTATGTAGGCAATCTCCCTTTTTCTACAACCGAAGCAGATTTAACAGCAATGTTTTCCCAGGTTGGTAATGTTCAATCTACACGGCTAATGACAGATCGTGAAACCGGACAGTCTAGAGGATTCGCTTTTGTAGAGTTAACAGATCGCAGTGAAGGCGAAGCTGCTATTAACCGTTTTAATGGTGAGTCATTAAATGGCCGCACTCTTAAAGTTAATGAAGCCAAACCACAAGAAAATAATCGTGGTGGTGGCGGTGGCGGTGGTCGTGACCGTGGTGGTCGTGGCGGCGGCTTTGGCGGCGGTTTTGGCGGCGGTGGTGGCGGTGGCCGTGACCGTGGTGGCCGTGGTGGTGGCGGCGGCTATAATCGTTAGTTTATTAATAATAATCATCATCTTAGGGCAACAATCACTTGGGAAACCAACTTTGTTGCCCTAAATTATTTTATTAGTTGAAAAATTTGCTTTTCCAAAACAAGATAGTATTTTAATAACCATTTTTCCTGCTAAAATAGCTGTTATTTTAAGGCTGAAAAATTTGCCCCCTAAAAGGACATAAAACTTTATGGTATCAAATGCTAATGCTGATAATGATGTTGAAAATCCTGAACATCGTGAAGCGACTGATTGTTTTATGCAAGCGCGAACAGCGATAAAAAATGGAGAAGTAGGCAATGCAGAAAAATTGCTTCGCCGCGCTCTGCAATTATGGCCAGATAATTATAATTACACATTACAATTAGCTAAACTTGCTATTCAAGTAAACAAAAACGAACGAGAAATAGAAGAACTACTTCAAAAAACTAGTGTACTTAACTTAGCTGCTACTGAGCCTCGTTTATTACTAGCAACTCAATATGAAAAAACTGGACATAATAAAAAAGCCCTCTCTGTCTATAAAGGAGTACTTAATATTGATCCTACTAACTTAATAGTCAGACGCAAACTAGGACAACAGCAATTAGATCCTGGCCAAGCAATGAATGTTAAAATGCTTTCAAATAAATTGATAGAATCTCCTGTTTATGATGAGCCAGTACTACCAAAACCTAAGACTAAAGTAGAAATACCAAAACCTTTACCAGAACCTAAAAAACCTTTTAATCCACTGGAAACAAGACCTTTAACTCCTCCTCCATCACTAATAAATGAGCCAATAGGTCTAAGCGATGATAGCATTAAGACTATTAAAGATATTAAATCTTTAACTACACCTAAACCGACACCAGAACCAGTTAAACCCCCTCCAGTAGTTGATTTAGATGCATTCCAACAACAATTACAAGACCGTCCTACTTCTGATGATATCCCTACGTATTCTCAAGAGACTACTCAAACAGCAACAGAATCTGCTTCAGATAATTGGGAATCACTTATGGAAGCAATCCAACATGATTCACAAATGTATGAAGTAGACGGACATCTACCTATGAATGTAGCTATTTCCTATATAGAAGTAGGTTTATATAGTGATGCAGTAGAAGAATTACAAGAAGCTTGGAAATTATTTACTAAAAAAGCTGATCCAGAAGCCTCTCGTAGTTGTCAGTTATTAATTGATTGCCTATTTTCTTTAGAAAGATATCAGGAAGCTATTGAATGGTGTGACCAAGGTATTAATCTAAATGGCCGTAATACTCCAAATGGAAAGTCTTTTGTTCATCGTCTAGCAACTAGTTATGAGCGCCTTGGAGATATAGCTAAAGCCAATCAACTTAAAGCAGAGCTTGGTTCAGATGGAACATTGATGCCAAGCTTACCAATGCCTTATGCACAACCTATTGCAGCACTTCGTTTTGCTTTACGTGGTAAGCGTGGTTATGAAGGTAAGGAATTTCAACTTAACCCTGATTTTGTAGAATTAGTAATTGGTCGTGGCCCAAAAGCACATGTTTTTATTGATTCTCCTCGTGTTTCCAAAGAACATGCTTTACTAAGATTTACTATATCAGGATTAAAAATTATTAACTTAAGTAGAACTAATGGAACCTTCTTAAATGGAGAAAAACTAGAACCAGATGTGGAATACCCTATTGATCCAGGAGATATAATTAGCTTAGGTAAAACCATTGACCTAGAGCTATATTCTATGTAAATAATGTAAGACCAGCCTTTCAAGGCTGGTCTATTATCAATAGCTAGGGACTTAAGAATTAAGAAAATCAGTTTATTTATATTACAACATATTTATTATGATTTTATGTAATAACTCTTAAGTGTCTTATAGTGTACCTAATAAAACTACCTCATTATATTACCTAACCTAAATTTCAATTTTTTGATTGTTCCTTTTTTCCTAATTTCAATAATCTTTTGTTATATTTTGGCTCAAATATTAAACAAAGCTGTCTATCTAACCAAACATTTTTATAATTCTTTTTATTAGAATCATTTTGTTCTTAATAGTTTCTCTTTTTTATATACTTCGTAATAAAGGGTTTATAATTTTTCAGCCTTGAACTTACCTTAACTTAAAATAAAAACTAGAATAAAACAGAGCAAATTAGTTTATATAATAAATCTTTAGCACAATTATTGCTCTAAAGTAGCGTTATTAGTATAAAACCTAGAATTATGCGGTTTTTTTCCCCACTAAAACCTAAATTTTAGGGAAGTTACAAACGACAAGGAGACTATATGGACAACTATCAATCCTCCACAATAGAACAATATATTATTTCTTGCTACTACTGTAAAAACTCAGTTAATACACTAAAAGCATTGTGGTGTAATTGTTTGGTTTCAGAACCTACAATTGTTTGCCCAAAATGTATGCAATGTTTTTGTAAGGCAGCACCTGCTTATAAACAGACTGTATGGGCAAATGCTCCAAAAAGCTTTTGGGATAGAAAATGGAAATACTTAAAAGCTGAATTTACACCCAAGCCTAACCTTCATCCAAGTAATATTAAGCATCCTTTAGTATTAGTAGTTGATGATGATAAAAATATTCAAAGAGTAGCTGTTAAGTTAATAGAATCTATTGGTTATGGTGTAATTATTGCACAGGATGGAGAACAGGGACTAAGTTTAGCCAAACGTTTTATGCCGGATTTGATCCTTACTGATGCCTTAATGCCAAAGCTAGATGGTAGAGAACTATGCAAGCGTATTAAGGAAGATTCTACAATGGCATATATCAAAGTAATTGTTATGACTTCTCTATATACAAGTGTTAAATATAAAATAGAAGCCTACAAGAAATTCTTGGCAGACGATTATTTAAGTAAGCCTTTGGATTTTGATCAAATGCGCATAGTCCTTCACAAGTATCTTCATAAGGTTGAGCAAATTACCAATGTTGAACAAATTAACGATGTTGAACAAAGTAATAAGCTTTATGGAAATAATTCTTTATAGCTTAAGTAGTATATTTGCCATTAGGTTAATTTTAACTCCTAAGCTTTTAAACCTCTAAAGGTAAAAATTTATGCAAATTTATCAAAATACTACTGATTCACTACTAACAGGATACCAATCTATTTTTTTTGAAGTAACAAATATCTTAGCTGAATCAGAAAGTCTTGATATTGCTTTTCCAAAAGTTCTTCAAACTATTTGTAAGGAGTTTAATTGGCAAGCAGCAACTCTTTGGCTTATTGCTCAAAATCAAGAAGTACTTCAATGTGAAGCTATATGGCATATACCTACAATAGATATAGCTTTATTTACAACCAATTCAAGTTCAATAACATTAAAATGCGGTCAAGATCTAGCAGGCTATGTTTGGCAAACTGCTAAGCCATATTGGATTAGTGAGCTTAATAAAGAAAAAGTTTTTTCTAGACAAAGTTTAGCCACTTCTTTAGGGCTTTATGGAGTATGTGGCTTTCCTATTTTCTTTAATAAAAAAGTTATAGGAATACTTGAATTTTTTAGCTATGCGGTTTTTACTCCTACTACAGAAGCACTCAATATAATAAGTAATATTAGCTCTAACTTAGGTTTTTTCATTAATCAGCAACAAACCTTAAAAGCTTTACAAGAGAGTGAAAATAAATATCGGGATCTATGTGAAAATGCTAATGAGCTTATAGGTAACGTTTCATCTACTGGTAAATTTCTTTATGTTAATAAAGCATGGCAAAAAACTTTTGGGTATAAAGAAGAAGAAATTGCTAACTTGTTTTTTAAGGATACTTTCCACTCAGATTTTTATCAAAGGTATAAAGAAATTTATCACCAATTAAAATTTACACCCAAAGTTGATGACATAGAAGCACCTTGTCTTACTAAAGAAGGTAAAACAATAATTCTTAGTGGTAGTATTACTGCTAAATTTGAGAATGGGAAGCTTATAAATATTCAAGGAATTTTTCGGGATATAACAGAAGCCAAAAATAGAGAAAAAGAACTTAAAGAAATAAAGTCTCTACAAGATGCAATTTTAAATAGTGCTACTTTTTCAATAATATCTACTGATGTTAATGGCCTAATTCGCACTGTAAATAAGACTACTACAAAGTATTTTGGTTATGAAGCAGATGAACTAATTGGAAAAAAATTTGCTTATGAATTGCATGATCCTAAAGAAGTAGCTAGCCGTAAGTTCAGCATTTCTCAAGAGTTAGCTCTAAATATAGAATCAGATATTGAGACTTTTACAGCTAAAACTAAACCTGGCATAACTGATAGAACTGAATGGACTTATATAAGAAAAGATGGGAGCCAGTTTCCAGGTTTACTTTCTATAACTGCTTTATATGACGGCTCAGAACAGTTAATAGGATATCTTGGCATTATTCGTGATTTGACAGAAGAAAGACATCTTCAATCAATGCAAGCCCGACTACTTTCTATTATTGACCAAACAACAGATATAATTGCTATTGCCAATAATAAAGGCGAGATTATTTATGCTAATCAAGCAGGATTAAATCAACATGGATTTAAGGATATTTCACAACTTGCTGGAATGAATATACGTAGTCATTTTTCTGATTTTATGAAACACTTTATCCTTGATCAGATAAAACCTATTGTAATTAAAAATGGTTATTGGGTAGGAGAAACAGTTATAAATTGGCCTAATGGTCAAGAAATGCCAGTTTCCCAAATGATTCTTGCACATAAGGATTGTAATGGCGAAGTAGAATACTACTCGACAATAATTCGTGATATTTCTGAGAGAGTATCCCTAGAAAAAGCTCTTAGAGAAGCAAAAGAAACAGCAGAATCTGCTACACAAGCAAAAGGCCAATTTCTAGCAAATATGAGTCATGAAATTCGTACTCCAATGAATGCTGTGATTGGTATGTCCGGTTTATTGCTTAATACAAATCTTTCAGAAGAACAGAAAGAATTTGCCGAAATTATACGTAGTAGTGGTGAAACATTATTAGCACTTATTAATGATATCCTTGATTTCTCAAAGATTGAGTCAGGCAAGCTTACTCTTGAGAAAGCACCTTTTAATATTAAGAAATGTGTTAAAGAGTGTATTGATATGTTTTCCACTAAAGCAACTGAAAAAAATATTAAACTAGGCTATTTAATAGAAGATACAACCCCTTTAATTATTATTGGTGATATAACACGTACACGAGAGATTTTAGTTAATCTTTTAAGTAATGCTATAAAATTTACTGATTCTGGAGAGATATTTATTTCTCTTACATCAAAACAATTAGAAGGAAATTTACACCAATTACATTTTGCAATCAAAGATACTGGTATTGGGATTCCAGAGGATAAAATGAATAGGTTGTTTTGTTCTTTTAGCCAAGTTGATAGCTCAACAACACGTAACTATGGTGGAACTGGTCTTGGTCTTGTTATCAGTAAGCAATTGACTGAGTTAATGAATGGTAAGATTTGGGTAGAGAGCACCTTAGGCAAAGGATCTACTTTTTATTTTACAATTATTACTCAAGCAGGAACTTGTCTAAATGAAGAGTTAGACGTACCAACTCAACTTATCAAAGAGCCTTTGTCAATAGTTCAAACAGATTTACAAATAATATTGGCTGAAGACTATCCAATAAACCAGAAAGTTGCCTTACGTATGCTTCAACAGTTAGGCTATCAAGCTGATGTTGCTGCAAATGGAGTTGAGCTATTAGAGTCACTTAAGCGACAGCCTTATAATGTAGTATTAATGGACATACAAATGCCTGAAATGGATGGGCTAGAAGCCTCCCGCAGAATTTGCCAAGAATGGGCAGGCGAGCAACGGCCTTTTATTATTGCTATGACTGCAAATGCTATGCAAGGTGATAGAGAAATATGTTTAGCAGCAGGAATGGACGATTATATAAGTAAACCTGTACGTATTGAGGAATTATCTCAATCTCTTGAGCGAGCAAGTCATACCATTAAAAAACAATCTCAATATATTTTAGATCCTCAAAATCTAAAAACCTGTTCTGCTTCCCTAACAAAACCTTCTATAAATTTAAGTTTAGATAAGGAATTAAAACAAGAATCTTTAATTGAATGGATAGCGCAACTCGATAGAATGGAACAGTTACTTAACCAATTAAAAGAATCTCAAAGTGAAACTTTATTAGAAGATCTCAAACGTATTTATCATAACTTTTCTGGAACAGGCAGCATGTTTGGTTTTCCAAAAATAAGTGAGCTAGGAAAAATAGGACAAGCTTTTTGTAATACTCTGCTTGAAAACCAACAAGAGGTAACAAATAAAGACATCCAACATTGTAAGTTATTACTAAACTCTTTACATACAGAAATTTTAGAAGAAATTGATAGAATTAGCCCTATATTGCAGGTTAACTATTTTGATTTGCTTATGGTTATGGATAATGATTATAAGTCTAAGGTTTTAGGAGAAAAACTTGAGCAAGAAATGTTCTCTGTATTGACGGTGAAAAGCATTGCCCAAGCTAAACAAGCACTTAATAAATCGATACCACGTAGCATCATAATTGAAACAACTTTGCTAGATGGTGCAGGATATGAATTAGTAAGTTATATTCGTAGCCTACCAGCTTGCCAATACTTACCAATAATATTGCTAGGTGATACTTTGCATAAAACTGAAATAAGTAATTATAAGGTTAATGCTTACTTTGAAGAGCCTACTAATTTGGACATGATAATTTGTAAGATTAAAAGTCTTTTAGAAATATCTGAAGTTCCATCTCTAAAAATATTTTCAGTTGTAGAAGACCCAATACTAATATCATTATTGCAATCTATATTGGGATCTGCTGGCTATGAGTTCTCTATCTGTATGGATAAAAAGCATTTTATAGAAGAGTTAACAGATTTTAGCCCTAATCTTATACTTATAGATACCGAGTCACAGGAAATAAATAGTCAAGAAATTCTAGAGCAACTAGAGAAAAATAATGATTTTTCTTGGCTTCCAATTTTGTTTTTAACAACTAAAGAGTTTGAACCTCATATTAAAAAACAGTCAGGTATTAACTATTGCCTATTCAAACCTTTTACTCCGGCTGAACTTCTTTCTATTGTTACAAAAACGTTAAATTAATAGTTGATTTCCTAGTCTGTAATAAAAAATAGAAAATAGTTAAAGTTTGCTATTTATTCATTTTGAAATAAAAAGCCCAAGAAAAATATCTTGGGCTTTTTTATATAGTAACTAAGACTATAAAGTTATAACTGCTCGGGTAAAGTATATTTTCTACCTTGATTTACCTTTTTAAGATATCCAACCAAAGGTTCAAAGTAGCGTAACATGGCACCAGCATTAAGATCCTCACCAGTTTTTTCTTTTAATAAAACTCGCCAATCACGAGAACTACCTGGACGCATTAAAGCTCTTAAGAAATCACCTACTTGTTTGTTGCCATAATAATTAGTGGCATGTGGGTCTTGTTTTAAGATTTTTGTAGCAATATGGTCATGCAATTGGAAAAGCAGTACATAAGAAAGTGCATAATCATAATATTGTGCAGCATCATCATTTATATGAGTTTTTGTACAAGCATCACAAAACTCTTCCCCTCTAGTAGTAGGTGGAACAATACCTTGGTATTTTTTAACTAGCTCCCACCAAACTTTATTATATTGATCTTTTGGTAGGTTTTTCCCATAAAGCTCATGTTCAAAATGTGGCATTGTGCCAGCAGAAAAAGGAATAAAGACTACATAATTTAAGGCTTCTGCTAGTAATGCCTGTATTTGATTTACTTCTGCATCTTTAGAAACTAACTTACGGCTAACTAGAAAAGGTTTTTGTAATGAAGCAAGACCCATTAAACTTCCCATGGCTTCATGATAAGCACGGTTTGCACCATTACGTAGTAAAATCGGGGTATTAGGATTAGTGTAAGTAACATAGTAATAAATATGCCCTAATTCATGATGAGTTGTTTCATACCATTCTGGGTTAGATTCAACACTCATTAAAGAACGGACATCATTTTTATTATCCATATGCCAAGCGCTAGCATGAGTATTCTTTTTATAAGTGGCATCGGCTGGTAGTGGGTAAAGAGAGGATTTTTGCCAGAAAGTTTTTGGTAAGGCTGGCCAACCTAAACTAATATAAAATTGCTCTGCTTGTTTAACTATCCATTCAGGAGATTTATCTTTTAATGCCTCTCTTATATTTAAGCCTTCTACCTCAACCATTGCGCTCCAATCCTGTCCCCATCGGTTAGGTAGCCATTCTGCAGGAAGTTCATCAGGTACAGGAGCATTATATTTTTTTGCTAATTCATAACGAGCATAGGTATGTAATTCTCTATAAAGCGGACGTAATTGACGGTTAATATCATCTACTAGCTTAAGCATATCTTCTGTCTTCATATCATATTCAGACACTTGATATTCAAAATAAGACTCAAAACCTAAAGGCTTAACAGTAGCATTACGTAAACGTTGTAGATTAGCTAAACCATCTTTTAACTCTTTACCTACTTCTTTTGAAGCTAACCAAGCTTTACGACGTTCATCTAAGTTATCAGATGCCCGTAAAATTTCATCTATTTTATTAGGAGTAACAGCACTACCATCAATTTTAAATTCAAAACCATAAAGTTTTTCTGTTTGTTTAGTACCGGCAGCAATAAGTTCTTTTACTACATCTGATGCGACTTCAGGGGTTTCTGCACCTAAAAACACTATTCTTTCTAGTTCTTTAATTTGTATTGGGGTTAATTGCTTTTTAAATCCAAGAAAATGTTGGGCTTTGTCGATATTTTCTTTTTTACCTGTAAAGGCAGTAAGCTTTTCTGCTGCTGCAATTGTAGCTTTAGCATTAGTCTCATCTCCTGCAACAATACGGGTATTAGACTCCCATTCAGCTAAACTACTAGCTGTACGTAAGGCATTCCACTCGGTAGTATATTGATTAATAAATTTTTGTGCTTGTGCTCTAACAGCTACTACTTTTTGTGCATTAGTAACAGATACTTCATTTACAGCAATTAAAGATAAAAACATTACGCACAAAATAATTATACGCGTTAAATTTCTCATTATTTTTCCCTCTAAAAACAATATTTTCTCTATTAGATAAAAATGAGGAAAAATAGTTTTCCTCATTTTTCCAGCTAAAACTTAATTGATTGAAAGATTAAACGGAGTGGAGCGCACTCCATTAACGATAACTACTATTACATTTGTTCCTGATTTTAGAGCAAGCTTTTTTCTATTCCCTGTTAAAACAATTTGAGCATCATTTTGTGACACAACCCTAGTGTTTTCAATAAGTTTGCTATTTACTTCTATTTGTGGGTTGGGGCCAAGATTTTGCCCTGCAATTACTAGTTTTTTTGCTCCAAAAGAAACTCCATTAATACTAGGAGATTTAACTTGAGGTACTGAATTAACAGTAAAATTAAAGCTTATTTCTGTAGCTAGTGGAGGTATACCATTATCTCTTGCAACAAGCTTAAGATTATAAGTTCGACTTGAATCGCCCCCTGATCCTATTGGAGGAGTAATAGTAAGCTTGCCTTTACCATTACCTTCATCTGTAAGTATCACAAAATTTGGGGTTTGTGGGGATTGAGTTAATAGAAAACTAATTTTCCCATCACCAATTGGATCTCTAATGCTATCAGGATCAGATGCCTGAAAATCGATTACAAAGTTTTTTTCTTCAGGCAAACTAATACCCTCAGGAAATGGTGCTAAAACTGGTGGTCGATTATTAAAAACAGTTATAGAAAAACAAGCTTTTGTCTCATTACCAAAAGTATCTTTAGCTATAACACAAGCATTAAAGTCACCATTAAGAGATATGCTAGGACTAATACAGATTTTATTATTTTGCTCACAAGCAACAAAAGCAGGGTTATTTATAGCATCACAGACTATTGTTACCATATCTCCATCAGGATCACTAACTTGTAAATCAATACATTTCTGTTCTCCCCCACGAAGTATTTGACTAGCAATTGCTGTAATCATTGGTGGGCGGTTTGGTGGTGGAATGGAGTTATTAACTTGATAAACCTCATTTACTGAAGTAAGTGCAAATCCTTGTATTGGAGCGCCTGAAGGAATATAAATTTTATTTTCTATAACTGCTGCCCCAATGCCATGGCGTGCTGTTGGCATAGGCACTTCTTTACGCCAAGTATCTGTAATTGGGTCATAAGATTCATTGTCTGCAAAAGTCCCCAAAGGGTTATTATTATTACCTTCGCCACCAAAAACATAAAATCGCCCATTAACAACTTCTCCTGCAATACCACTACGTCCTGTTGGCATAGGTGCTCGGCTTCGCCAAATATTAGTTACAGGGTCATATTCTTCTAAAATATTAAGAGTAAAATTACCTGGTCTACGTCCTCCAGCAACATACATTTTTCCATTTATAACACCAGCAGTAATATGCTCACGTGGGTTTGGCATTGAAGCTAATGTTGTCCAACGATCAGTAGCAGGATCATAACTAGCTAAATCTCCTGTTGCTAGCTCACCTTCTCCTCCAACGCTATAAATTTTACTACCTATTACTACTGAAGCCAAAGCACCTCTTTTAGTTGGAAGGTTAGCAATTTTTGTCCATTGATTAACCTGAGGATCATAGCGGTAAGCTGAAGCCACTGGATTAAAAGATAAAGTGTTATAACCACCTATTACATAAATCTTTCCAGCTAAACTTACTGCTGTAGTGTGATGTAGTGGTTCAGGTAAAGAAGCAACAAATGTCCAGCGATCTGTTTTTGGATCATATACTTCTACAGTTGTAGCAACTTCAAGTCTACCAGTGGGATTATCGCGAAAACCTCCAATTAGATATATTTTTCCATTTAATTCTGCTACTCCAACTTCTTGTCTAGCTTCATTTACTGGAGTAAGCCTTGACCAAGTACCAAGAGGAGTTTGTGCCATTATATTGATAGCAAATAAGAAGAAAACAAAAACTATGCTAAGAATTTTCAAATAACCTTGAATGTAATTCATAAATAACCTCTTAAAAAACTATTAGCATTTAGTATTAAAGTTTATGGCTTTCAATTATAGAAAATATCTCTTCATAAACTTGAATTATTGAGCTAGCAAATAATTCAACACCTGGTTGAGTTATCATCATTAAAGAATTATTTACTGCATAAGTGTAAATTTCTCGTTCTGTGCTACTAACAATAATAGGAAATAAATTAGCTCTTTGAGCATAAATACTAGCAACTAAACGTGCTAGCCTACTAGTACCTTTTTCAAAAGGCTGTAAGTCTATTATCCGCAAATGTACTAGCCAAGCTTGTTCAAGTGGGTGTAATTCTCTAAAAGAATCTGTATTAAACCAATCTAAAGCGTTATCTACTAGCATTGGGAGTACATCAGCTTCAACAGGTTGATGACCTGGTGCAATGGATTGTCCATTAGTATTTCGATAAAATCCTGCTTGTGAATCTATTCCTGACAAAATTAAGGCATGTAATTCTCTAAGTAAATCACCTGTTAGTAAGATAGTAGACTTATCTATAGAATTACTAATTAAAGCATTAATATATTTTATAGAATTAGCAAAATTATGTACTGCAAGTTCTAGGGGATCATTAGAACCTTCTTGTTTTTCAAGTATTATACAGATTTCTTCTTGATTAAGATTTATATCTGAAAGTTGAAGGTTATGTGTTATTTGTTTTATTAATAAATGCTTTTGAATTTTATTTTGCAAATCCAAATCTAGTGGTAAAAGCTTTTCTAAAGCTTCTTGTTTTTGAGCAACATTTTTTACCCAATTTGATGAAGGTCGGTAAGATTCACTATAAACAGGCAATGAAATTGGCATGTAATTACTTTCTAAAAGAGTTTTATATTTTCATATAATTTAGGGTTAGAAAGTAATTGTATCTAGCAAAGATAGGCAAACACAATCTTATGAGGAAAATATTTTCCTAAGCTAATAAAGTATTAAATTCTTAGACAACTTTTTGATCTTACACAATAGTAGTTTCAATAGAAACACTAGTTAAATAGTCAGTATCTTGATAGAAATCTACAGTTACTACTGTAGTTCCTGGTTGAACAGCTTTAAGTTGAAAAGGTTTTGCGTTGGCGCTTCGGTTAAGACCAACATTAAATCTAGCAAAAATATCAGGTTCAACTTCAAAGCCTGGAGCAGCAATATAGATTTCCATTGCTAAACTAGTTGCTGCATTCATATCTGGGAAAGCTAAAGGGATTTCCCCATCATGAGGATGTGGTTTTTCTGCAGTACGCCCAAATTGATCTGTCATAGGTATTAGTCCCACATCTAACGACCCTATTTCACCTAATTTCACTTCTTTGGAGAAATTTATACTACTAAAGTATCTTGAGACATATCGCCCGTTAGCATCTCTTTCTGCTTCAGCATTAGGTTTTGGAGACTCAACACTAACTGATGCCACAGATTGAGAGGTACTAGCTTGTGCTAAAGCAGCTTCTTTAGAAGCTGATACCTGTTTAGCCGCTGATGCTCCTGCACGTATTTTTGATTGAAAATTGGGTGGTGGTGGCGGCGGCGGTGGTGCTGCCATAACATTTGCACCCATAAAAGACGCTTTTACTGCATCTGGAAGAGTATTTTTATTAATAGAAGGAGAGGTGCCTGGTTTGTTTACACTTGGAGAAGTTGAATTTAAAGGATTAGATGGTTTGATAGGTGCAGGTGGAGGCAATGTACTAGGTACAACTCCAGTAAAGAATTTAACAAAAGTTTCGCCTAAACATACTTCATCCCCTGAATTTAATTGATAAGTCTTCTTTGGTTGTAAACGATCGCTACGATTAATATATGTTCCATTAGTACTACCTAAATCTTCAATAGAAACTTTATCCCCTGAACGGTGAATAATTGCATGACGACGAGAAATTTTTCCATCTTTATCAAAAGGAGAAAGATCTATATCAGGGTAAATACCTCTGTTGTTATCTAAACGACCAACTAAATTAGTTTCTTTACCAAGAACAAAAGATAGTTGCTGTCCATCAGCACCAACATAAACTAAACTTGCAACTGTAGATGGAGAGGCATTAGATTTTTGTGGTGCGCCACAGCTTTGACAAAAAGCATTACCAGTAAGAACCTTACTACCACACTGACCACAAAAGTTAAGATTTCCTGCATCAACAGTTGCAGGTTGGCTAGAAACTTGGATTGGCCGTGAATCACCTGTTATTTGTCTTAAATGTTGTTCTAGGATATCTCGCATTTCTGCGGCTGAAGCAAATCTATTAGCAGGTTTATGTTCAACAGATTTAGCTAAAATCATATCCATTCCATCACTAATCTTAGGATTGATCTGTTTTGGTCTTGGATTACGATTAAAATCAAACATCAATAGTGGGTTATCTTGAGGATCTCTTCCAGTCAAAAGGTGAAACATAGTTGCACCTAAAGAATAGATATCTGAGCGAGGCTCAACTTTACCTGCAAAAAGCTCTGGAGGAGCATAGCCCATTGTTCCAATTGCTGTAACTCTTTGTGCTGGAGCAGCAACAAACCGGGCAATCCCAAAGTCTACTAATACAACTTTGTCTCGTTCATCAAGCATAATATTAGCAGGCTTCATATCACGATAAATAATTTGTGGCTTTTGCGAATGTAAATAATGTAAAACATCCGCAATTTGCATACCCCATTCAGTAACGGTTTTTTCATCAATTGCACCACCAGAAGCTTTTAGTCTTTGTGCTAAATCTCCTCCACTAATATATTTCATTACTAAGTAGTAACAACCTTCAGAAACAAAATAATCATAAATAGTTGGAATGGCAGGATGGTCTAAGCCCGCTAAAAGCTGTGATTCTCGCTCAAAATCTTCAATTGCTTTTCTGCGCTGATTTTCATCAGCATGCATCCCAATCATCTCTTTTACTGCTCTTGATGATTCAGCCAGCCGTTTATCACGTGCTAAATAAACACTCCCCATACCACCACCACCAATGCGTTTAACTATTAGGTAGCGGTCTATCAACAATGACCCTGGATCAAGTTGTAAATCTTTTATGTTTGCCATTTTTTTTATGAAGTCCTGGTGCTTTGTTTTGTGCTCAAGATCCTTAAAATAATAGTTTTGCCGGTAAAAGTCAAAGTAATACTTTATCTTTTTAGTAGCTAATTAATTTTAATTAGTGACTTTGCTAAAAAATTAATTTTTTCTGGGGCAGACAATTTTATTATCAGAAATCTATATGTTTTTTTATCTATACAATTATACAAAAAACATAGACCTAAATTATAGTATTAAAAAAAAAACTGTCTAGGCAAGTAAGTATATCTAGAGTATTACTTAGGCGACTTTTAAGGGGTTAAAAAGTTGTTCTGGGTTGGTTTTAGCAGGTAAGGTTTCTGAAACCATATAATCTGGAATTGCAAGTGTTAAAATACGACCATCTTTGGTTTTAGCAGTAATTTCCCAAGCAATACCATTCCATTTAGCTAATTCAAAAGATTCTGGATCATTAGGCGAGCCTCTCATTCTTATCCATCGTTGACATCCAAGTGGTTTTTCTAAAAGCTCTTTTGCCATAAAATACCCCCCTTGTCTTTGTTAAATTAATAACATTTATTAACTTAATAATATTCATTAATCTAATGGATGCAACAATATTTTCTTCCGTTGTGTTAATAATCTGTATTTGTTAAAAATTTTTTGTTTTTTCTACATTAAATAAACAAAACCCTTGTTATTTGCTCTCTGTTGAAGGATCAACCTTACCAGTAAAATTTACTAAATGTTCACAGAGTTTATCTTGTAAATTCAAAGCCTCACGAATTTCTTGAGTAAAATTATCAACCATAATGCTAAAAATAAAGGTTTCTCCTAAAGTACTAGTAATATAACCTGAGAGGCTACTAGTATTGCTTAAAGTACCTGTTTTGGCCTGTACTTTTTGTTGTATGGTAATATCACTCATACGCCGTCTTAAAGTACCATCAACCCCAGAAATAGGTAGAGATTTACGAAAAGTCTCAAAATTAGGTGAATTACTTATATAACGAAGTAGTTCTGTAGTACTTAACACATTAGTCAAGTCTTTACGAGACAATCCACTCCCATCATAAATAGCTAAACTAGTTGGATCTATTTTCACTTGACGAAGAAAATCTTTTATTACTTCCACTCCCGCTTCATCACTATCTTTGCCAGCTTTCCCTTTTACCCTTCCCATAGTACGTAATAAAAGCTCTGCATATAAATTTTGGCTAAATTTATTAATTACTCTAATAATTTCACTTAATGGAGGTGATTCTACTGCGGCGAGTTCTACTAGCTTTTCTGGTTCACTAGCTGGCATTGGAGAACGCAAAGAAGCATCAACAAAAATAATTTTTCCGCTAACAATAATTCCAGCACGTTTTAAGGCTTGTTGAAATAAATTAGCAGCTAATTCTGCTGGATGATGAAAAGCTATTTTGGCAGAAAATCCAGCATCATCTAATGGTAATTTTCCCCAAGCTAATAATGAGTTATCTGCAAGTCCTCTGTTTAAGCCTATTTCACGGGGTGCTTTAGCCTCAATAGTGTCTAGTTTGTTAATTATAGACACTTGTCCAATATCAGGTGTAATAGATATTTGAGCAGGCTCTCCAAGTTTTTCTCCTGGCTTTATTTGTATATCAAATTTATTATCATAGGCTGTTAAAGCGGTGATTTCTGCACCAAATTGCCATTGTAGATCTAACCATTCCCAACCCTGTCCTAAAGGGCTACCACGAAAATAACTTTCATCAGCAATTAAATCACCTGCTATTTTTTTAATCCCAGCATCTACTAGTTGCTTAGCTAATAAATCAAAAGGTTTTGTATCATCTACATAACTACTAGCTAATGTAGGATCACCTCTACCATAAAGTATTAGATTCCCATTAATATTTCCTTGGTTATCAGGTTTTTCTTGGGCATAAACAGAGGTTCGGATACGATATTCTGAACCTAATAATTCTAGTGCTACTGCTGTTGTATAAACTTTCATATTAGAAGCAGGTTTAACTAGTTTTTCAGTATCTTGCTCAAAAATTACCTTTCCACTAGCTTGAGTTATAATACGTACACAAACACCTGCTGTCTTAAACTCTGGCTGCTTTAAGAGCGCCTCTATTTGGTGCTGAAGTTCTATAAGAGCTTTTTTAGGTTTAGTTTTTTGCTTTTTTGTTATAGTTGTTTGATTAGGTTTTTTTTGCTCTTTTGGAGCAGCTAAAACAACTAAATTAAGTAGTAAAATAGTAGAGATTACCCAACTAATTGTTAATAAAGTAGTTTTTTGTAGCGGATTAAAGAAATACATAGTTTTAATAGCTTTAATAATTTTAACTAAAAAGCTCTGCCAAAATTAAATCAGTCAATTCACTTAAAGAGGAAACTATTATAGTTGCTTCTTTAAGTGCTTCTTTGGGATAAGTGTTGGTAACGGCTACACATTTCATCCCCGCACTAATAGCCGATTTAATCCCACCAACTGAATCTTCTATTGCTAAACAATCTGATGCATTTGCTTTAAGTTCAGGATACAATTGATTAAGAGAAGTAAGAGCCTTTAAGTAACCTTCCGGGTAAGGCTTACATCTGGTAATATTTTCAGCACTAATAATTATAGGAAAGACTTCTTGTAATCCTATTCTAGCTAAAACCGCGTCTATTTCTGGTCTTAGTGCTCCTGAATTTATTGCTAAAGGAAAACGTTCTTTTACTGAGTGGATAAATGTTATGGTTTCTGGATAAACTGACATTTCTTCTTTCAAATAATGTTCAAAATAACAAGATTTCCGAAAGATTAATTCTGAAATATAAACAGGATCGCTTAGTTTACCAAAGTCAGTAAGTGCTGTAGTAAAAGCCCCACGATCATCCATTGCTAAATATTTTTTAAAATAATCTGTTTGAGAAATAGAAATTCCCTCTTCAGATAAAACTTTCTGAAAAGTAACAAAGTGTGCTGGCTCACTATTGGCAATTACGCCATCAAAATCAAAAATAATTGTTTTTAACATAGTTTTCTATTATTGCCATCCTAGATAAAAGAAAGCAACTATTTTCTAAATCACAAGATATTTCTTAGGTATTTTATTTAGTATAGCTTTAAGTATTTGTGTTTTAACAAGTAAACTATTTCGTAAAAATTTCGCCTAGAATGGTTGACAAAAATGGATCTCTTTGTTTATATTTCACCTATCCCGGTCATTCAGTAAATTCAATAAATATAACAATAAGGAGAACTTATGTCTTCAGTAAAACCTATTCCAGAAGGGTTTCATACCCTTACCCCACATATTGTAGTAAAAGATGGCGCAGAAGCAATTGAATTTTATAAAAAGGCTTTTGGAGCAGAACAAATCGGTTGTAGTATGCTTTGCCCTGAAGGAAAAGTAATGCATGCAGAATTAAAAATTGGTAACTCTATGATAATGATCGCCCAAGAAAACCCTCAATGGGGATGCTTATCTCCTGCAACTATTGGAAATACTAGTGTTACACTTTCTTTATATGTAGAAAATTCTGATGAAGCATTTGAGAAAGCTGTTAATGCTGGTGCAACTGTAAAAATGCCTCTTGCTGATATGTTTTGGGGCGATCGTTATGGTCAAGTAACAGATCCATCTGGTCATCATTGGGCAATCTGTACTCATATCAAAGATTTAACTAATGAAGAAATTGCTAAAGCTAGTGAAGAAGCAATGGCTCAATATAAAGAAAAAGGCGAATGTGCTGCTAATGCATAGATAATAATCACATTAACTATAACTTCCAATAGCTAGAAATCTCTTTCTAGCTATTGGTTACTTACTTTATATTAACCAACAGGGGCAAGATGAAATTAACAAATTTAATTCCTATGCTTGAAACTAAAAATCTACCTGAAACCATAAAATTCTATACAGAAAATCTAGGTTTTATTTGTGATGGTATTTACCCAAATAATGGTGAACCTTGCTGGGCAAACTTAAAAAAAGATGCTGTTAGCATTATGTTTTCAACTGGCTCAACTGGAAATTGCCATGCAACTACAGAAAAACCGATTATGACAGGCTCATTATATCTTTATCCTGATAATGTAGATGAAATTTGGGAACAATTAAAAGATAAAGTTACTATTGAATATCCTATAGAAAACTTTGAATATGGAATGAGAGAGTTTGCTATTAAAGATTGTAATGGCTACCTGATCCAGTTTGGCCAAAGTATTGATTAAAGAGAGTTTACCCAAAATTCAGAAATATCTATTTCCTGCTCGCTTAAATTTCCCATTCTAAAAGTAGTAGCAACTTTCTATAAATATTTTTAGCTATTTTTGCTACTACTTATTTTGTTGATAACTTATTCTTTTCAGATTCTTTTCATAAATACTAATCTCAAAACCACTAACTTAGTTTAGGTGTTTTTGCGTATACCATTCTTTATGTGGTGACCATTGTCCACATTTTAAGCACGCTGTCATAGTCCACTGATAATCACAATTTGGACAACATCCTTGTGTTTTAAAAGTATTCCAAACATAACCACATTCACCACATAACCATTTGTCCTCTGGACTAACTTCCCAAAAACATAAGGGACAACGGTATTGAAAGCCACTACTTTTATGATAAGCAAGTTTATTTATCACTGAATTAACTCTTACCTAATTTAGCTTAATACCACGTAGTTAAATAGACACCACCTGACTAGAAAGGTTTCTATTATCTACCTTTTCCTTTTTTATTTTCCGCAAGCATATTACAAAATAAAGCGCCTTGTTCAATAGCATCATCTAGAGCTTGATGTGTATGAGGAAGCCTATCAAACCAAGATTTAGGCATATTGCGCTTAGTTGAATCACGATAATCTATTTTTAGCATTGCCATAGCATAAGTTTTTATATCTAATCCAGAGTGGGAAAATGGGCTTTCGCCTGTAAATCTAATCAAATACCAATAAACAAATAAAAAATCAAAAGTGACTGGATAGGACACAAACACAGGTTTACCAGGTAGGTTTTTTATCCAAGTAAGATAGTTTTTCATTGCTATATTTGGTGTTTGTAAGTCCTTACGACAAGCTTCCCAAGCTTCTGGCTGAGTTTTCCACCAAGCCATAGTATTAGGGTTAGGTGAGGCTTCAGCTAAAAGTTCTAGGTTTGCGGAAAAAGTGCTAATTAAAGTTTTATCTGCTAAATAAGCGGCTGAGCCAAAACTAAGCATAGAATTAATACCTGGTATTGGCCCATCAGTTTCTACATCAGTACTTACATATATTTCTGGTTTCATAAGCCTAATTAAACCATAGAGAAAGCTATTTACTCAAAGAAAAATTTCTATGATTTAACTATAAAATTGGAATTTATAGCTATTAAGCTCGTTTAAGAGCACGTGCTGGAATTGGTTTTTCCTCAGTAATACTTAATTCTTTTTCCACTACAGAAATATCTTGTTGGGCTTTTAGTTTTTCTATTCGTGCTGTCATACGACGATCTAAGTCCAAGATTTGTTCTGTTGTTAGGTGATAAACATTAGGCTGATTGTGATAAACCCGTGCGGCAGTAATAATATCAGCTTGTTTAAAGCCGTTTTTTACTGCCTTATCTATCAGATCTTTAATGGTTATTGTTGGTGCGACTACTGACAGTGACACAGGTTTTTCGTCTAAAGTCATTGGAACTGTAATAGGTTTTGGTGAGTCTAATGGTAGGTCTGGGCCTGATTCTTTTCTCATATGTTCTAAAAAATCTTTAAAAGAAATATTTCCTACCATTTCAAAACCTACTTCAAAAACAGAACAATTGCTTTTTATTACTTGGAATACTCGAATTATTTCGCCATCGCGTTCTTGTAAAGAAACTTCTACCATAATATCCACAAAATACTCTAATCCACTAGCCGTCATAGGTAATACTCGGCCAATTTCATTATCCTCTTTTGCTTCCTTACCTTTAGCAGGAATCTGATCAATGATTACTACTGACTTACCACTCTCAATACAAAGTCGCCTTAGTACCCCTTGAAGGATCATTTGATCTGCAGCTAGTTCTTCAGCACTTGGTTGAGCAAGAGGATCGCCTGTTCTTTCCCTGACAGCAGCAACCATTTCGCTATGCTTAGCACTAAAGTAGGATGCCCAAGAATCTAAAGCAAAACAACCATAATTTTGCTCTTTACCTTCTCCAGATAATGCCCAATCAATAAACTCTGGTAGTTCATCAGGGTGCTCAATTTCTAAACCATCAAATTGATGGCCAACTCCTTTTAGTAGACGAGATTTACGCTCTACATCAAAAATACACAATCGGCCAAGTTGAGCCTCAGACATACTACGAACAAAATGACTTTTTCCTACTCCAGCACCACCTCTAATAGCCATTACTAGGCGTTGTTGTCGTGGACGACGGCTAAGAGGGTTAATTTTGATTTTTTGTACTGTTGCCATATTTTATCTCCTGTGTTTTGTTAAAGTTAAATGGTTAGAATATTTTTAATAATTAAATGGTTTATATTAAGTATTTAAGTTTTATTGATGTATGTTCTAAAAAATTATTTTGTTTTTGTTACATTATTAAAAATATATTAGCTAAAACTATATTTTCATTTCAGTCATATTTTACCGAAAATATAAGCGAAGACTCAAGAGAAAATTTCACTTTTCAGGAAATTTTAAGCGAAAACCTGTTTTTAAGTGAAATTTTAAGATATAGAGAGGAAAGAAAAGGAGGATTACAAGTAAAAGGACATAGTATTAACTAAAAAATAGAGGTTAAACTCCTGCTGCATCCCAGCGTTTAACAGTATCTTTAATTAAATCTGCAATAGCTTTAGTAACTTTTTCAAAATAGATCTTTGCTTTCTTTTCATCAAAATCAGGATAACCTTGGCCTGCTTGATAAAGACCAATAGAAGCAGGAAAAGGAGTTGCAATCCAAGTACCTGGACTTGGATAAGCAATAGCCATATCTTTAGAATAGCGCTCTGGGTGAACTAAACTAGGATCTATAGCCTGTATAAAAGCTGTTTCATTAAGCCCAGCATGACCACCATCTTCACCAAAAACCTCTTTAGTAATACTGCTAGTAAAAGACCACCAATTTATTACTAAAGTTCTAGTTCCACGATGACGATTTGCAACATCTGCAGCAACAGCTTGAAGTGCCGCAGTTTGTGGCCCTCCATGACCATTCATAATAATAATATTCTTAAATCCATTAGCAACCAAACCCTCTAAAATTTCTTTGATAAAAGCTCGATAAACATTGTCAGAAATTTCAAAAGCTCCTGGATAGTTAGACATACTTCCTGTCATTCCATAAGGCAAAGTTGGAGCAATTAAAGAGTTAATTTCTATAGCTATTTTCTGAGCAATTGCCTCAGGAGCAATATTATCAGCCCCATTAGCAGTAACTCCATGAGGTTCTAAAGTACCTGTAGGCAAAATTACAGTATTAATCTTGCTTGGCACAACGTCTTTAAATTCTAACCAATTAATACGGTTCATATCCCTAGTAGAAACAATATCTGGTTTTGTAGTGTCTGGTTTTGTAGTGTCGGATTTTATTTGACTAAAAACAGGAGTAACTCCAATAAATAAAAGCAAAAAGGTTAATAGGTATTTCATCAATTATCCCCATAAGTGTTTGTATTTATGTGTTAGGCAAAGTTTAGAGAAGAAAATATTTCTTCTCTAAACTTGTTTTATTTTAGAAAGTGACACGAAATCCAAGTTGTAATTGTCTAGGAGCAAAAGATAGAGAAAACCGGTCTTTAGGGAGAATATACCTTCCATTTTCTTGAGCAGGTAGATTAAAAGTCCCATTAGGGTTTGGTGGAAAGGTATTATTATTAAAGTCATTTAGGACATTAACTCTATTAAAAAGATTAAAAACCTCAAAGAATCCTTCAATAGAATATTTATCCTTAAAAGACACTTTACGAGTTAACCTTAAGTCAACTGTAGCAAATCCTGGGGTAATACCAGCATTTCTAGCTATCCCTAAAGGACGATCTCCAGGAATAATATCTGCGTTCATATCAAGATCTACCCCTACTCCAAGGTTATAAGGACGACCAGATTCTAGAGTTACAATAGTAGAAACCTGAAAACCTTTAAGTAGTTGTGTTTTTCCATAATTAATATCCCAAATCCCAGAAAAAACAAAACGGTTACGTACATCTTGAACAGAATAACCTTTTTCTCCTGCTAAATTAAGAGGATTGTTAAAAGCTACTAATTCAACACGATAATCAACAAAATTATCTAAAGCTTTAGAAAAAGTGTAGTTAGCTAGCAAAGCAAAGTTTGAACTAAATCTTCGTTGAACTTGTACAGTAAGTGCACTGTAGTAGCTATCACCACTAGATTCAAGCTCTTGAACAGTACCTCGTGTATTATCTATACGGCCTACTATACGACTTTGTAAAGCATTGCCTGGAATTGGTCTTATTACAGGATTTATATCACGACTTAAAAATAGCTTAACCCCACGAACATATTGCCCACTAATAGAGATAAGTGTTTGTTTTTGTGGCAAATAGCTTAAGTTAGCATTAAATTGCTGAGCATAGCCATTACGAAAGTCTGGTTGAATATCTGCTTCGGTAAAAAACTGTCTAATAATTGGAATACCTTTAGGTAAGCTATTACCTTGAGGAAACATTCTACCTGGTAATGAAAAAGGAATAATGGAAAAAGGAAAAGGTAGCAAAGGAACTATTTGATTGTTTATTTTTTGCTGTGCAAAACGAAAAACTGGAGAAAATGGTGTTACACCATGATAAATCCCATAAGAAGTGCTAAAACTCAAGTTTTCACGTATTTGGTAAGCAATCCCAACTCTAGGACTAAAATTACCCTTATTTGTTGGAGCATATTGCAATCGTTCTAAATCATAACGTAATCCTAATTTTAGTAAGAAGTTTTTACTAACTTTAATATCATCTTGTATATAAGTAGAAAAGTAGTTGTCATTTAGTGATAAAAAAGGATCTCCAAAACCTTGAATAAAGGCTGTAGGAAGTGGAAGATTCGCCAAATCCAAAAGAGGAAAACCAGGAGTAGTTACTACTAAACCTTGAGCAACTAACCTTAAGAATTGTTTTTGTGCTTCAGTACGAGTGTTAGGATCAAATAAATTGATACCATTAAAAAACCGCGCAGGATTAAAAGGAGCACCAGCAGCATTAAAGTTAATTTGTGTAAAGAATCCTTGACCAGCCGATCCTAAAGGAGATTGATTACTATCTTTTGGTAATTCTATACGAATATAATCAATGCCAAATTTTAATTGGTTACGACCCCGTTGTAGAGAAACATTATCAACTATTTGATACATAAATTGCTCTCTTTGGGCAGGAAGTTGTGTACTACGCCCCGCAACAATCGTACCTTGAGCAGTAGTAATATTTAAGCGTGGCCCAAAAGGATCAATTGGATTTACAATTAAATCCCTTCTACCAAAAAGAAATCTAGTTTCATTAACTAAATTAAGGCCTGTAGAAATATAAGTATTAGAAATAGAAAGAGTGTCATCGCGTAATCGTTGTTGACCGCCAATACTTTCTGTTCTATTTCCTCCAAAAGGCTCGATTCTACCATCATAATTTTTTGCATAGTTATATCGAATAGCTAATAAATCTTTAGTACCCACTTTTATATCTGCTCGACCTAAAAAAGTAGTATTAGCTTCAGAAAAAGGTATTGCTCCAGATTTTGCAGGAAAACCTAAACGATTAAGCGACACCAAAACAGAAGGATCAACATTAACTGTTAAAGTATCTGCTACAGATAATCTTTCAAAAGAAGTAAAAAAGAAGGCTTTATCGCGTTTGATTGGCCCACCTAAAGTAGTACCAAATTGGTATTGACGAAAATCACCTTTATCTTGGGTAAAAGCATTACGAGCACTTAAAGAATCATTTCGAAGAAAGCCAAATAAACTTCCAGTAAATTGATTACCCCCAGTGCGAGTAACAATATTTACAATTCCACCTTGTGCCCTACCAAATTCAGCAGAAGAATTATTAGCAACAACTTGAAATTCCTGTACAGCTTCTTGTGAATAAGTAGCTCTTATCGAACCAGAATTAAAATCATTATTATCTGCACCATCTATTGTGACATTATTTTGACGAGCATTTTGCCCATTAAAATTTAGCCCTGAAGTAGACTGAATACCTTGTAAAGGTAAACGATCTCGAACTACACCAGCAGTAGTTAAACTAAAATCTAAAAAATTACGTCGATTGATCGGCAAAGTAGTAATAACATTTTTATCTATTAAAGTACTTTTTTCACTACTACTAAGATCAAAAGAAACTAACTGACTAGCATTAACCTCAATAATTTCACTTGACCCACCAGGAATTAAATCAAAGTCTACTAGTGAAGTTGTCCCAATAGTTAAAACAGGCTTAGTAATTTTTGAGCTAAAACCATTAGCCTGAACCATTATTTCATAGTTTCCTGGAGGTA
>Ga0075163_10001320_pt1 | contig 33276 bp, 26 predicted proteins | sample JI1023141ADNA_FD_71478 | JGI IMG/M metagenome (GOLD analysis project Ga0075163, IMG submission 71478) | Wastewater effluent complex algal communities from Wisconsin, to seasonally profile nutrient transformation and Carbon sequestration -... | ecosystem: Engineered > WWTP > Effluent > Algae...
TTTCGTTTGAAAAATACCACCAAAAACTGTCGCCCGTTCTTGCACGGAAAATACTTCGTAGAGCGGGGCTGATTTTCCTTATCGGGGTGGCACTGAATGCTTATCCGTTTGTGCATACCAACTGGCCGGAATTGCGCATCATGGGCGTGATGCAGCGCATCGGGCTGGCCTACGGGCTTGCGGCCTTTCTTTGTTTGTCGCTGAACAAAAAGCAATTGGTCATCACAAGCGGGTTGCTGCTCGCAGGATACTGGGCAGTGTTGTGGCTTGGCGGCACGGGAGACCCCTACTCGATTGAGACAAATCTGGTGCGGCAAATTGACCTCGCGGTGCTCGGCGCGGCCCACCTTAATCATGGCATCAGTATTCCGTTCGAGTCGGAAGGGGTATTGAGCACTTTGCCAGCTGTCGTCACGGTCATCATCGGGTATCTCACGGGTGGATTGATCGCGGATAAAAAGCAAGACAAAAAAAGCCTGGTGTCCGATTTGTTGAAATACGGGCTGGCGCTTACCGCCACCGGATTGGCGTGGGGAGCGGTTTTCCCCATTATCAAACTGCTTTGGACGAGTTCCTTCGTGCTTTACACTGCCGGGCTGGCTATGATTTTTCTGGCCTTGTGCATCTGGGTGCTCGATGTCCGGAGTTGGAAGGCGACTGCCCGGCCGTTTCTGGTTTTCGGGGCGAACCCGTTGTTCGCTTATGTGCTTTCCAGTGTAGTGGCCAGAAGTATGCTGCCGCTGAAATATACCGACCCGGCCGGCAAAACCCGCAACGCGATGTACTGGATTTATGAAAAGATGTTTTATCCCGTCGCTGGCACCGAACTTGGCTCGTTGCTGTTTGCGCTGAGCTTTACGGCGGTGATTTGGTTGGTGTGCCGGGAGCTTTGGAGGCAAAAGATTTTTGTCAAGATTTAGAAAAAATGGTGGCTCGTGCAACCTTTCTCCGCGCCGCGCCGCACTTGCTTTTTTAGGTGCCACTGATTTGAAAAATGATTTTTTAACGGCAATTTTTTCACACAATGAAACTACGAATTCAATTATCCGGACTGGCGGTGATGGCGGTTTTGATTATGTTATCTTGCGCACGCTGCCAAAAAATGAACAACAACGAAACAGCAAAAGCCCGGAAGGTGGTGGAGCGTGCGTTTTCCAACCCCTTGGCAATTCCTGCCGTTGTGGAAGGCGCCAATGCTGCTTTTGATGCAAAATCCGGCACAGCCCAACTCGGCGCAGACGTGAGCGTGAACGCGCTGGGATATGGCAGCGCTTCCATTTTGGGGCCAACCATTCGGATACGGCAGGGCGAAGGATTTAATCTGGCATTTTCAAACAATTTGAATGAAGCGACCAATATCCACTGGCATGGGCTGGAAGTGCCCGCCGCGCAGGACGGCTACCCGACCGATGTGACCGCGCCGGGAGGCTCGTTCCAATACAACTTCCCCGTGAAAAACCGCCCCGGCACCTACTGGTATCACCCGCACCCGGACATGGCCACAGCCAGTCAGGCCTGGCGCGGACTGGCGGGCTTCTTCGTGGTCACTTCGCCGGAAGAAGAATCCTTAGGCTTGCCTTCTGGCGAATACGACGTGCCGCTCGTGGTGCAAGACAAACGTCTCGACGGCGGCCTGGCCTACAATCCTGACACCGACGACCGCAGCATCGGGATGTTTGGCGAGTCCATCGTAGTGAACGGAACAGCCTCGCCAGTGCTTGAAGTCGCCACGCGCACCTACCGATTCCGGCTGCTGAACGGCTCGAACGCCCGTATTTACAACGTCGCGTTTTCGAGCGGCGCCATGTTCCATCTCATCGGCTCGGACGGCGGTTTGCTGGATGCACCGGTGCTGGTGTCGTCCGTGATGCTTGCGCCCGGCGAGCGGGCCGATATTCTATTCGATTTCGACGGTCAGGCCATCGGCTCGGAATTGTACTTGCAGAGCAACGCTTTTGCCGGTACGGAAACGCAAGGGCAGCAGGCGTTTTATATCCTGAAAATGAAGGTGGTGCGGCAAGAATCCGATAATACTTCCCTGCCCGGCACGCTGATGCCGGTGGAAAAAATACCGGAGCCGCAGGCAGTCGCCACGCGCTCGTTCAACATCGGACACATGATGCAGCACGGCGGCAATATGGGCGACATGGTGATGCATCCAATAGACGGCAAAACATTCGACCCTGACCGCCGCGACGAAGTGGTGAAGGCCAGCACGGTCGAAATTTGGGAATTTGACAACTCCGCCGGGACGGAGACGCACCCCATGCACCTGCACGCCGGGCAATTTCAGGTGCTTTCCCGCACAGGCGGGCGCGGCGCTGTCGAGCCCTGGGAGCGCGGCTGGAAGGACACGGTGCTGGCTTTTCCCGGCGAAAAAGTGCGCATCATCGTCCGTTTTCCTGACCTCAAAGGCAAGTTCGTCTTTCACTGCCACAACCTCGAACACGAGGACGGCGGGATGATGCTCAATTATGAAATCCAGTGACACGCCAATTCATTCATTCAAACATAAAATTTTGCAAACATGAAGCAAATCATGCCCTTATTCTTCGCCGCTTTGTTCCTGTTCGGCGGGGTTTTTTACTCCTGTAAAAATGACGACCCAACCTTGACCGAAAACCTGACCGCCGAGTGGAATTCCACCGAAATCAAGGTTGACGGCGTAGCAGCACCGGCTTCGACGACGATGTTTCTGCACCTGCAAACGGGCGGCAACTACGAAATTACCACCAATATCACGCCCTTCACGCATCCCACTTCCGGCACATGGGCAGCAGATGAGGCCAATATGAAACTCGCGTTGTCCGGGAACGTGTGGACGATTCACCACCTTGAAGGCAATACCCTGCGCATCGGCAACACGGTGGACAGCGTGGAGGTGGAAATTGACTTTGTGAAATAAATAGTTGAGGGGCTTTCATACAGGGTGCGTAGCCGGGTCGGGAGTTCCACAGCTCCCGCCCGGCTGACCCTGTTGTTGTACGTCAAAATTATTTGATGCCCGCGTCAAAAAATATTCAATATGAGAAGGTCAATGCTGCTGGTCGCCGGTATGTTTTTTTCATTCGCTTCGCAAGGTCAATCGCAGCGGTTGATGTTGTTTGAAGAGTTCACGGGAGAAAACTGCCCGCCATGCGCCATTTACAACCCCGGCTTGAATCAACTGCTCGACGCCAACGCTCAGAAAATTGTCTCTATCAAGTACCAAACGAACATACCGTTCGGTACGCCCAAGTTGTACGATTACAATCCTTCGGATGTGGACGATGCGAGCATCTATTATTCCAACTCATCCGCCCCGTATGGTCACATGGACGGTAATGCGTGGAGCGGCCCCGTGTTCGGTTTTAACCAGGCAATTTTGGATGCCCGATATGCCGTGCCATCGCCGTTTGCCATCGCGGTTTCACACGATTTTTCCAATGCACACGACACTGTTTTTACCCATGTGGTAATAACGGCTACACAAGCCATTTCAGGGATGCCCCAGTTGAAGGCAAAGATTGCAGTGACGGAGAAGGACATCACGGGCTTCACATCGTACAACGGCGAGAATCATTTTCAGAACGTGATGCGGAAACTGTTGCCGGATGCGACCGGCACCCTTCTCCCGGCGGATTGGGCTGTCGGGGATTCGGTCGTCGTTGAAGAGCAATGGGAGATTTACGGCGGAGACCCAACGCCCGACTGGGCGCAATTGGAGGTTGTTGCATTTGTACAGAATGAAACGAGCAAAGAAGTGATGCAGACAGGGTTTAGCCCTGCCTTCATCACGACAAGTACGCCCAATCCTGCACCTGATGAAGTAGCAGTAAATGTTTGGCCAAACCCGGTCACCGACAAGTTGAGCATACAAGCCGATTTCGAACACCCCACAAATGTTTCTATTTCGATGGCGGACGCGCGGGGGGCAAGCCCCTTGTGTCCCATCCATTTGCACGATGTGACCAGGCTTAATGAACAGATACCCCTCTCGTCCTTGCTTCCAACAGGGGTTTATATCCTGAAAGTCCAGACCGATGAGAACGTCATCGCGGTCAGGAAAGTCATTATCCGATAAAACCGCCTCAACAGGGCGCTGTCAAAGAGAAAACAAGTCGCTTACAGGGCACTTGGCCGGGTCGGGAGTTCCACACCTTCCGCCCGGCTTTTAAAAGAAAAAGCAGGTTTGGGGAGGTTAGTAGTTTTTGTTTATGTCCGGTGGCGCGGAACGGTTTTCGCGCCACCTTCTTAAAGGAAGTTTTTATGAAAAATGCTCTTTTGTTGTTGATTTTGCTGGCTCTTGGCGAGAATTGCACCACGAGTAAGGCGCCCGCCCCTGCCGCCGGAGATGCGACCGACTGGTTTTTTCACTACGACAAAGCCGTCGCCTACGAAGCCCAAAAGAAGCATGATAAGGCCTATAAAAGCCTGACCAAAGCCGCCGAACTCGCCATCGAGTCGCTGAACGAGCAGAAAATGCTCGACCGGCTGCTGGCTGACCAAAACGGAGTGTTGCAATATCTCGCCGCCGGGCCGAAAAATCACAACTGGGGACACATTCGTAAGGCACTCGAAACCAGTGACGTGAAGTGGCTGAAAGAAGAAGTTTATCGAGACCCGTTCGATGACCACAGCGGCCACAGACATTAAAAGTGTGCCAGATGGATCTCTGGCTTTCAAGAAAATGACGAATAAAATGCTCGCAACCCTCCTTGTCACTTTGGCTGCTTTCTTTTCGCTCGCCCGGGCGCAAGGGCCGCTGGATGGCTATATGAAAGGCGCAAAACATTTGGATGTGGCGATTTCATATTCGGGGATGAAGGCCGAACAATTCAGCGGAGCAAACGGCGGCATATTCACCTTGCCTTATAGAGGCAACCTGCTCAGTTTTTTTGCAGAATACGGGGTAACAGATCGGCTGGATGTGGTCGTCGCTGTGCCATACGTGTACACCAGTCAAAACAGCGGTTTGCAAGATGGCGGAGTGTACCTGAAATATCGCCCGGTGCGAGTCGCGCTCGGCGAAGCAGGATATTTTAACGGTATTGCAGGCATCGGCAGCAGCTTTCCGCTGAGCGATTACGAGCCTGTGACGGCCGGGGCATTGGGGCAAAAGGCAGTCATAGTGCCGGTGCGGGCTATTTTTCAGTTTGAGTCCAAAAGCGGTATTTTTCTCAACCTGAGCGGTGGATACAACTGGCGGTTGGACGAAGTTTCGGAGCGCGACCTATCTGTTGTCCTCCAACAACGCCCGGATTATCAAGTCATCAAACCCAAAAACTACGTTACGTTTTTGGCTAAAATAGGTCTGCCTGCGGCACATTATTATTTAGATGCCTGGATAGAACGGCAAGTGACGCAAGGCGGAGCGGATTTTACGCCTGATGTGCCGGATTTGCCGCAGGCTTACGGGGTTTCATATTGGCAATTCGGCGGCACTGCCTATTACTCGGACAACGGAAAAACCGGTTTTTATATAAGTTTTGGAAAAATCTCGGGAGGGCGGAATGTCAGCCGTATTTTTCGACTGACCGGCGGTATCGTGTTGAAATTGGACTTTCAAAAAAACAACGCCGGACATAAACATTAAACGTATGGAAAATCACGAGCACCACCACCCCACCCCACCACCAAAGCAAGAGCACCGATTATCACCGGCTGCCGCCAATGGCGTTCATGTTCATCATGCCCCGGCTGGCGGTGTTCACAGCGAGCATGACAAACACAAAGGCCATTCGGTGGACGGTTTTCGGCGCAAATTCTGGTTGTCGCTGGCTTTGACCGTGCCGATTTTGTTGCTGTCCGATATGATTCAGCACTTCTTCGGGTTTCACCTTGATTTTTCGGGTCGGAAATGGGTGTTGTTTGGGCTTTCATCCATCCTGTTTGCCTACGGCAACCAGCCGTTTTTGGCCGGGGCTGTGGCCGAATTGCGCCACCGCATCCCCGGCATGATGACGCTGATCGCGCTGGCCACGACAGTAGCGTTTGTGTACAGCGTGGCGGTCACCTTCGGGCTGCCGGGGATGGATTTTTACTGGGAATTGGCCACGCTTATCGTGGTGATGTTGCTCGGCCACTGGATTGAAATGAAAACCGTGTCGGGCGCGTCGCGGGCGCTGGAAATGCTGGTCAGCCTGATGCCCGCCGAGGCGCATGTGGTGCAAGCCAGCGGAACGGTGGAAGACCATCCGGTGCAACACCTGCAAGTCGGACAGGTGGTGTTGGTGAAAGCCAACGAAAAAATACCGGCAGACGGCGAGGTGATAGATGGCGAGAGCTACGTCAATGAATCCATGCTGACCGGCGAATCGCAGCCGGTAGTTAAGGTGATCGGCGCAAAAGTCATTGCAGGAGCGGTGAACGGCAGCAGCACCTTGAAAATCCAGGTGACCAATGCCGGGCAGGACAGTTATCTGCAAAAAGTGGTGCGCATGGTGCAGGAGGCACAGGCCAGTAAATCCAAAACTCAAAACTTAGCCGACCGAGCCGCGCGCTGGCTAACATACTTAGCCATTGTCGCGGGGCTGCTGACGATGGGCTATTGGCTTTGGGCAGGCCAGACGACAGCCTTTGCGCTCGAACGTATGGTGACAGTGATGGTCATCGCTTGTCCGCACGCGCTGGGGCTGGCCATTCCGCTGGTGGTCGCCATTTCCACCGCATTGTCGGCGCAGCACGGATTGCTTATCCGCAACCGCACGGCTTTTGAAAATTCCCGCAAAATCACGGCCATTGTCTTCGACAAAACCGGCACGCTTACCGAAGGCGCCTTCGGCGTGAATCGCGTGGTGTCCGTGGCAGCTAAATACAAGGAACAGGACATTCTGCAACTTGCCGCTTCCTTAGAGCAGAACTCCGAGCACCCGATAGCGCAGGGAATTGTGCGCTTCGCGGAAGAAAAGAGCGTTAAGTTGCTCGAAGTCCGCGATTTTCAGTCGCTCACAGCGCAAGGCATTCAGGGGAAAATCGGCGGGAAAGATGTGCTGGTGGTCAGTCCAAATTACCTGAAAAACAAGAATATCATCCTGCCGGATTCAGTTCAAAGCAAGACGGCTGAAACCGTGGTGTTTGTGCTGGTAAGCGGCCAATTGGCCGGATTCATCGCGCTGGCCGACCGGCTGCGCAACACTTCCGCCGCCGCGGTCGCCGCTTTTCAAAACGACGGCGTAAAAGTCATCATGGCTACCGGCGACAACAAGCAGGTGGCTGAAAGTGTGCGGCGCGAATTGCGGCTGAACGAAGTCTTTGCCGAGGTGCTGCCGCACCAAAAAGTCGAAATCGTAAAAGAACTGCAAGCCGAAGGTGAATTCGTGGCCATGACCGGCGACGGGGTAAACGATGCGCCGGCGCTTGCCCAAGCCGATGTAGGCATCGCCGTCGGCTCCGGTACCGACGTGGCTGCCGAAACCGCCGACATCATTCTGGTCAACAGCGACCCGCAAGACATCCTCCGTCTCGTGCGCTTTGGCAAGGCGACTTACCGGAAAATGATACAGAACCTGTTTTGGGCGACGGCTTACAACCTCGTTGCGATTCCAGTCGCAGCAGGGCTGTTTTATCCAAAACTGATGATTTCTCCCGCATTTGGGGCAGTATTGATGTCTGTCAGCACCATCGTCGTGGCGCTGAACGCGCAGTTGCTGCGGCGGAGTTTGCAATAGTTTTTTTGTTAGTAATCGTCATTTTCAAAAAGTAGGTTTTTCAACATGAAGGCGGACTGCCGCAAGGGCGTCCGCCGATTTTGACAACCTCCTTTTTCAACTTCAAATACTATGTGGTCCAATATTTTGAAAGTGCTCAAATGGTTCATTCCAAAAAAGAAATGCTGCCAATGAAAACGGCAACCACTGCCAATTATGTCCCGGCCTTGCGGTTTCGCTGGCTCACGCGCTGGTACGATGCACTGATGGCACGGGTATTCCCCGAAGCCCAGGTGCGCGACGCGCTGATTGATAGCGCGGACATTCGGCCTGGCCAACAGATTCTTGATTTTGGCACGGGCACGGCTTCTCTTGCCATTCGGCTCAAACAACGCCACCCGATGCCCGAGGTGGTCGGGGTGGACGTGGACCCGGAGGCGCTGGCAATAGCGCAAAAAAAAGTGGAAAAAGCCGGCGTTTATTTGGAGTTGGCGCAATACAACGGCGAGACGCTCCCCTACCCCGACGCTACGTTCGACCGGGTGGTAACTTGCTTGGTGCTGCATCACCTGGATCCGGCACAAAAACGCAGGAGTCTGCGCGAATTGCGCCGTGTATTGAAACCTTCCGGCAGCCTGCATGTAGCTGATTGGGGGAAACCCTCCAACCGACGGATGCGACTGGCTTTCTACCTCGTGCAATTGCTCGACGGATTCAAAACCACCCGCGAAAACGCGCAGGGCCTGTTGCCACAGATTTTCCACGAATCGGGATTTGCCCTGGTGCAGGAAGCGGGTAAAGTAGATACCCTGCTCGGCACCATGCGGATTTATTCGGTTTTCGGCACAAAACATTGATAATCATGGACAAACAGCAGGCATACCGCGAATTGGTACAAAAACGCAAGGCCGCTGAATTTCCGGCAGGGCTGCAAAACCCTTCGCAAATCGCCGCCGGACAATTCGACTGCGAGCAGCTCGGCCCCTGGTCGCTTTGGCAGGGAAATCTGGATGCCGATTTACTGGTAATCGGGCAGGATTGGGGCGACGACAATTATTTCGTCAGAAACCAAGGGCGCGACACGGATGACAATCCGACCAACCGGGGTTTGCGAAAACTGCTGAGCAACATTGGCCTTGATCCTGGGCTGCCGTCGGCGCCGACAACACAGCCCTTGTTTTTTACCAACGCTGTATTGGGCATCAAGTCGGGTGGGATGTCGGCGGAGTTGAAGCATGATTGGTTGCGGCACAGTTCTGTGCATTTTACCGCGCCGTTGATTGAAATCGTCCAACCTCGGCTCATAGTCACAGTAGGTATCAGCGCTTTCAAGGCGCTCCGGCTTATTTTCCCTTCCCTGCCTTACGAGTCTATGAACGGATTGCTGAAATGCCCGCCGTTTCATTTACCCGGCAAAAGGATATTGTTTGCCATGTCGCATTGCGGCGGTTTGGGGTTGGCGAACCGGACTATGGAGGAACAACTAAGAGATTGGCAGAAAATCGCACCGTATTTGCAAAATCCCGTGTCGCCACTTTCTAAAAAATTGGAACAAAAAGTCAAACAGGAACCCTGAATACTGCTTCCCCATGTAACCATCGTCGTTGACATAATACATGTGTCGTATGTTCCAACCTTGGTTCGAAACATTGATGAGCATCACCTCTTGCGTTGACACCAATCATTCTTCGGCTATCGGAGATGGATTATTTTTGTACGAAATTATGAAACGCTTATCCATCATATTGTTTTCCGCATATTACGTGCTCGCAGTGTCGGGGGTGACGGTTCACTACCATTACTGCAGCGGGAAACTGGCCTCGATGGATTTGTACAGTCAACGGAAAAACCCGTGTCTTTGCGGGGAAAAGTCGGAAAAATCGGGTTGTTGCGAGCACAAGGTGCTTGTCTCGAAAACAGACGATGGTTACACGCCGGATTTAGCGACATTGGGGCAGCCCGTTCCGGCAGATTTCCCGGTTACGACTGCACCCGTCATTGCCCTCAACTTATTTCCCCGTTTTTCGGCCAAATCTTCGCCTAAACTCACCCTCTCTCAGTGGCGAAATTGTTATGAGGTGCCGCTTTTCCTTCTTTATCTGGTTCTGCGGAATTAGATGACTTTCTCTTCTATGGCCACAAGCCGGCTTACTCTGACGGAGTCCCTTTTCTGATGAAACCGGGCTTTGCAGGTATTGCCGTTGGCATCTGACCTTCATTCCAAATTTCTTGTAAGTGCTTTCCCGGGCTTCATACTGTTGAACCTTTGAACGGGCGTAAACGTGTGTCCATGCTTTTGCTCATCGGCGATGGCAGTGGACAGCGTCTATCTGCCGGTGTTGCGAGGGATTCAAATCATTCTCAAAATCTGACTTTTTATGAAACGCACACTTCTTGCACCGCTCCTTGCCGTCCTTTTTACGGCCACCCTCAGCGCCCAAACCGATAGCAGCGGCATATTCCGAACTGCAAAAGATTTCATGAAGGGCAGCCTGGAATTCGCCATCCGTTGCGATACTCAATCGCATAAAATCAAAACCGACCCCTTGTTCAAACGAAACCGGGTGATTGTAAAACACGATGGTAAAACCTACAAACTGGACAAGGACAGCGTGTATGCGGTTCGATATTGTTCGGGGGCCGTCGAGCGGCTTTTTCAAGGCAAGGTTTATCCGATGGTCAATCCGGGAGAAGCCATTTTGATTTACAAAGTCACCATCCCTGCAATCGGAAAATCACCTGCTCAAACAAATTGGTATTTCAGTAAAGATGCGGCCTGGTCAATCCAACCGCTCACGATAGGTAACCTGACAGGCGCTTTCCCCGATAACCATGCATTTCACGATGCGATAATAGCCGAGTTTAAAACCGATGGAGAACTATCCCGGTATGACCCTGTGCATAAAATGATGCGCATCAACAGGTTGTACCTGAATACTAAATAACAACACTGTCATGAAATCCATAACAGATATCAACTTGTCCCCCAAGCCCGGCAAACAGTATTGGAAAAACTGCCATCGCGAATGGCGCGAGGAATTCATTTATTTCCTGCTGGTGGACCGGTTTCACGACAACGCCCAGCGTAGCCCCCTGGCGTTTGCCGACCGGCATCCTGGGTTCGGAACCAAAGAGCAATTGGTGAAAAGTTGCGGCGGTACACTTCGCGGCATCCTGCAACACCTTGATTATATCAAAAACCTGGGCTGTACGGCGCTGTGGTTAAGTCCGGTTTTTGAGAATAATCTCCATTCCTACCACGGTTACGCCATCCAGAATTACTTAGAAGTGGACAAACGCTGGGGCACGAAGGATGATTTGGAAACCCTGGTGGACGCGGCGCACGAACGCGATATGCGGGTTTTCCTTGACATCGTGCTGGACCATTCGGGCGACAACTGGTTTTACGCAGAGGGTAACGACTATTTTTACTTTCAGGGTGAACGATTCCCCTTTGGCGGCTGGCGTTCCAAAAATCGTCCATTGCCGGTTGAGTTGCGCAACCCGGAATTATACAATCGTCAGGGGCAAATCCGCAACTTCGATACTTACCCGGAAGCGCGGGATGGCGATTTTTGCAACCTGAAAGCCTTTCGGAGCGACGGCTCGCCGGAGGCAGAATATGTACACGACTTGCTGGTTGATTTGCATTGCTATTGGATCCGGGAAGCGGATGTGGACGGGTTCCGATTGGATGCCGCGAAACACATGAGTGAAATTGACGTCAGTCGTTTTTGCTCCGCCGTGCGGGAATACGCCTATACCTTAGGTAAGAGAAACTTCTTCCTGTTCGGGGAATTGATTGGCCCGGATGAAGTCAGCACCAGCTATATCGGCCCCCAAACTTCCATATCGGTCAATGACAAAAATGTGTATTACGGACTTAACTCCGTGCTGGATTTCCCCTTATATGGCGTCCTTTCAGAGGTGATAAAGGGAATCGCTTCGCCGGAAAGACTCATCGAACGGTACACCGCCCTTCAACGCAATGCCCTGGGTCGGGGGGAATACGGCGAATTTCTGGTGACGTTCGTGGACAACCACGACCAGGTCGGCCAAAATCCCAAATGCCGTTTTGGTCATGATGCCACGCCGCAACAAATCGTGGCCGCTATGGGCTTCCTGCTTTGCGCTATCGGCACACCCTGCATTTACTACGGTACGGAGCAAGGATTGGACGGCAGCGGCGACGGCGATTGGGCGATACGAGAATGCCTGTTCAACCCCGGGGATAAAAAATCCAATTTGCTCAATCCCAACACTCCGATTTATCAATCCATTGCCGCAATCGCCCAAATCAGGCAATCAAGCCCGGTGCTGAAATTCGGCCGGATGTTCATCCGCGAGATTTCGGGCGGCGGACAGCGCTTTCACTTGCCGGAATGTGAAGAATGCACCCTGGCTTTTTCTCGGATACTTTTCAAAGACGAGATTTTGGTGGTTTTCAATTCATCCATGACCAGGACGAAAGAGGAATGTGTGCTGATTGATTTTGAATTGAATGAAAAGAAAACGGCTATGGAATGCTTGTACGGTGGGCTGGAAGCAGTACCCATCCTCGGCCGCGATGAACCGGAAAGGAATATCCGGTATGTAAAACTAATGCTGAATCCGATGCAATTCGTCATTTTAAATAGCACATCATGAAAATCTTTTGGATAATCGCCAGCCTGCTTTTCGTAAGTCAAGCAGCCTTTGCCCAGCAAATTCTTGGCGCCCCAGACGGCCATATTCAAATCTGGGGCAAACATATGGACAGCGCGCTGGTGGCCGAGAGCCATGAATTGAAGATGAGACTCAATTACGAGACGGCGGAAGTCGAGTTCCGGGTGGCGCTGAAAACCTTTACAAGCAATTGTGACTCGTTCAACGTGTTGGCCCGCGCCCACCCGGAACTGGAACTGGTATTCAAAGGGAAAATGGATGTGCCGTTTGTGAGCACCCAAGACCACCCGACGCAAACCTTCAAAATAGAGGGATTGCTCAACCTGAACGGCAAGGAATACCCCGCGATGCTCAACGCCAGTATCCGGCATGTATTTGCGGGCACAATGGCCTGCCGCTTATCGGCCAATTTTTCCTTTTTGCTCAGCGATTTCAACCCCGGCTTGCTTCAACAGGGCTTCGATGACCGCGTTGAGGTCAACTTGAATGAAACGCTGATGAAACGCGCTAACGAATAAAACTAAAATTATGAACACACTCAAAATTACTGGCCTTTTGGCACTTGCGGGTCTAACCCTGGCAATGGCCGGATGCCGCGCTTATAACAAGGTGTACAGCGACTACGACCGTACGGCCAATTTTGGCCGGTACAAAACCTTCGCCTGGCTGCCCGACCGCGACACCGCCAATACGACCTTCAACAATCAAATCATCCGCAATAACACGCTCAATTATTTCACCCACTGCATGGGCGAGCGTGCATTGCAAGCCGAGCCGGACTCCCCGGACGTGCTGCTCCAATTAGTCGTGCGAAGCGTTTCAAAACAACTGACCATGACTTCTGCTGTGTATGGTTCGCCGGCGGGCGGCAGGTACAATCCATACTACTACCCTCACCCCAACAATTACTACTACCACTCGCCCTTTTTTTACAGCCGCACCACCTATGTCACGGAACGGTTCGACTACGCCGAAAGTACAATAACGCTGAATGTGTATGACCGCCGAATGAAGCGGCTCGTTTGGACAGGAACTGCGCAGGGCGACCTTTTTGACCCGGCGTACATGGCCGATAACTTGCACCCCGCGGTGTATCGCATTTTGAAGAAATTTCCGATAAAGCCGCTGCAAAAAGAGAAAGCCAGGAATCACACTGCTACGGTGCAAAAACAGCATTGACATACACCCGATAAACAGCATTGGTACAACAGATAAACCGATGCGGCAACTGCCTTTTTGCCACTAAAAAGATAAATGTCATGAACGATTCAAATAAAATCACCCTTCAATCCTTAGGCGCAGCGCAAACCGTGACCGGTTCTAAACACCTGCTGCGCACACCGGAACTGACCCTGCTGGTGGATTGTGGCTTGTTTCAAGGCATAAAAACCCTTCGCGAAAAAAACTGGGAGGATATACCAGTCAATCCCGCCGAGGTGGATGCCCTGATACTGACCCACGCCCACCTTGATCACTGCGGCTACATTCCGTTGTTTGTAAAACGGGGGTTCCGGGGCAAAATTTATATGACTCCACCTACGGCAGATCTTGCCGAACTCATCCTCTATGACAGCGCCAAAATCCAGGTGGAAGACGCCGAGCGGGCCAATCGGATGGGTTTTTCCAAACACAAACCCCCCCTGCCGCTCTACGATGAGAAAGACGTGGACAAAGCAATTCCGCTGTTCCAAACCGTTGAGCACAGCGTCGAACACCGACTTTCGCCCAATGTCAGTTTTCTTTTCCGCAAAAACGGGCACATCCTCGGCGCCGCCTCCGCCGTGCTGAATTGCCACGGCAAGACCATCGTTTTTTCCGGCGATATCGGGCGCTACGAGTCGCGTTTTCTGCTGCCGCCTTCTCCTATTCCCGAAGCCGATATAGTCATCATGGAATCCACCTACGGCGACCGGCTGCACGGCGACAGCGATCCGCTGGACGAATTGGCCGACGTCATCAACCGGGTGATTCAACGGCATGGCAGCCTCATCATTCCAAGTTTTGCCGTAGGGCGCGCGCAGGAAATCATGCACCTCGTGAATACTCTCAAAAGCGAGCAACGAATCCCGCCTGCCCTTCCGGTCTTTCTCGACAGCCCGATGGCTGCCGATGCGACCCAGATTTTGTGCCGGCATACCCAATGGCACAAACTCAAACACGACGAATGTATGAGCGTGTGCAACGATGTGGTCATCAACCGGGATTTCCGCCAGACCAAAAAAATAATTTCCACACCGGGACCAAAAATCGTCATTTCTGCCAGCGGAATGCTCACCGGGGGGCGGGTGCTCGAATATCTTAAACACTTGGCGCCCGACCCGAAAAATGCCATCCTCTTAATTGGTTATCAGGCGGAAGGCACCCGCGGAAGGCGCCTGAAAAACGGCGAGCGCGAGTTAAAAATCCACGGGCAATTTGTTCCCGTCAAGGCAAGCATAGAGGACATTTCCGGGTTGTCAGGTCATGCCGACCAGGCCGAACTGCTGCAATGGCTCGGCCAGATGGGGCAGTCGGTGCAAAAAGTGATACTCGTACATGGGGAAGGCCCTGCCCAAGACACTTTTCGCAAAAAGATTGAACAGGACTTGCATATCCCTGCCTTCATAGCAAAGGAGGATGAAGAAACGACCCTTTTTAACCTGTGAAATCGAACGGCCCTTCCATCATACCACTATTTCAACATGGAAAACGCACCATCCACGATACCCAAATCCGGCTCAATCCATCACATGGCCAATGGGCACACTGAACACGTACCGTTCAATTCGCTCAAAGTCCGGGCGGTTCATATTGATACTTACCGGGAGAACATCATCTATATGCGGGCGGACTGCCATATCTGTAAGTCAGAGGGTTTCTCCGCGCTTACCCGAATCGTTGTCTATTATGGGGAGCGAAGCATCATCGCCACGCTAAATGTGGTATCCGACCTGGTCGGCCACGGTGAGGCTGGCCTTTCCAACGAGGCTTTGCGGCGTTTGCAAGTGCAGGAAGACTGCATGATCCAGGTCGGGCATTTGAAACCCGTAGCGTCCTTCAAATTTGTTCGGTCAAAAATGTACGGCCACGCACTCGAAAGTACGGCCTTTGAGGCCATCGTGGACGACATTGCCGAGGGGCGCTATTCCAATGTAGAACTCGCCGCCTTTATCACCGCCTGTTCCGGTAAAAACCTGTCTGACCCGGAAATCATCAACCTCACAAGGGCGATGATTAAAAAAGGCGAAAAACTGTATTGGAATAAACCCATCATTCTGGACAAACACTGTATCGGTGGTTTGCCTGGCAATCGCACCACACCTATCGTGGTCAGCATCATAGCCGCTGCCGGACTGACCATCCCCAAGACATCATCCCGTGCTATCACCTCCCCCGCAGGCACCGCCGACACGATGGAGACGCTCACTCGAGTGGACTTGACGCTTAGTGAAATGCGCAAGGTGGTGGAAAAAGAAGGCGGGTGCTTTGCCTGGGGCGGCGCCATGCAGTTAAGTCCGGCAGACGATGTCATCATTTCCGTGGAAAAAGCCCTCGACATTGACAGCGAAGGCCAGATGATTGCATCCGTGCTGTCCAAAAAAGCCGCCGCGGGTTCCACGCATGTGGTCATAGACATCCCGGTTGGCGCAACCGCCAAGGTGCGCACCGAAGAAGATGCCCGCAACATCGCCACTCGATTCGAAACGGTGGGCCAAGCCATCGGTTTGCAGGTAAAAACGGTCATTACCGATGGCTCGCAGCCGGTCGGCGTGGGTATCGGCCCAGCACTGGAAGCGCTGGATGCGCTGGCGGTATTGAAAAACGACCAATATGCTCCGGGGGACTTAAAACAGCGCGCGCTGAGCTTAGCTGCCCACCTGCTGGAAATGTCCGGGCATTGCCCCGAAGGGGAAGGCTTGGCGTCAGCCACCCAATTGTTGGAAAGTGGGAAGGCTTTCGAAAAGTTCAGGGCTATTTGCCGTGCCCAAGGCTCGCTCAAAGAGCCGATGCGCGCACAATTCCGCTACGACTGGATGAGCGACCGGGCCGGTCGGGTTGAAAAAATTGACAACCGCTTGTTGGCCCGTCTGGCCAAACTCGCCGGAGCTCCAAGGTCACCCGGCGCTGGCATACATTTTTACGCACCATTGGGTACAGTGGTTAATCGAAAGGACTTGTTGCTTTCGGTGTATGCCGATTCGGGTGGCGAACTGGACTACGCCAAAGAATTTCTCCGCTCTGTCGCACCTGAACTCTTGGCTCTATCCGCATAAGTGTTGGGCGGGTTAGTTTTTATTTTCAATACAATCAAGAAAAATGAAGGTAGCAGTTTTTAGCACCCATCGTTTTGAGCAACCCCATCTTGTCAATGCCAATGCCGGCCGGCACGATCTGATTTTTATAGACACACGGCTAACTGCAAACACGTGCCTGTTGGCAGCAGGTTGTCGGGCTGTATCGCTGTTTGTCAGCGACACAGCGGGACACCACGTTTTGCAGCGTCTTCATGAAATCGGGGTTGAATTTATCGCTCTTCGCTCCGCCGGATTTAACCACGTTGATTTAAAATTAGCCTGGCAGCATAAAATGAGGGTCGCGCGGGTACCCGCCTACTCTCCTTATGCAGTCGCCGAACACACGGTGGGTATGATGCTTGCGCTAAACCGGAACCTCATCCGGGCGCACCAGCGCATCATGGAGTTGAATTTTTCTCTCGACGGCCTGGTAGGTTTTGACATGAACGGAAAGACTGTCGGCATCGTCGGCACAGGGCAAATCGGCGCCGTCGTTGCCAAAATTCTGCACGGTTTCGGGTGCCGATTACTTGCTTGCGACCCCGTACCCGACCCCAACCTCATCACACAATACGGGGTGGCCTACACGACTTTGGACAAAATTTGCCAAACCGCCGACATCATCACGCTACATGTGCCGCTTCGGGAGGAAACGAAGCATTTGATTGACAAAAATCGCTTGGCGCTTATGAAGCCCGGGGTAATGCTCATCAACACCAGCCGGGGCGGTTTAATCCATACCAGGGATTTGATCGCCGCACTCAAAAAACGTCGGCTCGGCAGTGTCGGGTTGGATGTGTACGAAGAGGAAGAGGGTCTATTCTTCGAAGACCATTCGGAAGATGTGTTGCTGGACGATACCATCGCCCGCCTCATGACTTTCAAAAATGTGCTCATTACGGCCCATCAAGCCTTTCTGACCGATACTGCACTCCATAATATCGCTTCCACGACCATCGAAAACCTCAATTGTTTCGAGGAGAGTCGCTGGTGTGAAAATGAGATTTTACCTGACTCCAATCTTTGACCTCGTAAGTAGTTTCAAATTTTCAATTATGAAAATATTTGCATTGCCGGGAAATACTGCTCTTGCGCGTGGCATAGCCCGCCATTTGGATGCCGAATTGGGCGTGTTTACGGTTCGCTGTTTCCCGGACGGGGAAAGTTATGTCCGGCTGCTTTGCGAAGTTGAGGGGCAGCAAGCGGTGATCGTCTGTACCTTATTTCAGCCCGATGACAAGATTTTGCCCCTTTATTACTTAACAAAATTGCTGAAAGAAAGTGGTGCGAAATCGGTCACACTGGTGGCGCCTTACTTAGCCTATATGCGCCAGGACAAGGTGTTCAATCCCGGCGAAGCGGTCACCAGCGATTATTTTGCCGCACTGCTCTCCTCTTTTGTGGACCGGCTCATCACCATTGACCCACACCTGCACCGGCACGGCTCCATGTTGGAAATTTATACCATTCCCTGCAAAGTCATTCACGCGGCGCCTCTACTGTCCGGCTGGATCCGGCAACATATCGCCAACCCCATCATCATAGGGCCCGATAGTGAAAGCGAGCAATGGGTGTCGGACGTAGCGGTAGCAGCGGACGCGCCTTTTCTTGTACTTGAAAAAGTCCGCCATGGCGACCGCGACGTGGAGGTCTCAACTCCTGTTGTGGCAGCACACAAGGGACACACTCCGGTATTGGTGGACGACATCATCTCGACCGCCCACACCATGATTGAAACGGTAGGACATCTTCGGGCCGTCGGTATGGCTGCACCGGTATGCATCGGCGTACACCCGATTTTCGCGGGCAATGCTTACGACGATTTAGTTGGGGCTGGGGCTGCCGAGGTCATCAGTTGCAATACGATTCAACACCCCTCCAATCGCATCGACGTCGCGGGTATGCTGGCGACGGCCATATCAGAATAATATCAAACCATCATTTGCCATGGTAAAAAGTAATAAAAACGATGTGCCGAACGAGTCAAACATCCCTATCTGGGCTTTGGAGGCCGACAAATTGTTCGCTCGCTTGGGCGCCGACACCAAGAACGGCCTTTCGGCAGCGGAAGCAGCCGCACGGTTGGAATCCGTTGGTCCCAACGCCATTTCCCAAGGCGAACAAACGCCTGCCTGGGTGATTTTTTTGAGACAGTTTAAAAGCCCCATCGTAGTGCTGTTGGTCGTTGCGGCGGGCTTGTCATTTGCCTTCCAGGAATGGTTAGACGGGATCGCCATATTGGTGGTGATTTTCATCAACGCCATTATCGGATTTTACATGGAATTTCAGGCCGGGCGCAGCATGGACGCCTTGAAAAAAATGGTTTCCATCTCTGTCAAAGTGCTTCGCGATGGAAGCCTGACGGAAATCAACAGCGAAATGCTCGTGCCCGGCGACGTAATTTACCTCGAAGCGGGAGATATGACGCCCGCCGACGCCCGTCTCTACAACAGTGCTCAAATACAATTGGATGAAGCCTCTCTTACAGGCGAGAGTGTGCCGGTAGAAAAAGCGCCCACTGTTTTGCCTGCCAACACTCCCTTAGCCGAACAGTCGAACCTGCTTTTTAAAGGGACTTTCGTTACCAAAGGCAATGGATGGGCCGTAGTTGCCGGCACGGGCATGAACACCGAGTTGGGTAAAATCGCCCATCTCGTCGGCACTTCCGACCAGGCCGCCACGCCTTTGGAAAAGAAACTTGCCGCGTTCAGCGGCCGCCTCATAAAAATTACCATCGGGCTGGTGGCGGTCATTTTTGCCGTAGGTGTAATGGGCGGAAAACCGATTGTGGAAATGCTCGAAACCGCTATTGCGCTGGGCGTAGCCGCCGTCCCGGAAGGTTTGCCCATTGTGGCCACCCTAGCACTTGCTCAGGGGATGCTCCGGCTGGCTCGCCACAACGTGATTGTGCGCAAACTTTCGGCCGTGGAGACCCTGGGCGGAACCACGGTCATTTGTACCGACAAGACCGGTACGCTCACGCAAAACAAAATGGAGGTCGAAGCGCTGACCTCGCCGGGTGGCGCCTGGGCAGAGCGCGACGATGAAACATCGCTTCCTGCCGACCGCTTGCCCAAAGCGCAGTATGACCGCCTCCTGCAAATCGCCATCTTGTGCAACAACGCCGACATTGCTGCCCACAAAGGAGATTTTACCGAAATCGGTGACCCGCTCGAAACCGGGCTGCTCAAATTCGCGCTCCGGCAGGGCGAAGACATCAACAGCCGTCGCCTTCAATGCCCAAAGCTGTCGGAAGTACCCTTTTCTTCCGAAACCAAAATTATGGCGACGCAGCACAAGACCCCGGAAGGCAACATGGTTTTTGCCAAAGGCGCCACCGAAGATTTATTGGAATGTTGTTCATTTCTGCTCAATGCCGATAAAAACGTCCCGATGACTCCACAGCTTCGGAAAGCGTGGCTCGCCGAAGCGGAAAAAATGGCATCGTCTGGAATGAAAGTCATTGCAGGTGCTTTCAAATTAGATGCGAAAACCTCGAAGAACCTGACCGAAAATCTGGTTTTTGCCGGGCTTTTCGGATTGATAGACCCGCCGAGAAAAGAGATTCCCGCCGCCATCCGCGAATGCCGGGATGCCGGCATCGAAGTGGTGATGGTCACCGGCGATCACCCCGCCACCGCCAAGGCCATCGGCAGGCAGCTGGGCATCATAGATTCCGAGGAGACAGAGGTGGTGCTGGGAAAGGATATGCCGGATTTCGAGAAACTCAGCGCGGCGGACAAATCGCGTTGGGCAGCAACAAAAATATTTGCCCGGGTCAGCCCGAAACAAAAACTCGATTTGGTAAGCGTTTTCCAGGAGCGCAAGGCCATCGTGGGCATGACCGGCGACGGCGTGAATGATGCGCCGGCGCTCAAAAAAGCCGACATCGGTATTGCCATGGGGCAGCGCGGCACCCAGGTTGCGCAGGAAGTAGCCGACATGGTGCTGCGCGATGATAGTTTTGCCAGCATCGTTACTGCCATCCGGCAGGGGCGGGTCATTTTCGACAACATCCGAAAATTTGTCGTTTTCCTGTTGTCCTGCAATTTGAGCGAATTGCTTGTAATAGCCTCCGTTTCGCTGCTCTTTTTGCATTTCCAGTTGAAACCCCTTCAAATTTTGTTCATCAATCTTGTCACCGACGTGCTGCCCGCATTGGCCTTGGGCGTTACGCCCGGCAGTCCGGGTGTCATGGCGCACCGGCCCCGCAACCCGGACGAACCAATTATTGACCGGGCGCGTTGGCGAAGGGTTATTTTTTATTCCATAGTGCTATCGGCAGGCACTATCGGAGCAGTATATTTCAGCCATTTTTTCATTCATACAGGCGATGACTGGTTGGTGGAGCGTTGCAACAATATTCTGTTTTTCACGCTGATTTTCAGTCAGTTGTTCCACGTCTTCAATATGGGTTCGATTGACGCGCCGTTTTGGCGCACAGAGGTTGTCCGCAATCGCTACGTCTGGTATGCCATTGTTGCTTGTATTTTTATCATCGTTGGTCTATACCTAATTGAACCCATACGAACCGCACTTTCAGTAGTGCCCATGTCGGCAGCCGACTGGGGGGTGAGCATCGGGACCGGTCTGCTGGCCATGGTCATCATCCGGCTGGGTAAACATTTGGAATTCTTTCAAAATGAAAAACTATGATTGATGCTCTCATCACCTGGTCTCTCAAAAACCGCATTGTTGTCCTGCTGATCGCTGCGGCTGTTGCAACTTATGGCATTTACGCGGTGAAGAACACGCCCGTGGATGCCATTCCCGATTTGTCGGAAAACCAGGTCATCATTTTTACCGAGTGGATGGGAAGAAGCCCGCAGATCATGGAGGACCAGGTCACCTACCCGCTGGTGAGCAATCTGCAAGGTATTCCGAAGGTGAAAAATATCCGCGCCAACAGCATGTTCGGGATGAGTTTTGTGTTCGTGGTCTTTGAAGATGAGGTGGATATTTACTGGGCGCGGACGCGGGTACTGGAACGCCTGAATTACGCGCAACGGCTGCTTCCCGACGGCATTATCCCCACGCTCGGTCCTGATGGAACGGGACTTGGGCATATCTATTGGTACACGCTCGACGCGCCTGGCTACGATTTGGGCGAATTACGGGCCTTGCAGGATTGGTACATCCGATTCGCGCTGCAAACCGTGAAAGGGGTGAGCGAGGTGGCCTCGTATGGTGGTTTCCAGAAGCAATACCAGGTGGTGGTGGATCCCTTGAAACTCAATTATTACGGCATCACTATCATGGAGGTCGCCGAAAAAATAAATGCGAACAACAACGACGTGGGCGGAAGGAAGTTCGAGCAGTCGGACATCGGATACATCGTTCGGGGATTGGGCTATATCAAAGACATCCGGGAAATTGAAAACATCACCCTGAAAACCCTCAATTCCATTCCGATAAAAGTGCGCGACGTGGCAGCGGTGCAAATGGGCGGCGAACTCCGGTTGGGCATTGTCGAAGAAAACGGCGAAGGCGAGAAAGTGGGCGGCATCGTCGTGATGCGCTACGGCGAAAATGCAAAAGATGTGATTGACCGCGTGAAAGAAAAACTGAGCGACGTGGAAAAAGGACTTCCACCCGGCGTGAAGTTCAAAGTGGCTTATGACCGTTCGGTTTTGATTGAAGCCACCATTGCCACGCTGAAAGAAGCCGTCATTGAAGAAATAATAGTGGTGTGCATCGTGCTTTTTATTTTTCTGCTCCACATCAGAAGTACACTGATTGTGGTGATTACCATTCCAATATCGGTGCTGATTTCATTCATCATGATGAGTTGGTTCGGCATTACCTCCAACATTATGTCGCTGGCCGGCATCGCACTGGCAGTGGGCGATTTGGTGGATGCAGGAATCGTCATGGTAGAAAACGCGCTAAAATCAATCGGAGATGAAACAGCATAACCTACTCAGCAACGAAGAAAGAGAATCGCGGATTGAAGCTTCCTCCAAACTGATTGGCGGAGCCATCGTGAGCTCTATCCTTATCACGCTCGTTTCGTTCAGCCCGATTTTGTTCCTCACCGGTCAGGAGCACAAACTGTTTTCTCCACTGGTGTGGACAAAAACTTTTGCCATGATCGGCTCTGCTTTTGTCGTTGTGTTCCTCGTTCCTGTGCTGATGGTCATGCTTTTGAAAGGAAATGTGCGCCCGGAAAGCAAACACCCCGTTTCCCGTTTCTTCAAATGGTTGTATTCACCCGCCATTCTTTGGTGTATGCGGTGGAAAAAAACAACTATTGCGTTGAGCCTGGCACTTGTGCTGGGCAGTATTCCGCTGGTACTGAATCTCGGAACGGAGTTTATGCCTCCGCTGGATGAAGGTTCGCTCTTGTTTATGCCGGTCACACTGCCGAGCGTTTCCAACTCCGAAATCAAACGCATCATGCAGGTGCAGGACAAAATCATCAGGGCATTTCCCGAAGTGGAAAATGTGCTGGGTAAAGCAGGCAGAGCGAACTCCGCCACTGACAACGCCCCGGTGAGCATGATTGAAACCATCGTTTTGCTCAAACCGCAGTCGGAGTGGCGTGACGGCATGACAAAAAACGACATCATTGACCAACTCAACGCCAAACTGCAAATCCCCGGCGTGGTGAACGGCTGGACGCAGCCCATCATCAACCGCATCAACATGCTCTCCACCGGGATCAGGACGGATGTTGGCGTAAAAATTTATGGACAGAATCTCGATACCATCAACAAACTGGCGCAGCAGTTCAGGATAGAATTGCAAGGTGTGGCCGGCGTAAAGGATTTGTACGCCGAACCGATTACCGGCGGCATGTACGTTGACATTAAAATCCGAAAAGATGAAATAGGGCGGTACGGGCTTACCGTGGATGACGTGAATATGTTCATTGAAACTGCTCTGGGCGGCATGAATGTGACCACCACCATTGAAGGACGGCAACGTTTTTCGGTGAACGTCCGCTTCGCGCAGGATTTCAGGGACAAAATTGAAAAACTGAAACGGCTGCAAATGCAAACGATGGAGTACGGCCCCATTCCGCTTTCGGCCGTGGCTGATGTAAGTGTTTCCGATGGCCCGCCGATGATCAACTCTGAAAACGCCCTGCTGCGCGGAACGCTGTTGTTCAATGTGCGCGACCGCGATTTGGGAAGCACAGTGGCCGATGCTAAAAAGAAGTTGGAAGCCGCCGTACAAAAACTCCCGAAAGGGTATTTCCTTGAATGGAGCGGCCAATACGAAAACCAGGTGCGTGCGAACGAGCGTCTGAAAATCATCATGCCGATTGTGCTCGTCATCATTATGATGATCCTGTATTTCACGTTCAATTCTTTCCGCGAAACGCTGATTGTGCTCACCGGTATTCCCGTTGCGCTCGTCGGCGGCGCGTATTCCCTTCATTTTTTTGATGTCAATTTTTCGGTCGCGGTGGCTGTCGGATTCATTGCGCTGTTTGGCGTAGCAGTGGAAACGGGTATCCTGATGCTCGTGTACATGAACAACTCGCTGTACGACAAATCAATCAAACTTAAAGAGACAAATAAATCCTTCACCAACCAAGATGTGGAAGACGCTATTTATGACGGCGCCGTGCTGCGCTTGCGCCCCAAATTAATGACCGTCATGGTGGATATTTTGGGTTTGCTGCCGGTACTGCTCGCCACCGGGACGGGAAGCGATGTAATGAAACCCATCGTCATTCCCTTTGTGTTCGGCCTGATTACCTCTACTCTTTTCGTGCTGATTGTGCTGCCGGTTTTAATGGCTCTTGTAAGGGAACATGAATTGAAAAAAACCGGAAATCTAAAACTCGTACAACTCAACGATTGAGATGAATAACAGAATCATAATCGGCTTGCTTTTCATAGCCATTAGGGCCGGCGGGCAAACCCCGCTTACCCTCGACAGCATCCTGACCCGCATCGAGACCGTACACCCGCGCCTGCAAGGCGCCGACGCGCGCGTTCGCGAACTCGACACCTACGCGAAAGGCGCCATCACCATGCCCGCGCCCCAGGTCGGCGGTGGCCTCTGGATGACCCCATATAATCCGGACCGGTGGAGCGAAGGCATGGGCGCTTTTATGATCACCGGCGAACAGATGTTTCCCAACCGCAGAATGCAAAAGGCTGAGCAGCGCTATATGGGCGCTATGTCGGGCATGGAAATCGCCGAGCGCGGGGTGATGCAGAATATGTTGTTTGCCGAAGCAAAAACCGCTTATTACAGTTGGCTGGTGCTGGAAAAGAAAATCGCCGTGCTTGAAGAAAGCAAAAATGCCCTGCGCCTTCTCATCGAAAGCGCCGAGCAGCGGTTCCAGTTCAACCGCGAAAAACTCGGCAGCATCTACAAAGCCCAAACCGAATTGGCCAACCTCGAACGGATGCAGGCCATGTATGCCGGTGAAATCCGCCAACAACGCGCCATGCTCAACGCCCTGATGCAACGCGACCCCGCTACCGGTTTCGAGATTGACACCGCCGGTTGGCGATTGCTGCCGATTCCCTTGCTTCCCGATACCGCGCGGATCGCCGCCCGCAGCGATTTTCGCGCCATCGAAACCAATCTCCAAATCGCCCGGCTCGAACAGGAATGGCAGCGCTCGAAACTGAAACCCGAATACGGCCTACGGTTCGACCACATGTTCGCGTTCGGCGGAACGCCCTGGCAATTTACATTTATGGGTATGATCACTGTGCCGATTGCTCCCTGGGCAAATAAGGATGTGAAGGCCCGCATCGAGGGAATTGATTACCGGCTTGCCGCTTTCGAATGGCAAAAAGCCGACTTCGTCAATCAAATCCGGGGCAACCTCGCCGACCGCCTCGTGATGATGCAGACCTTGCAGGAACAAATAGACCGCTATGAGCGCGACATCATCCCCAACCAGCGCAAACGTTTCCAAAGTACCCTGCTTGCCTGGGAACAAAACACCGACGAACTTTTTATGACCCTCGATGCCTGGCTCGAACTCAAAATGAGCCGCCTGGCGCAACTCGACCTGCTCCAACAACTCCTGCTTGCTCGCACCGATTATGAAAAAGAACTGGAACAACGCTAAACGCACAGCCTTCTGGCTGCTCGCGCTGGCCTCGCTGGCCTTGTCCTGCCGGGGAAAAAGCCCTGCGCAAGAAGGTCATGGCGACATGAAAATGCCCCAACAGGAAGGCCAGCCCGACACGGAAATGCCCGGGCAGGAAAGTCATGCCGACATGGAAATGGATTCCGACAGTCTTTGGAATGAAATCCTCCTGAAACCCACGTACGAATACGTGCTGAGTGCCACCAAAACCATCCGACCGGAGCGCAAATCCATTTCCGACACGCTAAAAGTGCCCGGTTACCTGACCTACGATGCCCGGCAACTCAAAGCGGTATCGGCTCGTTACGGCGGGCGCATCGAGCGACTATACGTCCGCTATTCCTTTCAGCCCGTACAAAAAGGCCAACGTCTGCTCGACATTTACAGCCCTGAGATTGTCACCGCGCAACAAGAATTGATTTTTTTGAAAGAAAATGACCCAAACAACACGACCCTGCTCGAAAATGCCCGCCGTCGCCTTTCCCTCCTCGGCATGACCACTGGGCAAATCCGTGACGTGGAAAGCAATGGAAAGCCGCTTCTGTCGCTGCCGGTGTTCAGCCCCTACGCCGGTTTGCTCGTGGAAAACCCCGGCGCCGGGCCGGCCGGAACCATGCCCGGCGGCGGCATGAACGATAATAGGACTGGCCAAAACCCCGTCTCGCCCCCGGCATCCGCCACTGCCACAGCCGAACTTTCGCTGAAAGAGGGCATGTACGTCCAGCCTGGCCAGCGGCTTTTCGCTCTGCAAAGCCTGGCGACCGTGTGGGCGATACTCGAATTTTACCCCGCCGCGGTGCAGTCGTTGAAAGTCGGCCAAGCGGTCGAATTGCACATCGAATCGTTTGCCGAACCGTTCCAGGGGAAAATCAACTACATCGAACCGTTGTACGGCTCCGGGAGCAAAAATCTTCGGGTTCGAGTATATCTGCCCAATCCGGGCGACATGCTCAAACCCGGCGCCTTGCTCACGGCCACCGTACAGGCCGGCAGCCGCTCCGCCCTCTGGATTCCGGCAACGGCGGCAATTGATTTGGGGCAAAGCAAAATCGTTTTTGTAAAAACAGCGGACGGCTTCCGGTCGCGGAAAATCAGTACAGGTCGCCGCTCCGGCAATATGCTGGAAGTGACGGCGGGGCTTTCGCCCGACGATGAAATCGCCGAAAATGGGCAGTTGCTGATGGACAGCGAGAGTTTTGTCAAAGCAAAATAACTGACAATGAATACTTTGAAAATAACCATGGCGAAGACGTTTGCTAAACTTTTGAAGTTTAGTAAACGCGGTCTGTTTGCCGCAATACTTTTATTAGTTGCCTGCGGCAAACCTGCCCCGGCGCCGGTAGAAGAAAACGTCTATTACACCTGCTCTATGGACCCGCAGGTCGTGGAACAAAGACCCGGTCCTTGCCCGATCTGCAAAATGCCTTTGGTTCGGGTAGAAACCGCCCCTGACAAAAAAGAGAACGAGGTGAAACTCAGCGCCGAACAAATCCGGCTCGCCAACATCCAGACCGACACGGTACGACTGCAAGCTCTGGGCGAAGAAATCACCCTTGCCGCAACGCTGCGCGAAAACCAAAACGGCATCAACACCGTGACCGCAAGGCTTGCCGGCAGGATTGACCGACTTTTCGTGCGCAACGCGGGCGAATACGTGCGGGCAGGGCAGGCCGTTTTTGAGTTGTACAGCGAAGACCTCGCTGCCGCACAGCAGGATTATTTGCTGGCATTAAAAAGCAAAAGTCGCTATGGCAGCACCGACCTCGATTTTACCCGCATCGCCGAGGCTGCCCGCAACAAACTGCTGCTTTGGGGCATGACCGAAGCGCAGTTGCAGGAAATCGAACAGTCCGGCACACCCAAAAACACAGTGACGTTTTACAGCCGCTACGCCGGTTATGTCCTGGAAGCCCCACCCGCCGAAGGCAGTTATGTTTCGCCCGGCTCGACGGTGTTAAAGCTCGCCGACCTGCGCACACTCTGGGCCGAGGCGCAACTCTACGTCAGCGATTTGCCCTTTCTTGCCCAGAGCCGTGACGCCTCGGTCACTTTGCCGTATTACCCCGGACGCATCCTCAACGGCAAGGTCAGTTTTGTCAACCCCAACCTCGAAGCCTCCTCCAAAATCGTGCTGGCCCGCGTGGAAATTTCCAACCCAAGCGGTGAATACCAGCCGGGTATGCAGGCCTGGATTACGCTAAAAGGCAAGACCCGTCGTGCGATCGCCGTGCCTACCAACGCACTTATCCAGGACAGTCGCGGTGTCACGCTCTGGATAAAAAACGTTACCGGAGGCTTCGAAGGCCGTATGGTGCGTATTGGCATTGCCAACGAGGATTACACTGAAATTGTCGAGGGATTGCAAGTCGGCGAGACAGTGGTCGTGTCCGGGGCCTACCTATTGCAAAGCGAACTTGTATTTAAAAAAGGAGCAGACCCGATGGCCGGGCATAAAATGTAAACCAGTAAGAGTCCCCGATAAAATTCAAAATAAAGCCTTAAACCACATTGAAAAACCTTTCCCTTCGTTTTATCGTTTTACCTTTGTGCATTCTATGAGTTTCCGTTCTGTCACATTGTTTTTATTCCTCGGCCTGTTCGTCACATCGGCGAACGGTGCTTGGGCATGTGGCGACGAACATTCCAAAAACGCGGCACAAACTCAACAGGCTGTTTCCGAAAAGTCCTGCTGTGCCAAAGAAGAAGCGCAAACTTCCTGCTCCGGCGATTCCAAACACCAACACTCCGGCTCTAATTGCCCGTGTGACCATGATAACGGCGGTTGCCACTGTCCGGGCTGCGGCATAGTATGTCACTCCGGCGCAGCCTCCGCACTTGAAACGCCTCCCGTGCCCGCCGCATCTCCTCTCTTTGTTTCGGTGCAAAAACAGGCTTTCTACTTCGCAGAGCATTTGCCCGAAGCCGTTTATCTCCCCATTTGGCAGCCGCCCAAAATTGGCGCCTGATGCCGCGTCAGCCTGACGTGTGTCCATTTTTTCGGTTTAGAAAGGTTTAGAACAATTGAGATGATTTAGAATAATTTGTTTCTAAGTCGCTCAAATCTGTCTATTCACTTTTCAGCCCTATTTCCAACACTTTCAAATTCAATTTTTTATGAAAAATATGCTCATCGCGGGCCTTGCGCTCGCGTTGTCGGTCGTGGCGTTCAACGCCTGCAAAAGCGACCACTCGAAACACAAATCCCAAACGACCGAAGCGGCTGCACCCGGCACGAAATACATCTGCCCGATGAACTGTGAAAAGGGCAAGACCTACGACCAGCCCGGCTCCTGCCCCGTATGCCACATGGATTTGGAGCCGGTGAAAGCCGAGGTGGAAGCCAACAAATCTGAGTATTTCACAGCCTTCACGGCCAACCCGGCTCAACTCGAAGCCGGCAAGGCGGGCATGCTGTCGTTTACGCCTAAAATCAAAGGCAATGAAGGCGCGCCCGTGCCGCTCGACCTCGTGCATGAGAAAAAGATGCACCTCATCCTCGTGAGCGATGACCTGTCCTGGTTCGACCATATCCACCCGGAATTTTCCGCTTCGGGCAGCTACGACATCAAAGTGCTGGCCACGGGGGAAACCTTCACCAACGGTCGCGGCCACAACGAAACGCGCTTCGAGGCTGGCGGAAAATACTGGGCATTTACGGATTACAAGCCCACCGGAGGCTTGAATCAGGTGAATAAAACCGAACTCAACGTGGCCGGAGCGCCCGCCAAAGCCATCGCCTACCCGCAAGCAAAAATGACTACCACCGTGGATGGTTACACGTTGACCATGGAAGCCGGGCATGGCGGCACCGGATTCACTACGGGCAGCCAACAACATATCCCGGTGACCATCAAACAAGGCGGCAAGCCCGTTGACCCTGCTACTTTCGAGAATTATCTCGGCGAAAAAGCCCACCTCGTGCTCGTGGAAGTGGCCTCCAAGGAGTTCGTCCACACCCACCCCTCGGCAGAGGGCGGCAAATTGGACATTCACACCACTTTCGCCAAACCCGGCACTTATCGCGGCTGGCTGCAATTCCAGACCGGAGGTAAGGTGCATACGGCCGATTTCGTGGTGCAGGTGTCAGAAGGTCAAGCCACATCGGATGGGCATGAAGGACATAGCGGTCACTAAAACCCGTTTGTCCTACCCCCTGATTTCATCCACTTTTCATTCAACTGATTCAATTTTAAAAAACATGAGAATCCTGTTTTTCATCTGCATAGCTGCTTTCAGCACCCTCAACGCATACGCCCAACAACCTGCCACGGGGACTGCACCTGTAAAAAAAGCCACGACCGCGGCAGCGAGTACGCAAACGGCCCAATTCCAGGTGTGGGGCAACTGCGGAATGTGCAAAAGAACAATTGAGACGGCAGCCAAAGGCGTGACCGGTGTGCAAAGCGCCAACTGGGACATGGACACGCACCAATTCACCCTCGTGTTCGACCCTGCACAGACCGGCATTGACAAGGTTCATCAGGCCATCGCTGCGTCGGGCTACGACACCGACACGGTGAAAGGCAACGACGAGGCTTACACCAACCTGCCGGGCTGCTGCCAGTACGAGCGGCGTCAATGACGATTGCATGATTTTTTAAACTGCATCCGGAGCTTCCGGGCGCTGCATGGCAGCGTCCCGGCAGCTCCGTGCATTACCATTAAAAAAGAAAACATGAAAAATTGGAGCACCTGGGCCGCACTCCTTGTGTCATTCGGCCTGTCGGCGCAAACTCTTAAAACCTTTCAGTTGACTGCCTTAGAAGACGGAACGGCGGAAATGAGCGATGGGACGGTGTTGCCGGTTTGGGGGTTTCACATCACCGGCGAAGGCCCGGCTGCGTACCCCGCGCCGAGGCTTGTCGTAAATGAAGGCGACAGCGTGCGGGTCAGCGTGTACAACGCGGGAAATATGACGCATACTTTTCATTTGCACGGTTTCGGGAGCGACACTTCCAACAATGGCGAGGCATCGAATCCCGTGCTTGTGCAGCCTGGCAATACGGAAATATTCGCTTTCCGTGCCACGCAGGCCGGCGATTATTTCTATCACTGCGGCCTTCAAAATCCCGTTCACGGTCAAATGGGTATGGCGGGGTTGCTCACCGTGTTGGCTGCCGGTGGCGCTAAAACAGCCTATACCGATGGGCCACCCTATTTCAAAGATTATCACTGGCTGCTGGGCGAGTTCGATGCAGCATGGCACTTCGACCCGCCACAAGCGGGCAACCTGCCGCCTTTCGAGCCGGATTATTTTCTCGTCAATGGCAAATCCGGCGATGCCCTGGGCGACTACAACGCGGAAGATGTGGCCGTTTTTTCCGCGTTGGACCAATTGCCTGTTTTTCTCACTATAACTCATGCAGGTGTGGGACGCAGAGAAGTGATTTTTCCTTACTTATTGGTGGAGGCCATCGTAGTCGTTCACAATGGTGAACCACAGGATCCGGCGCTGCCGGTTGACACGCTTGAATTATGGCCCGGCGAAAGCGTCGGCCTGATGCTCCTTGCCGTTTCGAATGGAGAAGACAGCATCCGGGTCAATTATTACGCGCCGGGAACCGGAACGTTCCTGCACCAGAATCCGGTAGCCATTTTCATTCAGCATCACAGCGCCACCTTCGAACCGGCGGCACGCAGCATGGTCCAAATCATCCCGAACCCGGCGATGGATTGGCTGACCCTTCGATTCAAATCCGCAGCTCCGAAGGACAAAACAATAGTTGAAATCTTTTCGGAAGATGGTACTTCGATGCTTCGACAAGGGCTTTTGGAAGACCAGCCAATCCATGTGAACGAGTTGCCCGCCGGGGTTTATGTTCTGAAAATCATGGATGAAAACGGGCAAATTCTCGCCGTACAGACATTTTTCAAAAGATAAAAACAATGAAAAAAGAAACGGTTGCAATTCTTTCAGGTTTTACCGCACTGCTACTACCCTTTTTATGCTGCTTCGGGTTGCCGTTACTGATACTAATTGTAGGCGGGAGCGCCGCAGTAGCCGTAACCACATTTGCAGAGCAATACGCGCCATTTTTTTGGCTGGTTGGTGCAGTTGCCGTTTGTTGGGCGGGTTGGCGATTTTGGCAAAAAACGAAACATAAAGACACCCTGCTAATACTTGAATCAACACTCACTTGCCCGAAATGCGGTTTTCAAAAAACTGAAACCATGCCGACCGATGCCTGTCAGTTTTTTTATAAATGTGAGAATTGCCAAACAATGTTAAAACCCAAACCAGGCGATTGCTGCGTGTTTTGCAGCTATGGCACGGTGAAATGCCCGCCGATACAGGCAGGCGAAAAATGTTGCTAAAACTATGCTCAACGCTCTCATAAAATTTTCGCTCCAAAACCGCCTCTTCGTGGTCGCTTCGGCGGCACTGTTGCTGGTTTGGGGCAGTTGGACAGCCCTGAACCTTCCGGTGGACGTGCTGCCCGACCTCAACCGGCCTCGCGTCACCGTCTTTCTCGAAGCGGGCGGAATGTCACCCGAAGAAATCGAGGTGCAGGCCGTGCTGCCGATCGAGACGGCGCTCAACGGCTCGCCGGGCGTGGAAACCGTGCGCAGCAGTTCGTCGAGGGGTATCGGGCTGGTGTTCGTGGAATTTGGCTGGGACGTGGATGTGTTCCGCGCCCGCCAACTTGTGGCCGAAAAACTCGCCACCGTGCCGTTGCCTAATGGCATCACGCCTGTGATGGGGCCGATTTCGTCGGTCATGGGTCAAATCATGCTCGTGGGAGTCACTGCCGAGCCGGACAGCGCGACGGGCCAAACCCTCAGCACGGCGGCGGATTTGCGGACGCTGGCCGACTTCTCCATCCGGCGCAGGTTGTTGGCTATCAAAGGCGTGGCGCAAGTCATCCCTATCGGCGGCGACCGTTTGCAATATCAGGTTTTGGTTTCTTCGGCTAAATTGAAGCAATACAACCTGACACTCGAAGACCTCGACCGCGCCCTCTCCAACGCTAACCTGAACACGACGGGCAGTTTTTTCAATCGCTACGGCTCGGAGGTGCTGATTTCGGTGCTGGGCCGTTCCAAAAATTTGGAAGACTTGCAGCGAACCGTGGTGGCGAACCGGGAAGGCTCGCCGGTATTGCTGAGCCAGGTGGCCGAGGTGCAATTCGGTGCAGCCATCAAACGCGGCGATGCCTCGGTGAACGCACGGCCAGCGGTTATCCTGACCGTCGAAAAACAACCAGGTGCGAGCACGATCGCCCTGACCGACGACATCGAAAAGGCCTTGGCCGAACTGCAACCCTCGCTGCCGTCCGACGTGCGGCTGAACGCTAAGGTTTTTCAGCAGAAAAACTTTATCGTCAACTCGCTTACTAATGTGGAAATTGCCTTGCGCGACGGTTTCATTCTGGTCATCATCGTGCTGTTTTTGTTCCTCCTGAATTTTCGCACCACCATCATCACACTGACAGCCATTCCGCTTTCATTGGTCGTCACGGCTTTGGTTTTCAAGTGGTTCGACATTTCCATCAACACGCTCACGCTGGGCGGCCTTGCCATCGCTATCGGCGAATTGGTGGACGATGCGATTGTGGATGTGGAAAATGTGTTCCGGCGATTGCGGGAAAATAGAGAACTCGGCAACCCCAAAAATCCGATGCTGGTGGTCTATGAAGCCAGCAGC
>Ga0075163_10001322_pt1 | contig 33231 bp, 26 predicted proteins | sample JI1023141ADNA_FD_71478 | JGI IMG/M metagenome (GOLD analysis project Ga0075163, IMG submission 71478) | Wastewater effluent complex algal communities from Wisconsin, to seasonally profile nutrient transformation and Carbon sequestration -... | ecosystem: Engineered > WWTP > Effluent > Algae...
GCTCCGCACCACCCCCGCTCGACCCGAAGCAGCTCGCCGCCGACGTCGCCGCCGCCGCGGCGAAGCCGCCGTTCACGACCGCAGCGCTACCGACCAGGCCGGCCTGTACCGAGCGCCCGTCCCCGGCCGGCTGCACGCAGAGCGTCGAGCGCATGTGGATCGAGCTGTTCACCGACCCGAAGCGCCACGCGCAGACCTTCGCCCGCAAGCACCGCCCCGACGGGACCGGCTGGCACTGGCAGGTCTACGCGGTGTTTCCGACCGCACCGGCGAGCGGCTGGCTCGAGCGCGATCTCGAGATCCAGCTCGACCGCGTGCCGGTGAAGTACGCGCGACGATATCGCCAGCTCGGCACCGACGCGATCGTCGTCGAGCTCGTGCTCCTCGAGGCCGATCATGCGGCGGGCAAGCACGAGCTCCGCGCCGTCGACCGCGCCGGCACGGCGCTGCTCACCACCCAGCTCGAGCTAGTAAAATAGCCGGTACTCGGGCGGCAGCTGATCCGGCGACTCGATCGTCATGTTGAGATCCTGGAGCAGCCCGTCGTGCAGCGAGTAGATCCACCCGTGGATCGTCAGGCTCTGGCCGCGCGACCACGCGTCCTGCACGATCGTGGTGTGGCAGACGTTCGCGACCTGCGCCTCGACGTTGAGCTCGGCGAGCCGATTGGCGCGCGCATCGAAGTCCTCGATCGCCTGGAGCTCCTCGCGGTTCCACAGGTGGACGTCGCGGATGTGGCGCAGCCAGTTATCGATCAGGCCGAGCGGTTGCGAAGACATCGCCGCGCGGACACCACCGCAGCCATAGTGCCCGCAGACGATCACGTGCTTCACCTTGAGCACGTCCACCGCGTACTGCAGCACCGACAGGCAGTTCACGTCGGTGTGCTCGACGACGTTCGCCACGTTGCGATGGACGAACAGCTCGCCCGGCATGCGGCCGGTGATCTGATCGGGCGGCAGCCGGCTATCCGAGCACCCGATCCACAGGAGGTCCGGCGTCTGGAGCTGCTCGAGGCGCTCGAAGAAGTGCGGATCCTCGGCGATGCGCGCCTCTTGCCAGCGGCGATTTGCCGCGAAGCAATCGGCGAGCAAGTTGGGACGTGATTCGCGCTGAGACAACGCGAGGTTTGTGTCACGAACCGGGCCGTCGCGGCAACCGGTACGGCCCGCAGGCCTGGTCAGTCGAGGCGAGGTCGCAGCGCATAGCCGAAGCCATCGACATCGCGCTGCGAGTTGCCGGCCATCGCCCGGGCGACGCGGAAGCCCTGGTTGTCGAGGAACCGGCCGATCGAGTGGTCGGCCTTGAGCCAGCCATCGAACACCATGACGTGCGCCGGATAGCCGGGGCAGCACGGCGCGTCGACGGTGAACACCACATCACCGACCTTCAGCGCATCCGCCGACTCGATCCGCTCCCAGCCCAGGTCCTCGGACAGGTAGCGCGAGAACGCGCGGGTGATCCGCGACACCGAGAAGCCGTCCTTGCGGACGTCGAACGGGATCTCGATGCCGATGTGGCGGAGCGCCGTCGACGCGAACGCGACACAGCCGTTGCGCGTGGTCTTGTGCCAGCCCATCACGTCGCGCTGGACCTTGGCGTAGCCGGCCGAGGTGCCGTAGTACGCGTGGAGCTTCGCGGGGACATCGGGCTTGCCGGCGTTGGCGATGCCGCACAGGACCAACAACACGAGGACCACCGAGCGCATGAGTCATAGACAACGAGGCGCGGGTCGGCCTTGGGTTGCAGGCGGGAGTCGGTGCAACGTCTTGCCCGGGATGGGGTTTGGGACGAAAGTCGATGCGCATGCCCGATCCAACCCAGGTCCTTCTATCGCCTAGCGCCGATCCCGACATCGCAGCACCGAGCAATCCGTGCGTGATGGTGATCTTCGGCGCGTCGGGCGATCTCACGAAGCGGTTGCTCGTCCCGGCGCTGTACAACCTGGCTTGCGACGGTCTCCTCACCGACAACTTCGCGGTCATCGGTACCTCGAACTCGGCGATGACCGACGAGTCGTTCCGCGACTACCTCAGCACCGAGATCAAGAAGTTCCACACCCGCAAGGAGTTCGATCAGGCGGCGTGGGACAAGCTGGTCGCGCGCTTCCACTACGTCCAGGGCAGCTTCCTCGAGGTGCCCGTGTTCGAGGCGATCAAGACGAAGGTCGCCACGCTCGACGACAAGTTCCAGTGCCAGGGCAATCGGCTGTTCTACTTCGCCGTCGCGCCGAAGTTCTTCGGGGCGATCTGCGACAACCTCGCCGCCAACGGCTTCAAGGAGGGTCCGGGCTGGAAGCGGATCATCGTCGAGAAACCGTTCGGCACGGATCTCCAGAGCGCGCTCAAGCTCAACAAGGAAGTGCTCGCGAACTGGAGCGAGGATCAGATCTTCCGCGTCGATCACTACCTCGGCAAGGAGACGGTCCAGAACCTCCTCGCGTTCCGGTTCTCCAACGGCATGTTCGAGCCGCTGTGGAACAAGAACTACATCGACAACATCCAGTTCAACGTCTCGGAGGCCGTCGATGTCGAGGGCCGCGGCGGCTACTACGACGGCTCCGGTGTGCTGCGCGACATGATGCAGAACCACATGTTCCAGATGCTGTCGTATCTGTGCATGGAGGTCCCCGGCTCGTTCGAGCCCGACGCGATCCGCAACGAGAAGAGCAAGCTGCTGCAGGCGGTGCGGCGCTACACGCCCGCCGAGGTCGAGCGCTACGTCGTGCGCGGCCAGTACGGCCCGTCGCTGAGCAAGCCAGGCTATCGGCAGGAGAAGGACGTCAACCCGGAGTCCAAGACCGAGACCTACGCGGCGGCGCGGTTCGCGATCGACAACTGGCGATGGGAAGGCGTGCCGATCTATCTGCGCTCCGGCAAGGGGCTGTGGAAGCGCGGCACCGAGATCGTCGTCGAGTTCAAGAAGGCACCCGAGGTGATCTTCAAGGGCACGCCGGTGCCGTCGCTCGCGTCGAACCGGATCGTGTTCCACATCCAGCCGTACCAGGGCATCGAGGTGCAGTTCCAGGCCAAGATCCCCGGCCCGACGATGCGCCTCCAGCCGGTGCACATGAAGTTCGGCTACGGCGAAGCGTTCCGCGCGTCGCGCTACACCGGCTACGAGGTCATGATCTATTCGTGCTCGCGCGGCGACGCCACGCTGTTCTCGCGCGGTGACCTCGTCGTCGCCGCCTGGGAGGTCGCGCAGCCGATCCTCGACTACTGGGCCGCGACGCCCGCCGACGACTTCCCGAACTACATCCGCTCGACGTGGGGCCCCAAGGCCGCCGCCGAGCTGATCGCGAAGGACGGTCGCCGCTGGCACGAGGTCGTCACCGAGGACGTGCTCAAGCAATCGCAGCTGTTCAAGGACGGCGACCCGGTGCTCCTCGATCAGGTGATCATGGCGCTCGAGCCGCGCCAGGCGCACGGCGGCGAGATCCTGCTCAAGAAGGGCGAGCTCGGACGCGAGATGTTCATCATCGAGCAGGGCGAGGTCGAGGTGCTCGACGACGCCGGCAAGGTCATCAAGGTGCTGTCCGACGGCGACGTGTTCGGCGAGGTCGGCGTGCTGATGAGCGCGCCGCGCAACGCGACGGTGCGGGCGAAGAGCCCGACGGATCTCTACCGGCTCGACAAGGCCGACTTCAGCCGGATCCTGCGCGACAACCCGAACTTCGCGACGGCGATCCGCCAGGTCGCGAAGGAGCGGTTCAGCCTCGACGTCAAGACCGAGTCCCTCACCACGCCCGACTGACGGGGACGGTCTTGACTAGCAACACGTAGGTGTCCCAAGTCCTCAACACTCTTAGGGGTGGGACGGTGTTGCATTGCGACCGCGCGCAACCCGGGATTCCGCTGCGTCGCTATCGAGTCGGTGCCGAGGCTGCCCACCCCAGAGCACGGTATGCTCGCGTCGTGCGTCGCGCGTTGCTCCTGTGGATGGTCGGCTGCGGAGGAGGCGGCTCGCCGGTGATCAGCGGGCTCGCGGATCAGGTCGCGACCGTGGGCAACGAGCTGGTGGTCTCGATCAACGGCACCGACCCCGACGGCGACGACCTGACCTACGGCGTCAAGGCCGACATCTCGCTGCAGGGCCGCGGCACGCTGACCCAGGATCCGAGCGGTCAGGGCGTGTTCCGGTGGACCCCGCTCGCCGACGATCTCGGCGTTCACGCGTTCGACTTCACCGCCAGCGATGGCTCGAACACCGTGACGGTGACGATCCAGATCGACGTCCGCTCCGCGGTCGGCGCCGTGCCGATCTTCCGGCGGCCACTGGGCAGCGGCACCGTGATCGATCCGAGCGTGTGCTCGACGGTGCAGATCGTCGTCGAGGACGAGGACACCGCGCAGATCGACATCACCGAGGCGCCCGTGGTGATCGAGGGCGCGACGCTGAGCCAGATCGACGGCGTCAACGCGGCGTGGGAGTGGTGCCCGACCCCGGATCAGGTGCGCGCGCAGGAGCGCTACACGCTGTCGCTGTCGGCGAGCGACAACGAGAACCCGCCGACGATCAAGGACTTCGTGCTGGTGCTCCGCTCCGCGGGCACGGGCAAGCTCGTGATCAACGAGGTCGACTACGACAACGTCGGCGTCGACACCGCCGAGTACATCGAGCTGTTCAACCCGACGAACGCCTCGGTGTCGCTCGCCGGCCTCGCGGTGGTGCTGGTCAACGGCTCGACCGGCGAGGTCTACGACACCATCGATCTGTCCTCCCAGCAGACCCTCGCCGGCGGCGAGTACCTGGTGATCTCGGGACCCAACGTCGACGTCGGCAGCGCCAAGCACATCGATCCGGTGTGGAGCCAGGACCAGATCCAGAACGGCGCCCCCGACGGCCTCGCGCTCGTCGATACGGTGACCAAGACCGTGCTCGACGCGCTGTCGTACGAGGGCAAGGTCACCGCGGCCAACATCCCGGACTTCGCGTCGCCGCCATCGCTGGTCGAGGGTGTCGAGCTGGCCACCGCCACGGCGGATTCGTCGTCGAGCGAGCGCACGCTGTGCCGCAGCCCCAACGGGAGCGACACCGATCAGGCGGCGACCGACTGGATCATCTGCGCGACGCCGACACCGGGCGCCGCGAACGCTCCGTGATCGCGCCCCGAGATCAGGCGTAGAATCGCCCCGTGCCACCTTCCGAACGCTACGGGGACTACGATGTCCACGAGTCGCTCGGTCAGGGCGGCATGGCCACCGTGCATCGCGCCGTGCAGACGCTGCGCAACGGTGCGGTCCGCGAGGTCGCGCTCAAGCGGCTGCTCCCCACCCTGAAGCGCGAGCTGGTGACGCTGTTCCTCGACGAAGCACGCCTGCTCAAGCACCTCGATCACCCGAACATCGCCACCACGTTCGATTCGGGGCGCGTGTTCGGCACCTACTTCATCGCGATGGAGTACGTGCGCGGCCCGACGCTCAAGCAGCTCGTCGAGCACTGCGCGCTCACCGTCGGCTCGGTGCCCCAGCCGGTCACGCTCAACCTCGCCGCCCAGCTGTGCGACGCGCTCGACCACGCGCACAACCGCTGCGACGAGCACGGCATCTCGCTCGGCATCATCCACCGCGATGTCACGCCGGCGAACATCCTGCTCGCCGACAACGGCCTGCTCAAGGTGATCGACTTCGGGCTCGCGAAGGCGACCTCGCAGACCGAGGAGAGCGTCGCCGGCATCATCAAGGGCAAGTTCGGCTACATCGCGCCCGAGTATCTCCACGGCAGGCTCGATCGCCGCGTCGATCTGTGGGCGGTGGGCATCATCATGTACGAGCTGCTGACCAGCCGGCGGCTGTTCGACGGCGTCGACGATCTCGACACCATGCGCCGCGTCGCGCAGATGCCGATCCCGCGGCCGTCGATGGCCAACCCCGCGGTGCCGCCGGAGCTCGACGCGCTGGTGATGCGCGCACTCGATCGCGATCCGAACACGCGCTGGCAGTCCGCCGCGGAGATGCGCGACGGGATCGAAGCCGTGATCGCCCAGGCCGACTCCCGCGCCGATCATCACCAGGTCGCCGAGTGGGTGCAGTGGGTGTTCGGTGCGCAGGACCGCCCTGCCCCCGCGTTCACCTCGACGAGGGCGCCCGCACCGCCTCCTCCAGATCCGCGGCGCGCGATCGCGCTGCCGAAGCTGCCGAGCGCTCCGGGCTCGCCGGTGGCGATCTGGATCATCGCGGGTGCGGCGTTGCTGACGCTAGCTCTCGTGATCCTGCTGGTGTCGTGATCACCGACGGCAGCGGCTGCGCGAGCGCGTCGGTGTAGCGCGTCGCGAGCTCGACATTGCCGAGGTGCGGGTTGCGGCGATTCGCGCGGGGCTCGACGCCGAACACGGCCCCGATCGCGAAGTGCGCGTTGACGAACGCGGCGGTCTCCGGACGCGCCACCGCCCGCGTGGCGGTGAGGTGACGAACGCCGGTGACGGGCGAGCGCGCGAGCTCCCAGACGCGACGCCCGGCGTCCTCGGCCCACACCGTCGAGCGCACCTCGTCGGAGACCACCGTCATCGGCAACCCGCGGCGATGGCGATCGCGCAGCCAGTCGAGGTGTCCGATCTTCCCGGTCGCCGAGGGACCGATCCACAGCCCCGAGCGGATCACCAGGCTGTTGCCGCGCGCGAGGATCAGCGCCTCGGCGGCGACCCGCGTGCGGGCGTAGCAGCTGATCGGCGCGGCCGGCGAATCCTCGAAGTACGGAGCCGATCCGGACGATGCTCCGCCGAACACGTGATCGCTCGACAGGTAGACGATGCGCGTGGCGGCCGGCGCGTAGCGCAGCAGATTCCGGGTCCCGGTGACGTTCACCGAGTGCGCGAAGTCCGGAGACTCCTCGCAGATCCCGACATCGCAGACGCCGGCGCAGTGGATGACGAGCCGGGGTTGCGCGTGCTTGAACAGCAGCGCCACGGCGAGCTCGTCGTCGAGGTGAATCCCGGAGTCGATGCCCGCCGGCAGCGTGCGCGTGTTGCCGTTGCAGAACCCCTCGACGTCCATCCCCCCACGCGCTCGCCAGATCGACCACCCCAGCATCGAGCCGGCGCCGAACAGGAGAACATCGCGCACGCCCCAGTGTAGGGCTAGACTTGGAGCCATGCGCAGCCTCCTGGCGTGTCTCTTGATCGTCGGATGCAGTGGACCTCGCGAGGAATCGGGCCCCCGATTCATCACGATCGGAGCCGATGCGATCTCGCTGCTGCCGAAGGGCGCACAGATCATCGAGCAGGATGGCGAGGTCGCGGTCGCGCTGGTCGAGGCCGAGCAGCTCGAGGCGCTGTCCGAGACCATGCACGCCGAGCATCACCGGTGCGGCGGCTTCGCGCTGCACGACTCCGCGGTCGACGCGCACCTGTTCGCGGTGGCGGCCCCGAAGCCGAAGCCGATCAGCTACACGATCGATCGGCCCGAGGTCGTCAAGGCCGTGTTGCCCGCGCTCGCCGAGGCCAACATCCTCGGCACGATCACCGAGCTGCAGAGCATGAAGAATCGCTACTACCGCTCGGCGAGCGGCGCGGCGGCCTCGGAGTGGCTCCGCGATCGCTGGCAGACCTTCGCGACCAAGCGTCCGGAGATCACGTTCGAGCTGTTCGATCACGGCTATCCGCAGAAGAGCGTGATCATGACGATCCCCGGGACGACCAAGCCCGACGAGATCGTCGTGATCGGCGGCCACCTCGATTCGATCGCACCGGGTGGCTCGGGCAGCCGCGCCCCCGGCGCCGACGACGACGCCTCCGGGATCGCCACGCTGAGCGAGGTCGCACGCGCCCTGCTCGCCTCCGACTTCCGCCCCGAGCGCACGATCAAGTTCATGGGCTACGCGGCCGAGGAGGTCGGCCTGCGCGGCTCGCTCTCGATCGCGAAGAACTTCCGCGAGCGCGGGCTGAACGTCGTCGGCGTGCTGCAGCTCGACATGACCAACTACCAGGGCTCGGCCGCGGATATCTGGCTGATCACCGACTACACGAACGCGGCGCAGAACGCGTTCCTCAGCTCGCTGATCGAGACCTACGTCGGCGCGACCTACGGCTTCGACAAGTGCGGGTACGCGTGCAGCGACCACGCGGCGTGGCACCGCAACGGGTTCGCGGCCTCGATGCCGTTCGAGTCGCGATCGCGCGAGATGAACAAGTCGATCCACACCGACCGGGACACGCTCGAGCGCAGCGCCAACAACGCGTCCCACGCCCTCAAGTTCGCGCGGCTCGGGACGGCGTATGCCATCGAGCTCGCGAAGGGCGACCTCGAGACGCGCAAGCTCGCTCGTCGATGACGTTGCTCGGTCGCAGTGGTCGTGAGACGCTGCCTACGGGTCAGTGAAGCGGATCCTGATCATCGACGACAGTCCGATCATCCTCGCAGCCGCGAAGCACGTGTTGGTGCAGGCCGGTTACGAGGTCGAGACGCGTAGTACCGTCAGCGAGCTGGGCGAGCAGGGAGCGACGGGCTTCGACCTCATCCTGATGGACGTCCAGATGCCCGAGCTGTTCGGCGACGACATCGCCGCGGTGCTCCGGCACGAGCGGTCGATCCAGACCCCGATCTACCTGTTCTCCACGCTCCCCGTGGCGGAGCTCGCACGCCGCGCCGCCGACGCGAGGATCGACGGCTACATCTCCAAGGAGAGCGGGATGACCACGCTGGTCGCCGAGGTCGAGAAGATCTTGAGCGTCTAGGGCGAGCCCGCATCCGTACAGGCGAGCGAGCCGATCAAAGAAGCGCGCAGCCGATCAGGCTGCGGACTCAGCCTTCCGCGAGCTCGGCTTCGATCGCGGCCTCGCCCTCGCGGAAGGTCGGGTAGCGCAGCGTGACGCCGAGGACCTCCTTCATCCGCGTGTTGCGGATCTTGCGATTGCGATGCGCGACTCGCTGCTTGCCGGGCTCGAGCTGCGCGCGCGACGGCGGCAACGACTTGCCCATGCGGTCGCACAGCCACTGGGCGTAGGCGAGCTGGGTCGTCGGTTCGTCGTCGGCGAGCAGGAACGTCGACTTGGTCTCCGCACGCTCCTCCGCCGCGAACACGGCGCCTACGACATCGTCGACGTGGATCCGCGAGATCGCGTGACGACCGTCATCGAGCAGCTTGTAGTCGCCCTTGTCGAGGCGGCTGCGCACGCCGCGGCCCGGGCCGTACACCGGTGCGAGGCGGAGCGTGACCACGCGCAGGCGATCGAACGTGCACTGCTGGATCGCCTCCTCGTTGGTGCCGATGTCCTTCATCGGTGGATCGTCGAGCGCGATCGGCGTGTCCTCGTCGATCCAGACGTCGTCGTCGGGATCGGCGCCGTAGAGCCCGCTCGACGAGAAGTAGATGAAGCACTCGGCACCGCACCCGTACGCGGCCTGCAGCGCGGCCTTGATCACCTGCCCCGGCGGGAGCAGCGTGACCGGCGGGATCGAGAACACCACGGTGCCTCCCGAGGTGCCGCTGCAGACCGGAGCGATGTTCTTGACGATGCCGGCATCGAGGTACTTCACGACCGCGCCGTGCTCCTGCAGCTTCGCGAGCTTGCCCGTCGAGCGACCGGCGACCTTGACCGGCCGGTCGGCGGCGAGGGCGGCCTTGGCGAGGCGCGTTCCGACGTAGCCGCAACCGAGGATCGTGAGAGGGCGCGTCACGCACGCACAATACCCGCTATTCTGACCGAGATGAGGATCGCCCTGCTCGTCCTCGTGGCCTGCTCGTCTCCGGCTCCACCAACGGCTCCACCGACGGCACCACCGAAACCGCCCGATGCGCCGACGGCGGCCGCGATCCCACCGACCGTCGCCGCGGCGGTGACCTGCGAGACGACCGCCGCATGGCGCCCGAGCTTCTCGTTCAAGCAGAGCGCCCACGTGCTGCACCTCCGGGTCGCGGCCGCCGCACCCGGCCCCACGATCGAGCACAGCCGCTGCGTGGCGCTCGATCTCGAGATCGTCGACGCGTTCCGAGGCGGCGATCGCGTCGGCGACCACGTGAAGGTCGTGGTGAAGCAATCGATGATCGAGCACTACACGTCACGGCCCGCCGGTGCGTGGTGGATCGTCGAGCAATCGCTCGAGCCCGGCAGCGAGTACGTCGCGTTGTGTCCGTCGGGGCCGCTCGCCGACGTGCTGCGCGCCGAGTGCTCGGTCTCCGTCGCGGCGCCGCATCTCGCGAACCTCGTGCTGTTGCGAGACGCGGTCGCGCAGGGCCTCGACGGCGTGCCGTTGATCGCGAAGCTACGCACCACCTGCGCGATCGCCGACGAGCTCGTCACCGGCTACGTCTGGGAGCAGACCGGCAAGCAAGCGCTCACCGACCTCGCGATCTTCGACGCCCTGCTCTCGGTGGTGACGGAGCGCACCTGCTCGACGACGGCGCGCGCGATGATGCTCGACGTGGTCTCCGGCGTCGCGATGACCGCCGACAAGCCGGCGCACGTGGCCCGTGTCGCGCGCGCGATGTTCGCGCTGCTCGGGATGCCCGAGGCGGCCGGGCTCCACGACAACCTGATCGGGACGTTCCTCCCGAACGCGCTCGGCCTCGATGGCGGCCTGACGAAGCTGAAAGCCACGCAGGTGTTCTCCGGTGATCCGAAGGGTCGCGCCACCGCGGCGAAGCTGCTGGCGGACTACCAGGGCGACGCGACCAAGCTGCGCGCCTGGATCAAGTGAAGACCGACGAGGCTCAGGGCAATCGGGTGAAGTCCACGGCCAGCGGCCGCGCACGGGTCGTGTGCGCGACGAACAGCAACGCGTCGTACCGCTCCGCGAGCACCTGCGGTCCGGTCAGCGCCGCCTCGGAGTGAAAGACGTACCCGGATTCCCGTACGAGCTGGGGCGAGCGGAACCAGGTCGCGACCTCTCCTGAAGCGGGCAACGTGCGCAGGTCGAGCGCGTACACGGCGGGGCCACCCTGGAGGAGGGCCGCGTTGACGTGACCCGCCGGTGGCGGCGAGAACTGGATCGCCTCGACGTTGGGTCGCGCGCCGTCGGTCCGGGCGCGCAGGGCCTGGAACGTGCCGTCTCCCAGCTCGAGCCCGATCGTCAACCACGCCGAGCCGAGCGAAGCCCGGAGGTCCTTGCCCATCCGGTCCTTGACGTCGGCGATGTGGAGGTTGTGCGCTGACACCACCATCCGTTCGCCCGGCGACAGGTTGTCATGGAGCCACTTGATGTTCTCCGCCATCGCCCGATCCCGCAGCGCGGAACCAGCCGAGGTCAGGGCGCCCACCGCGAGCTGCTCCGTCGCCTGTTGAAGAACGCGAGCGTCTTGCCGAGCCACGGCAAACGCAGTCGGGCTCGTCGCAGCTTCCCAGGCTCGCTGCGACGCTGCGAACCGCGCGTTGATCGCGGCGACCCCGGCGATCACCTCCGCTTGCCGATCCTTGGAGAGCGCCCCGAACCCCGCCATCCCCGCGTCGTGCTCGAGCATGGCGATCGGCGCCAACCAGGTCGACGCGTCAGCGGGCGCGACCTTCTGGAGGAAGCGGCGCACCGCCTTCAGGCTCGCGATCGGGCTCTGCATGTCGAAGCCGACGAACCGGAGCTTCGGGCTGTGGGTCGGGTCGGCGTTCCACGTGCGCATCCACTCGATGAGTGCGAGGACCTCCTCCGTTTCCCAGACCCACATGTTCGCACTGCCCAGGGCGGCTCGGGCGTTGCCGGTGCCGTTCACCACGTAGTCGTTGATGGCGCGTGCGTCGACCTGGCCGATCTCGAGCGCGAACACGGTGAACCCCTCGGGGATCAGCGACCGGAAGAGGCGGTGCTTGAGCTGGAAGAACTCGCGCGTGCCGTGCGTGGCCTCCCCGAGCGCGACGACCCGCGCCGTACCGATCAGCGGCTGCAGACGCGCTCGGTTCTCCAGCGGGATGTCGGGATCGGTCGTCGACAGCGAGATCGCATGCTGGGAGATCCAGGCCAGCACCGACGCAGGTGTGGGATGGTCGAGGACCACGTCCAGCACCGCCGTCGCCACGTCGCCCTCGCGATGCGCGTCGCCTTTCCCGGCCCCGCCGGAGAGGACCGAGATCGCGAACCGGTCCGCGCGTGGAAGCGTGGTCGCAAACCTCCCGTCGGCGCCCACCGGCACCGCCCACACATCGCCGCTGAAGTTGCTGTAGGCCGCGACGCTCACGTATGCGCCGGCGGGGACGGCGCCACCGACCTGACCTTGAACGGTCACGCCCGTGGTCGTCCCGAGCGTCAGCACCGGTTTCGCGCTGGTCGCATAGACCCGCGCGTCGAGGAACGCACCCACGAGCTCGGGTCGGCCGGGCACGCTCGCCGACAGCCCCCACTTCCTGGAGGTCGTGTCGAAGCGGAACCCGCCGTCCGCGGTGGTCCGCACGTGCTGAGCCACCGTGCTGTCGGCGACCAGCGCGACCTCGGCACCCGAGACGGGCGCACCCGACGAATCGACCACCCGACCGGCGAGATGGATGGGGACCTCCGGCGTCGGCTCCACCACCTCGAGTGAGAGATCGTCGAACCAGGCCGTGCCGTCGCCGCCGAGCGCGACGCCAAACGTCAGATCCTTACCGGGAGCGATCATCGCATCCGCGATGATCTCCGACCAACCCGACGAGGTGCCCATGGGGCCCTCCGCCATGACGTAGGTCGACTGTCCGCCATCGACCCGCACCCAGACCGTCGCCCAGCCGGTGACCGCCTGCGTCCTGACCCAACCATGAAGTCGTACCTGCTTGCCCACCAGCGGCGCGGCGTCGATCCGCCGAGACAGCGACCCGTAGCGACCGTCGGGGGTCGAGGTGATCCGGACGCTGCGCCGGCCAGCGTGCACCGTCACGGTGTCGGCAGCGACGGCGAAGCCACCGAGCGGCCCCGCACTCCAACCCGTGGGGAGCCCACTCCCCGCCTCTTCGAAGCCGAGGTTCATCGACGCAGCGGCGACCACGCGCGGCGGCGAGCTCGCACAGGCGAGCAGCTGAAGCGCGATCAAGAAGGCGATGCCGAGTACGTGGGTGCGGCGCTGCCGTCGGGTCATCGCCGGACAGCATGAAGGGCGCCTCGCCCGCCCGCCACCACGCTACGCCCTCATCGCACGAGGACATCGCGCGCCACCCCGATGGTCACGACCGTCGCTTGGGACGACGACGATGGCCACCCGCCGGCGGCGGCGGTCGCGGATCGACGCGAGCGCGCGGTGCCCGCGGTGGTGGCACCGCGAAGGCGGGACCGCTCGAGCGTGGGCGATCAGTGCGCGGCCCGCGGGCGTCATTGGACGGAGGAAAGCGATCGCTGGGTGACCGTTGCGATGGTGCGTGGTCGCTGCGCGGCGGATTGCGCTGGTCGCTCGACGCGGGACGGTCATTGCGTTGCCCGCCGGGATTGCGTGCGTCGCTCGATGGCGGACGGTCCGTGCGCTGCGGCGGAGTGCGTCCATCTCCCGACGAGCGCTGCGGTTGCGTGGCCGAGCGTCGTGGTTGCGACCAGTCGAAGTCATCGCGGGGTGGCGGCTGCGTGCCACGATCGATCGGCTGCTCGCTGCGGCTGTCGTTGCGTGGCTCGGGCGCGCCGCCACGATCGCCCGCGAAGCGCTCGCCGTACGACCGTCGAGGCTGTCCCGTCGGAGCGTCGCGGCGCTGCGGATCATGGGGCTGCGGCCCGCGGGTGTCGAACGGCCGATCGGTGCGAGGCCCGCGACCATCGTTGCGCTCCGCCGGCCCCGCCGGTCCGCGATCGCGTTGCGGCCCGGTATTGTCGAACGATCGATCCGCGCGGGGCGCAGCGGGTTGCGCGCCGCGGGTGTCGAACGATCGATCCGTGCGGGGCGCAGCGGGTTGCGCGGTGTCGAACGATCGATCCGTGCGGGGCGCAGCAGCCTGCGGGCCGCGAGTGTCGAACGATCGATCCGTACGGGGCGCAGCAGCCTGCGCGCCGCGAGTGTCGAACGATCGATCCGTGCGGGGCGCAGCAGCCTGCGTCCCCCGACTGTCGAACGATCGATCCGTACGCGCCGCAGGCTGCGGGCCGCGATTGTCGAACGATCGATCCGTACGGGGCGCAGCAGGTTGCGGGCCGCGGGTATCGAACGCCCGGTCGCTGCGCTGCAGCCCCCGGTTGTCGGGGCGTGGCTGCTGTGGGCCGCGGTTGTCGATCCGCGGTCCACGCGGTCCGCGATCGTTGCGCGGCCGCTCGAAGCGGCGCTGCTGCTGCGGCGGTGGCGGCGGCGGTGGCACGAACTGCGGCGTGAGCTCCCGCCCGACATAAGCGCGCCAGATGGCGCGACCGTCGGCCCGATGGACCGCGAGCGACGGGTCGAAGCCGACGAGGAAGCGCAGCACGTTGTCGAAGTCGCGCAGGAAGAAGAACTCGGCGCGCGTGCTGTGGGCGGCGGAGACCACCTGCGGGAAGTCGATGATGGTGGGGCCGTCGGCGCCGAGCAGGATGTTGTAGGGGGACAGATCGCCGTGGATCAGGTCGCAGCACAGCATCGAGATGATCTGCGACACCAGATCGGCGTAGATCCCCATCGCATCGTCGGGCGGGATCGCGACATCGATCAGCCGCGGCGCGACCTGACCATCGACCCCGGAGACCAGCTCCATCAGCAGGACGCCCTCGTAGAACATCACCGGGGCGGGGACGCGCACGCCGCTGCCGACCAGCTTGTAGAGGGCGTCGGCCTCGGCGGATTTCCAGGCCTGCTCCTCGGAGTCGCGCCCGAACTTGCCGCCGCTGTCGATCGCGCGCTGGGTGCGGGAATTGCGGACCTTGCGGCCTTCCTTGTAGTCCGCGTTGTTCTTGAAGCTGCGGGTCGCGCGGTCCTTGTAGACCTTGGCCGCGAGGATCTGGTCGCCGCGGCGGACGGCGGAGATGTCGGCTTCCTTGCCGCTCTTCAAGCGACCACAGATCTCGTCGATGATTCCTTCGGCCAGCAGGAGATCGAGATCGGACACTTTCGGTCAGGGATGTAGCACGACCGGGGTAGGGTCAGGGCCATGACGATCGTCGTCGAGACTCGCGTGGGGGCCGTGCGGGGAGCCGTCCGGGACGGCATCGCCACCTGGCGCGGCATCCCGTATGCCCGCGCACCGAGGTTTCGCCCGCCCGAGCCGATCGCCTGGACCGGGGAGCGGGACGCCACGGCGTTCGGGCCGGTGGCGCTGCAATCGCGGGATCCGCGCACCGCGATGATGAGCGGGATGACCGACAAGATCGCGATGGCCGAGGAGTGCCTCGCGCTCAACATCTACTCGCCGGCGGTCCCCCCGCCGTCGGGGTCGCCCGCCGCGGACGGCAAGCGCCGGCCGGTCGTGGTGTGGATCCACGGCGGCGCGTTCGTGATGGGCTCGGGGAGTCAGCCGCTCTACAACGGGACGTCGTTCGCGAAGCACCACGATCTGGTGGTCGTCACGCTCAACTACCGGCTCGGCGTGTTCGGGCTGCTCTATCTGGGAGATCGTCTCGGCGAGGACTACGCCGCCGGTAACGTCGCGCTGCTCGACCAGCTGGCCGCGCTGCGCTGGGTGCGCGATCACATCGCGGCGTTCGGCGGCGATCCCGACGCGATCACCGTGATGGGCGAGTCGGCGGGCTCGGTGTCGATCGCCCACCTGATGGCGATGCCGGCCTCGCGCGGCCTGTTCCATCGCGCGATCCTGCAGAGCGGCGCGTCGGGGCTCGCGCCACCCACCCGGGTCGACGCGAACATGCTGACCGACGCGTACTGCGCCGAGCTCGGCGCCACGCCGCGCCAGCTCCTCGAGCTGTCGCCGGAGCAGCTGATCGCGGGCCAGGATCGGATCGGCCGCCGCCTCGGCCTCGGCGCGTTCTTCCCGTATGTCGACGGCGTCACCCTCCCCAGGCTGCCGATCGACGCGGTCCGCGCGGGCGACGGCGCGGTCGTCCCCACCCTGCTCGGCAGCAATCGCGACGAGTGGGCGCTGTTCGATCTGTTCGTGCCCGGCTCGACGGAGACCGTGATCGCCCAGATGCGCAAGCAGCTCGGGCCCGCGCTGGATCGCCTGCACGGCGAGTATCTCGCCGCGCGCAGCGATGGCAACGCGGCCGGCGCGTGGCTCGAGCTGGTCGGCGAGGTCGCGTTTCGCATCCCGATGATCCGGCTCGCCGAGGCGCTCGCACCGCGGGCGCCGGTATGGATGTATCGGTTCGACTGGGCGTCGACGGCGTTCGGCGGCAAGCTCGGCGCCGCGCACGCGCTGGAGCTGCCGTTCGTGTGGAACGTCGTCGACTCGCAGTTCGGGCAGATCCTGCTCGGCGGCGATGCCGGCGCCCAGCCGCTCGCCACCGCGATGCAGACCGCGTGGGCCGCGTTCATCAAGGGCGGCGCGCCCGCGGCCGACGGGCTTCCGACCTGGCCGGTCTACGAGCTGCCTCGCCGCGCGACGCTGCGGATCGATCGCGCGTCGGAGATCGTCGACGATCCGGCCGGGGCGCAGCGCGCGCGGTGGCCCTAAGGACAGGCCACGCGGTGGATCCGCGCGCCGGCACCTTCGCTGACGGTGAGATAGCCGGCACCGTCGGCATCCCACGTGATCGCTTCGCCGTTCGCTTCGCTCGCGATCGGTAGCTCGCGCGGCGCGGCCGAGAACGCGGTGTCGAACGCACCGCTCGGCTCGAGGAGGTAGAGCACCTCGCTGCCCAGCCGGAGCAACACCGACGAGCCGCACGGATCGATGTCACCGCCGGAGACGTCGGGCTGCGCACCCGTCGGGAACGCCAGCGTGACGACCTCGATCAGCGTCGCGGGCTGGTCGGCGACGAGCGGCTGCGGAAACTTGAAGACCACGCTCGGCGTGCCGACGGCCTCCTTCGTGATCACGTAGACGTCACCGCTGGTCGGGTGGACGAGCAGCGTCTCGGCGTTGTGCATGCCGTCGGGGTACGCGAACGGAAACGCCTCGATGCCGGTGATCGCGGTCGCGCCCGTGGGCGCCGCTGGCTCGGCGAAGCGATAGATCGTCTTGGTCGCCCGGCCGAGTGCGTTGTCGCCGATGTCGCCGACATAGAGGCAGCTCCCCGCGGCACACGGCCCGATCGCGATGTCCTCCCAGTCGACCGGCGTGACACCGGAGAGGTTCAGCGTCGCGAGCGAGGTGCCCGCGCTGTCGAACACGAACACGCGTGCAGTGTCACCCGAGTCGTTGTGGGCGTAGAGCACGTCGGCGTGATCGCGGCTCGCCACCATACCGGACGCCTCGACGAGGCCCGCCGGTGCCGCGCCGAGCGTCTCGACGGCCCCGGGTGCGAGACATCGGGTGCACCTCGCCGCCGGTCCATCGGGTGGGCCGTCGGGAGCGGGTGCATCGATCCCCGGATCGGAGTCGCCGCAACCAACGAGCGAGACGAGCAGCAACCGGACCACGACGGCACCATACGACGAAGAAATCGTCACCTGTCGACGCGCGACGAAGTACTTGGTCACGCGTCACCTCCCGCGCCGTGCGGAGTGCGAGATCTCGCGGGGGGGCGAGATCGCGCTCGCGACCGCGACTGCCGACGTCGTGCGTGTTCGGCGTCGACGACGCGTTCCTCTACCTGATCCACGTGCGCGAAGCTGACCCCGACGAGCAGACCAGGTTGATGCACTGGCGAGCCTGTCGACAGATCAGCGAACGGCATTTTCTGCGCAGCTGAGGTCGAAGCCGCTCGACGCGTCGGTCGAGTTGCTCGCGACGCGGCACTGACTGTCAGGCACTCCGGACATCGCGCAAACCCGCTGCGTTACGTTCGGGCCATGGCGCGCAAGAACACCGATCCAGTTGCCGACACGCTGGCCGAGATCGCCGAGGCGAAGAAGGTCGGCGCGACCAAGTTGAGCGTTCGCGCCCACGACGCCGACGTCCTGCGGGCCGCGTTCGAGGTCACGACGCTGACGGATCTGAGTATCGACGGCGCGATCGACCAGCTGCCCGACGAGCTCGGCAACCTGACGGAGCTCGAGCGGCTGTCGATGACGGGGGTCGGGCTGACGTCGCTGCCGGCCACGATCGGCAACCTCGTGAAGCTCACCACGCTCTATGCGTACAGCAACAAGCTGACCACGCTGCCGCCCGGGATCGGCGCGCTGACGAAGCTGCGCAAGGTCGTGCTGTGGAGCAACCAGTTCAAGACGCTGCCGCCCGAGATCGGAGGCTGGACGTCGGTGGTCGAGTTCGAGCTCAAGTGGAACCAGCTCGAATCGCTGCCCGACGAGCTCGGCAAGCTCGTCGCACTCGAGCAGCTAGATCTCGAGAGCAACCAGCTGACGACGATGCCGAGGACGCTCGGCAAGCTGACCAAGCTGTACCGGCTGGTGCTCGGCACCAACAAGTTCTCCGAGTTCCCTGCGGGAGTCCTCGATCTACCGAACCTCCGCGAGCTCGATCTCAAGGAGAACCAGCTCACCCGGCTCCCCGACGAGCTCAGTCGCCTCACCAAGCTCGAGGAGCTCGACCTGCCGGAGAACCAGCTCGCGGATCTCGGCACCGGCATCTACACGCTGCGCGCGCTGAGCAAGCTCGACGTGCGCGAGAACCAGCTGACGTCGCTGACCAAGGACGTCGGCAAGCTCAAGGACCTCACCACCCTCGATGCCCGCGAGAATCCGATCGAGGGGTTCACCGAGGAGATCCTCAAGCTGGGCAAGGACGCCATCTTCGCGCACCTCGGCCTGACGGAGAAGGTCGTCGTCGAGGGTGATCTGCCTCCGAACGCCGCCGAGCTCGGCAAGGCGGCGAAGGAGCGCTTCGACGCGTTCTCGCGCGCGTGCCGCAAGAAGTCGCACTCGAGGGACATGCTGCCGATGCTGATCGACTTCTTCACCGGCAAGACCAACGAGCTGCCGCCGATCCGCCGCGACGACCACTACGGGTTCTCGCACCTGCCCGAACACCTCGCGAAGTTCGAGGACTGGACGTTCATCGATCGCCGGATGCTGCGCTACCTCGCCGGCCCGGCGTTCTACTACCGGCAACCCGGCCACGACTACTACACGGGCTACTACAAGACCTTCTACAAGAAGCTCGAGCCGCAGCTGAAGGCCGAGACCACCGGCGACGCATGGGGACAGATCTACGCGGCGTTGAAGGAGGGCGGTGCCGACGACGAGCTGATCCTGCGATCGAGCCTCAAGGAGCTCGACGAGCTGATGCTGCGCGAGGACGGCTCGCCGACGTCGTATGGCCGGTGGGTGATCGACCAGGCCGAGGTCCAGCTCGACGTGATCGGCAAGATGGGCGAGGAGTACAGCGGCGTGCGCGACGGCGTCGTCGGGCTGTTCGTCAAGCACGCGTTCGACAAGTTCGCGCTGCTCGCCGACAAGCTCCTCGCGCTCGAGCCGAACGAGGACGGCAACATCCACGCACCCACCGGGGCGTACGACAAGCTGTGCGCCATCGATCCGGTGAAGTACACGCCGATGGTGCTCGAGGCCGTCGACAAGGCGCCGTGCCTGTCGTGCCAGGCCGAGCTCGCGAAGGTGCTGACCGAGCGCTGCGGTCCGGCGCATCGCGCGAAGGCCTTCGAGGTCGCGATCCACGCGCTCGCGCTGCTGTCCGAGAAGAAGAACAAGGAGGAGCGCCTGTGGTTCCCGTTCGACGGGCGCTATGGCGATAGCAGCGCGGCGTACGTCGACTTCGTCCTCCGCAACTTCAAGCAGGACGCGAAGGCCGCGATCTTCACGTATGCCGAGGACACCAAGATCTTCGACCTCGACGTCGCCGAGGTGATCGCCCGCCACCTGGGGCAGGACGGCATCGCCGCACTCGCCGAGGGTCTCGAGATGTCGTTCGACGACGACAGCATCGCGCCGCACTTCCGGCGGATGTTCGCGATGCTCGCGCCGCTCGACTGGTCGGCGTATCGCGACAAGGCGTGGGAGCTCGCGCGGTCCGAGTACAAGCAGGTCCGCCAGACCGCGTGTCACGCCCTCGCGAAGCTGCCCGCCGCCGAGGTGCTCCCGAAGGCGCTCGAGCTGATCGGCGAGAAGAAGGCGCACCTGCGCGAGGCTGGCGTGCTGATCGCGACGCTGCTCGACGGTGATCCGGCCGCGAAGACGCTCGACGCGCTATTGCAGAAGGAGCCCGGCGACGACGTGCGTGATCTGATCGTCGCGCAGCGCTACGGCACCGAGACCAAGCTCACCGCCGCCGAGCTCGCGAAGCGCGTCGCCTCGGCCAAGGCCCGCGGCAAGCTCGACAAGCCGGTCGCGAAGTGGGTCGACGAGAAGAAGCTCGGCGCGATCGTGTGGAAGGGCGGCAAGAAGGCCGACCTCGACACGATCCGGTTCCTCCTCCATCGCCAGACCCGGCTCGCCGACATCGCCCCCGAGGCCGAGGTGCGCGGCGCCTACGCGCTCGTCGATCGCGAGAAGTCGGCCGCGTTCGCGAGCAAGCTGCTCGCCGGTGCGATCAAGAACGGCGGCGTGTCGGCGAAGAATCGCTTCGCGCTGTCCCTGGTCGGCCTCACGGGCAACGACGACGTGATCGAGACGCTCGAGGAGATCGCGATCGACTCCACCAACGTCAACGCCGCGACCACGCTCGGGCTCCTCGGATCCCACGAGGCCGCCCGCGCGCTCGATCGCATCCTCAAGAAGTTCCGCACCAAGTACCCGAACGTCCGCGAGGCCGCGCAGGACGCGTTCGATCAGATCGCGCAGACGCTCGGCATCTCGCGGTTCGAGCTCGCCGACTCGATGATCCCCGACTTCGGGTTCGTGAAGGGCGAGGGACAGCTCACGCTCGGCAAGCTCAAGGCCCGCGTCGTGATCGGCGACGATCGCAAGCTCGCGTTCCTCGACAAGGACAAGCCGATCAAGAGCCCCGGCAAGGGCCTCGCAGGCAAGCAGAAGGAAGCCCTCGAGGCCCTGCGCGACGAGGTCGACGGCGCGACCCGCACGCTCAAGAGCAACCTCGAGTACTACATGGTCAGCGGTCGCCGCTGGACCGCCGACAAGTGGAAGGCGTTCTTCCTCGTCAACCCGCTCGCGAAGTCGTTCGCCCGCTCGCTGGTGTGGAACGCACTCCCCGCGAAGGGTGCGGCCACCGCGTTCCGGATCGCCGAGAAGGATGTCCTGCTCGATCGCGACGGCAAGACGGTGACGCTCGCGAAGGACACCCAGGTCGCGCTCGTCCACCCGCTCGACCTCGACGCGAACACGCGCGCCGCGTGGCAGGCGATCCTCGACGAGGCCAACCTCACCCCGCCGTTCGCCCAGATGCTGCGCGCGGTGTTCTCGCCGAAGGACGACGATCGCACCAAGACCATCTCCTTCGAGTTCGAGAACAAGGAGCTCGCCGGCCTCACCTTCAAGTCGCGCGCCGAGCGGCTCGGCTGGCGCCGCGGTGCGGTCGTCGATGGCGGAGCGGTGTCCGCCTACCGCAAGCTGTTCGAGCGCCACCAGATCGAGGCATTCATCGGCACCGAGAACCTCGCGGTGCAGTCCTACGACGACGGCGAGGTCACCCTCGACCAGCTGTTCTTCGTCAAGGCGGGCAGCGTGGTGACCGGCAGCTACACCTACGACGAGCCCAAGGATCAGAGCGACCAGCGCCTGATCAAGCTCGGCGACCTGCCGTCGATCGTCTACTCCGAGACCATCGCCGACCTCCACGCCGTGACGCGCGAGGCCGTCGAGGAATAGTCAGGGATGGGGACTGTCTTCACTTGCAACACGTAGGTCCCGCAAGTCCCTGACTTGATAGGGACCGCTTGGGGACAGTGTTGAATTGCGTCGTGATGGGTCGACGGTCTCGACCCGGCCGGGCTGCGCAATTCAATCCTGTTGCAAGACCGTCCCCAGCCGGCCTAGCAATCCTGAGGAGTTGAGGGACCTACGTGTTGCAAGTGAAGACAGTCCCCTTAGTAGGCGTGACTGCGCGGCTCGGCGGCGAGGATCGATCGCGCGAGCCCGAGTGAGGCGAGCGCGAACGATGTCGCGATCAGCGGATCGTCCTCGCGCATCTCGGTCGCCGGGTTACGCCAGCTGCCGTCGAGCTGCTGTCGGTTCAGCAGCTCCTCGACCAGCGCCTCGGCCCACGCACGCTTGCCGAGATGTCGCGCCACGTGGGCCGCGCTCCACGTCCAGTAGTAGTAGGACGACGCGCGCCGCACCTCGTCGCCGGCGGGGAACGCGCCGGGGTTCCTGGTCGCGTCGAACTGCAGGCCGAGGAAGCGGATCGCCGCAGCGAGCTTCGGATCTTCCAGCGGCCGCGCGAGCCGGAGCAGCGCGCGGATCCCGTCGGCGGTCATCGAGCCGTACGAGCGTGGACCCTTCGCATCGCTGCCGGCCTTGTTCGCACCGAGCTCGGCAGGCGAGAAGAACAGGCCGCCATCGTCGCGCTGGCAGCGCTCGACGAACGCGCGGGCGCGAACCAGCGCGGGATCGGTCACCGCCACGCCGCCGAGCACCAGCGCGCCGATCGCGAGCACCGTCGCCGACAGGTTCGCGGTCGGCAACTCGCCGGAGCCACCGTCGGGTGTCCTGCGCGCGTCGAACGCGTAGCCCCAGCCACCGAACGACACGTCGCTCTCGGTCCAGCCATGCGCGGCGTCGAGCTGGAGGTCGCGCACCGCGGTGACCAGCGCGGCGTGCTCGCGTGGATAGCGCGGCTTGTTATCCGGTGCGCCGAGCACGAGCGCGCCGATCGCGTACGCGTGCAGTGGATAGCTGACCTCGGGTGCGCGGCGAACGACTCCATGCGGCGCCAGGCCCGCGACGAACGCGACGCCTCGCCGGTACGCGGCGGGCACCGAGCCCTCCTGCGGCGACATCCGCAGCGCGAGCGTCACCAGCGGCGACTCCGACCAGCCATCGCGCAGCGCGGAGTACGTCCTCGAGTACCAGCCACCGTCGGGCTGTTGTCGGGTGACCAGAAACTCGGAGCCACGGCGCATCGCGACGTCGATCCGCTCGACCTGCGTCGGCTCGGCCGACGAGCATGCGAACGCCGCACAGCTCAACGCGATCACGACCCGCATCGCCGACGATGGTCTCAAGCTCGCACGTGCACGTCCATCCAGCGGGCCGTTGCACCGCCCCCGTTGGCGGCTCACACTCACCGGATGTGGGTGTTCGTCGCGCTGTTCCTCGTCTGCGGTACATCCCCGACGGCCGCCGGCCCCACAGCCCCAGCACCCACGGCCCCACCGGCGACTCCTCGGATCAAGGTCACCGGTGCGCTCGATCGGGCGACGGTCGAGCCACGGATCCTGCAGCACACCGAGGCGCTCGCGAGCTGCCGCGAACGTCCCGAGGTCGCGCTCGATCTCGAGCTCGAGGTCGGGGCCGATGGTCGGGTGACGCGCGCGAGATCACCGAAGTTCCCGGACCGCGCGAAGACCGCCGACTGCCTCACGCACCGTGCACGGTTCTGGACCTTCCCTGCGGCGAAGGGCGCGAGCCGCATCACGATCCAGTGGCGCTGAGCTAGCTGGCGATCACCGCGGTTGCCGGCGTGCGGTCACCCATCAGCACGAGCAGCGCCGCGGCCGTGCAGAACGTGCGGCCGGTGATGCAGTGATGCCCGGTCCAGCTGCCGTCCTCGTTCTGGACCTTGCCGACGAGCCCGACGATCGCGTTGTCCCACTTGGTCCACTCGTCGCCGCCCTTCTGCACCATGGTCTCGCTGATCAGCAGATACGACAGGTACTCCTCGCCGCCGTTGTTGCCGAAGCCGGCGACGAAGGTCTTGTCCTCGAACCGCGCGACCAGCTGCCGCTCGTTCGCCATCGCCGCGTCCTCGGCCTGCTTCGCATCCTTCTCGGCAGCCGCGATCTCGGCGGCCGACGGCGCATCGGGCGACTGGTACTCCGGCATGTACTTCTTCGCCGCCTTCTTCATCGCCTCCGCCTTGCCGCGCTTGGTCTGCGCGTCGTCGCGGTAGGTCGACGAATCCGCGGCCTGGCCGTACAGCATCACGCCAGCGCTCGCGCGTGCGGAGTTGCCGGATCGCGCCGATGCCTCGACACGCGTCAGCACCTTCTTCGACACCTCGAGGCCGCCCTGCGCCGCGCGGTTCAAGCCCTTCGCCGCGATCGCCTGGCTGAGCACCGGGGCCCAGCCGTTGTCGTCCCACGAGCCGTTGTCGCGCTGGTTCTTTTCGACCTTCTTGATCACCTTCTTGAGCGCGGCATCGATCCGCGCGTTCGCGATGCCGTCCTTGCCGGTGCCGCGCGCCTCGGTGAGCATCATCATCGCGGCGAACGTGTCGGCGTACTGGCCGATCTTGGTCTGCACGCGGGTGCCGCGCACGGCGGTGACGAACAGCGAGTTGTCATCGCTCTGCTCGATCTCCGACATCACGTAGTTCAGGCCCTTCTCGACGTGCTTGCCGTACGTCCCCGCGCGCGACGAGTGTCCGGCGCGGAGCAGCGCGATCAGCGCCATCGAGCTATCGGCGACGTTCGCACCGGTGTTGGTGCCCGAGCCGCGCATCCCCGCGGCCTCGTCGCCCTGTCCCCAGCTGCCGTTCTCGAGCTGATGCTCGGCGAGCCACGCGAGGCCCTTCTTCACCGTGTCGCTCAGCGGCTTGGGATCCGCCGCGGTACGCCGCGACACCGGCACCGACGGATCGACGACTTTCGGATCCTTGACGACGAGCGGATCGGGTTGCCTGGTGGTGGGTTTGCTGCCACCACCGCAGGCGGCGGCGACAACGACGAGTTGAGCGGCGAGCTTGGACAGGCGCATGGGTGTCTCCAACGCTCGGCAGACGCTTGTGATCTCTCGAAGTTGCACGGGGCATGTCGCCCCGCTCCTCACCGGTTCGCAGGTCAGGTTCGCGACTTCACGCGGCTTTGTGGCTAGGCTGCCCTCGATGTCGCGCTTGCTGCTCGTCCTGTTGATCGCCTGCGGTGGCACCGCCACCCCGCCCACTGCACCGGTCGCGCCCACCCCGGCCGCCGATCCGAGCTGCCCGGTCGAGGTCGCCGGCACCTCGGTCACCGTCGAGGACACCGACACCGGCGCGGCCCTGGTGTTCGTCACCACCGGCGACGTCGCCGAGCTCCGCAAGCGCAGCGGCCTGCTCGCGCAGAAGCACAACGACCACCATGCCGCGATGGGGCCGCTCCCCGACGGCACCGACACCGCCGGTCACGAGCACCACCACGATCACGCCGCGGCCGGCGGCCACGATCACGCCGCGATGGGCTCGATGATCCAGATCCACTCGAAGGCCGTGCCCGCCGATGTCGATGGCGGCATCAAGATCGCGTTCATCGCCGGCGCCTCGGACATCGGCAAGCTGCAGAGCGAGCTCCGCATGCACGCGAAGCACTACGCGGCCGGCACCTGCGGGATGAAATGAAGACGCTCCTCGTCCTCGCGCTCGTCGGGTGCGCGCCGCGCGCGTATCGCGTCGACCCCACGCATCCGGCACATCCGTCGGCACCGATCGGTCGGCTCGCGGGTCCACCCGCGGCGCTCCGCCCGGGCGTGGTCACGCCGGCGCCCGATAAGCAGTAGCGTAGTCGTGGTCGTGGTCGTCAGACCTTGACCGCGACGGCAACGGCGACCTGTGGGAAGCATCGCGACGACGCCTTCGCGGCGTTGGCACCCGCGTTCGGATCGGGCCTCGATGATGACCTTGCGGAGCTTCTTCATGACGTCGAGAGAGGCAACGCAATCTCGGAGCGGTTCGCGCTGACGGCCTGCGCCCAGCGCCCCGCGCTCGCGGAAGAGCGTCGACGGTGTCGTAGACAAAGGCGAGGAGCTCGATGGCTCGTTGAGAGACGTCGACGCGTCCACCTCCATCGCCGCTGCCGTCGCCGTCAAGGTTCACCACGACTACGTTCAGGTAGGCACACCACTAACTCTGCGAGCAGCCGCAGTGCGGGCAATACCGCGTGTTCGGCGGCACCGCCGCGCGGCACGTCACGCACACCGCGCGGGCGTCGAGATCGCCGTACGAACGCCCGACCGTCATGTCGACGGCGACGCGCTGTCCCGCCACCACGCGCGACCGCGCGAGATCGATGCTGGCGCAGTAGAAGACGTTATCGCCGCACACGTTGCAGCTGCGGACGTCGTCGCTGTCCGACGGCAGCGCGCGCCAGTACGCCGGGCATCGACCGGTGGTGGTGCTGCATCCCTCGATCAGCGAGCGCGACACGCGACTGCGCCAGTCGAGCCCGATGCGGGGCGCGAGCTCGACGAGCCGGCTGCGCGCGGCCGCGAATCGCGGATCCTCCGGGCTCATCTGCGCGAGCGCGGCGTCGAGGCGGAGGAACTCGGCGCGCACGACCTCGCCGCGCTTCTCGAGCCACTTCATGTAGACCATCCGGCTCGCTTCGTGACCCTCGGACATCGCGGCGAGCAGCCCGATCTCGGCGGGCGAGATGTGCGTCATCGGCCGGTCTTCGGAGTCCGGTGACGTCGGCGCCTTGAGCGAGGTGGGCTCGGAGTCGGCGAACGCGTTGGTGTCGATCACGTCGTCGAACTGCGGCACCGCACGCTCGGCGAGCAGGTGCGCGAGGCTCTCGCGCGGCGGCGGCGGTTGCGCCTTCGGGATGTGCATCGAGGTCTCGTGCGCCTCGTCGTCGTCGTCGGAGAACTCGTCGAACACCAGGTCGGTGGGCGGTGGGTCCTGAAAGATCGGCGCGCGCTGCGCGGTCATCTCGTCGAAGTCGTCGAGGAAATCGTCGGGCGCGGCGCTCGCGCGCACCGCGGTCATCTCCAGCGATTCGTCGGCGAGATCGATGGTCGAGCCGATCGGCAGCTTGCGCGGCAGGTCGACCTCGCTGTCGACATCGATCTCGATCACCCGCTGCGCCGTGACCTCGAAGTCTTCCTCGTGCTTCGCCTTGTCTTCTTCCCGCTTGGGCTCCACCCCCTTCTTGGGGACGCGAGGGATCAGGCGACGGTGCGCGGGGGGGTTACCCATCGAGGAGCTCGCGGCGAGAGCCCGATCAGAGCATGTTTCGGGGGCTCAGTGGACGAGGAACCACCGCACCCCTTGGGTGACCTCGAGGTGGAAGTGATTCTTGTGGGGCCGGTTGTAGTTCGGCGTCAGGACGACGTTGAACAACCGCCGCTCGACCGCCTCGCACAGGATGCCGCGCAACTTCACCGCCTCGGACGTCGCCGGGGACGGGGCCGCCTTGTCGCCGCAGGTGGCGGCGCCGATCGCGCCGTTGAAGTGCTTGTCGACGTCGAGGAACGTGCCGTCGCGCGCGATGAACCGTGCGGCATCGATCGCGTTGCCGGCCATGTGCTGCTTGGTCGGTTTGCCGTCGGGCCACGACGCCGGCACCCGGCGGTGCATCGAGTAGTGGCGAACATCGACGATGTCGTGCGCGGCCAGGATCTCCGAGAAGTCATCGAGCGCCAGGATCAGGCGGCAGTCCGCGAGCTCCCACGGCGTGGTGGCGCGCTGCTTGGCGGACAGGTTGGTGCGAAACTCGACCCCGTGAAGCGGCCCGGTCAACCGCACCGGCGTGGAGATGCCACGGGCGCCGTCGGTGCGATCGCGAACGTAGGGGATCTTGCGAACGTCGAGCTCGGCGAGGCACTGGCCCGACGACATGCTGCCGTAGTGAGACGCCGGCGACGTCGCGACGTCCTCGGGGGTGGCGAACCGACCGCGGCCGCTCGCGGTCTTCCAGCGCTTCTTCACGGTGCGCTTCTTGGCCTGCGACTTCGTCGGAACCTTCACCGTCTTCTTGGACGGCTGCTTCACCGGGGCGCCGCTCGCGTCCCCCGCGAAGCACACCAGCGCGACCGCGAGGAGGGCGTTGCGCATGCCACGAGCCTACACCGGCCCGAGGCAATCGCGTACTCTCAATGGTCGTAGCGATGCGGAGGATTGGAGAGCTGCTGCTCGAGCACGGGTGGGTCGACCAGGCCAACCTGCATCGCGCGCTCGCCGAACAGGCGCTCGCCGGTGGCCGCCGGATCTGCTCGCTGCTGATCGCGCGCGGCCTGCTCGATCCAGATCACGCCGCGCGCGCCCTCGGTGAACAGCACGAGGTCGCCGCCGTGCTGCAGAAGCACCTCGAGCATCGCGACCACGGGCTCGCGTCGCTGCTCCCCGGCACGCTCGCGCGCAACCTGTTCGCGCTTCCCATCGGGCACACCCGCGCGGGCGAGCTGATCGTCTGCGTGCGCGATCCGAGCCCCGACGTCGAGGCGGCGATCAAGCGCGCCCTCGATCGGCCGCTGGTGATCGCGGTCGCGCCGGCGATGCAGCTCGAGCGGTTGATCGACGAGACCTACGAGAGCGACGGCGCCGGCGAGTTCGAGGTCGATCTGACCACCGGCACGCAGCTCGAGCCGATCGCGGAGCCGGATCCCTCGATGCTCGACATCAGCGCGTACAGCCTGGTCGGGCTCGACGATGTCCGCGTCACCAAGGATCACTCGCAGGCCTATCAGCTTCACCAGCGCGAGCAGACGCCGTTCGCGTCGATCACGCCACCCACCCCCGCGATCGTCGTGCCTCCTCCCAAGCCTCCTACCACTCCGCCGCCACCGTCGATCTCGCTCAGCATCGGGACCGAGCCGCCGCGGTCGGGCTCGAAGGTGATGATCCCACCGATGGGGGAATCGCTGCCGCGCGGTCCCCTCAAGACGCCCACCACGCCGCAGCCGCTGATCCGGCTCACCGTCGACGAGGTGATCGCCGCGGTCGACGACGCGATGACCAAGGACACCGCGACCGAGGTCGTGATGCGCTACGCGGCGCAGCGGTGGACCGCGTCGCTGCTGCTCGTGGTCAAGGAGGGCGCCGCGCTCGGCCATCGCGGTCACGGCAAGCACCTGCCACCCGACGCCGTGCGCGCCGTCGCGATCCCGCTCGCGTCGCCGTCGATCGTCAAGATCGCGCACGACAGTCGCGCGCTGGTCTCCGGGATTCCCACCGGCACCAGCACCGGCGCGATCAGCGATCGCTTGCTCAAGCTGCTCGGCTCGCCGCGCCATCCGATGGCGGCTCCCGTGATCGTCGGCAACCGGATCGCGTGCGTGGTCGTCGTCGCCGATCCGCTCGGCCCCGGCAACTCCGAGCCGGAGCTCTCGCAGCTCGCGTTCGCGCTCGGCGATGCCTACGAGCGCATCGTCCGGGATCGAAAGTAACACTCGGCGCCGCACGACAACTGCTCCCGGCATTCGCGATACCGTGTGACGTGGCCACCGTGCTGTCGCCCGCGCACCGCAGCTGGCGCATCAAGATCTTCGCGTCGACCTGGCTGTCGTACGTCGGCTTCTATTTCTGTCGCAAGCCGTTCTCGTCCGCGAAGAGCGCGATCGGGAGCGAGTACGGCTGGGACGCGACGACGCTCGGCAACATCTGGGCGGCGTACCTGATCGCGTACGCGATCGGTCAGTTCCTCGCCTCGTGGATGGGCACCAAGCTCGGGCCCCGCAAGAACGTCCTGCTCGGGATGATGCTGTCGACCACGGTGACGCTCGCGATGGGCATCGTGCCCAGCGTGCCGATGCTGATGGCCCTCGTCGCCGTCAACGGACTCGCACAGGCGACCGGCTGGTCGGGCAACGTCGGCACGATGGCCGGCTGGTTCGCGAAGAGCGAGCGCGGCCGCGTGATGGGGCTGTGGTCGACCAACTTCACGATCGGCTCGCTGGTCTCCGGGCTCGCGATGACCGCGGTGCTCAGCCAGCGCGACGAGCTCGCGAGCTTCTCGTTCCTCTACGACATCAAGATCTACGAGCCCGAACCGTGGCGGTGGTGCTTCTACCTCGGGGCGATCGTGCTCGCCGTGATCGTGATCCAGTTCTACTTCTTCCAGCGCAATCGGCCGGAGGATGTCGGGCTGTCGCCCGTCGACGATCCGGCGACGCCGCTCGACGAATCGAAGGTGGCGATCGAGGACGAGCCCCGCAGCACCCTGCCGGGCGGCCTGTCGCGCGAGGCGTGGACCAACCTCCTGCTCGTCGGTGGCTTCTACTTCTTCGCGAAGTTCGTGCGCTACGCGGTGTGGTCGTGGTCCGCGTACTTCCTGCAGGAGAACTTCAAGCTCAGCGGCGCCCAGGCCACCGGCTACTCGGTGGTGTTCGACCTGATGGGGATCCCCGGGGTGTACGTCACGGGATGGATCTCGGATCGCTACCTCAAGAGCCGGCGCGCCGGCATCTCGCTCGTGATGATGCTCGCGATGACGGTGGTGACGATGCTGCTGATGATGTTCGGCAGCTCGAGCGTGACGGTGTTCATCGTCCTGCTCGGCGCCGTCGGCTTCACGCTGTACGGCCCCGACGCCTTGCTCACCGGCGCCGGGGCGATGGACATCGGAGGCCGCCGCGCCGCGACCTACGCCACCGCGGTGATCGCCGGGTTCGGGGCGCTCGGCCCGATCGTGCAGGAGCTGGTCATCCCCCGGCTCTACGATCAGAAGGCCGCACAGGAGACCGGCGACCTCGGACCCGTGTTCGCGCTGCTGTTCGGTAGCGCCGCGCTCGCGAGCGTGTTCTGCGCGATCCTGGTGGTGCGCAACCGCGGCGGCAAGGGCGTCTGATCAGCTAGGATGAGCACGGTGCCGTCGCCCGCCTCGATCTTGATCGTCCATTCGGATCGCAAGACGCAGCGCACCGTGCAGCGCATCCTGGGCGTCACCGGCTATCGCGTCGATGTCGCCGACGATCTCGAGCAGGCGATCCGGCTGCTCGCGCACAGCCGCCCCGTGCTCGTCGTGTTCGACGGCTCGCTCGCCTCGCCGGCGCAGCTCGTCGACACCGCGACCGCCATCGGCACCGAGGCCTGCATGACACTGCTCGGCCCCGCCTCGGCCGATCGGGTCCCCGCGATTTTGGGGCTCGGGGCGGTGACCAACCTGCTCGTCCACCAGATGCCGATCCTGGCCGAGGAGCTGGTGATCACCGCGCAGAAGCTGATCCGCCGCGACCTGTTCGGCGTCGAGAAGTACCTGCTGTGGGGCACGCAGCTCACCGAGATCACGCTGACCCGTGGCAGCCAGCGCCCGGATCTGGTCGCGCAGCTCGCGGATCGAGTTCGCTCGCTCGGCCAGAGCGCGCGCGTGGGCTCGATGGCGATGCTGGTCGCCGACGAGCTGCTGTCGAACGCCGTCCACAACGCGCCCGTCGACGCGCAGGGCGAGCACTACCGCAAGGATCTCCTGCGGAGCGAGGAGGTCGAGCTCGATGACCGCCACCAGGTTCGCCTCCGCTGGGGCTGCGACGCGCGCTACCTGGCCATCGAGGTCACCGACCGGTTCGGCAGCCTCGATCGCGACACCATCCTCGCCTCCCTCGCGAAGAACGACGTGCGCGAGTCCGGTGGTGGCGCCGGGATGGGCATCGCATTGGCCTACCGTTCCTGCGATCACCTGGTATTCAATCTCGCACCCGGCGTGCGCACCGAGATCATCGCCCTCATCGACGTCCGCTATCCGCCGACGGAACGCACCCCGGCGTCGTCGTACAACGTGTTCGTGGAGAGGTCCTCGTGATGGAAACCCGTGGCCGCATGACGATCACCGACCAAGGCGACGCGCTCCTCATCGGAGGCGCGATCGACGAAGCCGCGGCGCTGCACGAGCTCCCCGGGCGAGCACGCAACGGCGCCCTCGTCCTCGATCTCGCCGCCGTCACGTTCATCAACTCGCTCGGCGTGCGGGACTGGATCCGCATGCAGGCGGCCGCGCAGGGTAGCCAGCTCAACGTCGAGCTGCGCCGCGTCGCCGAGCCGCTCGTCCATCAGCTCAACATGATCATCGCCACCCGCGGCAACGCCACGGTGTCGTCGTTCTTCGCGCCGTACCAGTGCGATAGCTGCGGGCGCGAGGAGTCGCTGCTGATCGACGCCATCGCCCACGCCGATCGGCTGAGCCGGCTCGACCCGCCCCCGATGACGTGCCCGGAATGCCAGTCACAGATGGCGTTCAACGACTTCCCGGAGCGTTACTTCTCGTTCCTGACGATGTAAGAACGGCTCGTGTTAGCCGACTTCGCGAAATGGGTGCAGGGTCTGATCGCAGACCTCGGATACCCGGGGTTGTTCGTGTTGATCGTGCTCGAGAGCACGATGGTCCCCATCCCATCGCTGCTGGTGATGCCGTTCGCCGGCTTCCTCGCCACCGAGGCGGGCGGCCGTTCGCTCGGCCTGGACGGGGCGCTGTTCGCGCTGCCCGTGATCCTGGTCATCAACAGTGCCGCCGCGCTCACGGGCTCCTTGGGGTCGTACTGGCTGGGTCGCGCCGGTGGCAAACCCCTGCTGCTCAAGTACGGCAAGTGGGTCTTCGTGCGGCCCAAGGACATCGACAAGACCGAGGCGTACTTCCAGCGCCATGGCGGTGCCACCGTCCTGATCGCCCGCTTCCTGCCGGTGGTGCGCCACCTGATCTCGGTCCCCGCGGGCATCGCGAAGATGCCGTTGCCGAAGTTCATCACCCAGACCTTCCTCGGCTCCACGATCTGGGGCGGCGGCCTGATGGTCCTCGGCTACGTCCTCGGGTCGCAGTGGGAAGAAGTCTCGACCAAGCTCAAGCGGATCGACCTCGTCATCGCAGGTTTGATCGTGCTAGCCATTCTGGCGCTAGGAATCAGGTTCGTGATACGTCGGCGTCGTGAGCGCAACCCGCAGGGTACGCCCACCACCTCCGACTGAACTTCCCCGGCAAACCGGGTATCTTCTAGACAGCTTCTCCATTCGGCGTACCCCATCGTGACCGAGCCTCCCGTGAGCTCCACACCGTCTGCCTCTGCGACGAACCCGAATCTCAAGATCACGGGTCCGTATGTCAGCGTGCTCGATCGTCGCGAGACCGAGCTGGTGCAGCGTGCGCTCGTGGCCGTGGCAGCACGCTCGCCCTCCGACGCCGACATCCTGCGCGGCCTGATGGACGAGCTGCGGGCCACCTCCAATCTCCTCGACCGCCAGCGCCCGCTCCGCCGTCCCACCGCCCTCGGCGGAGAGGCGCGCGACGAGCAGACCCTGATGGAGCACCTGTGCACGCTCGACGGCCTGTCGGGTGACCTCGCGCTGCCGCTGAAGGCCACGCTGTCGCGCACGTACCTGCTGACCAAGATCAACTTCCTGCGCGGCTTCGTGAAGGCCGTGTCGGTGATCGAGGGCTGCGGGCCGATCGCGCACGACCTCCGCGAGGAGCTCGCCCAGTCGATCTACACGCTGCTCGCCGAGGAGCTGTTCCTGGCGCTGCTGCGCAAGCCGGATGCCTCGCGCCGCACCAAGCAGCGCGCCGCCGATCAGCTGATCACCGTGTGGGACGATGCCGCGCTCGAGATCGACGATTTCGCGCCGCTGCTCGAGTCCGCGTGGCACGCCCGCAACCGGATCAACAGCGCGTACGGCACGCTGCTCGG